>Ga0123355_10002631_pt1 | contig 25485 bp, 19 predicted proteins | sample TergutEmb28metaG_3_FD_89872 | JGI IMG/M metagenome (GOLD analysis project Ga0123355, IMG submission 89872) | Embiratermes neotenicus P1 segment gut microbial communities from Petit-Saut dam, French Guiana - Emb289 P1 | ecosystem: Host-associated > Arthropoda: Insects > Digestive system > Gut ...
CCCCCCCCCCCCCCCCTATTTTTTTATCTCCCCCTCTTAAAAGAGAAAAAAAAAAAAAAAATTTTTAAAAAAAAAAAATGGGGGGGGGGGGGGGGGGCACTTGCTTCCTCCCCCCCAAGTTATGCCTACAGATAGGAAAGTAGGACTACTTATAGGAGAATACAGCAGAAAACCAATATGAGGGTTTTAAGGTTCATTTTTCTTTGTGATCTGGGCCACAACCCAATACAAATAATGTACAATATTTGTGGATTTCAGTTCTCTCATTTCAGGGTTTTCCTGCATTTAAGACAAAAAGTTCAGTCCATGCACCATTTTGGAGCCTCAATTTATGGTTCATGTTTACAATGTGGAGTTTGAGTTGTGTGAACAGATCCATGATTATGTGCAATGGAAGTGAATCAATGCCAGAACTGACTGCAATCTACACAGCACGGTACTACTGATTCTGAAAAGTAATAAAGACCCTGACAAAGATAATGAGGAGTATGTTGTGGAAGAGGGGAGGAAGTTAATTTCAAACCCACTAAATAAAGTAGATTTTGTAAATGCAGATGAATGCACTATGACAACTGCCACCATAACTACAAACAAATTCTGTTAGTTAATCATAAGTGGAAATGGTGGAGGAAGTGGTGGCTGTGATAAACAAGTACATGGAAAACCCACACTTAACCCTCAGTTTACTGACCATGTACAAAATGTACCCAGGCTTGGTCTTTTCTCGAACAGTTTTTGGTGGTATACACTAACCATCTCACCAATTTTTATATTTGTTCTCTGAAGTTCCCTTGACACAAAATTATCATTGTGTGGTGAATATATTTTTTTAGAATGCTGTGTTTTTTCAAACCTCACTGGACCATTTTTTATCTATGTTAGTAAAAAAAGCCTCAAATATGTGTTCTGACAAAACTTATACAAATCGTCTAACACATAAGAATTGCAAAAGTGTCGATACTAGCTCATCTGCAGGACAGCTAACTAAAAAGCTGTTTTTTTTTCTTTTTTTTTCAGTCACATGTTGGGAGCCCTCACTGCTGGAGTTGTGACTCATGACTCCACTGCCACACCTCAGTTCACTACAGGGTGAATCATCAAAAGTTTGCACTTGCTTGTCTGTGAACAGTATGGATCCTTATAAAGCAAGATGGGAGGCTACAGAAAAAACTGCATGAGGAACTTGAAGCCCAGTCACATAACAGTGACATATATAAGTGAAACTGACAGATGTGAGATGAGTGAAGACGCATAAGTACCTAGTGAACATTCTGGTCAAGAAGAATGTAACCAGGTGTCTATAGATACAATTGATTCTGATGGATATAATGTGATTGCATCAGATAATAGTGATACTGATAGTGAAAGAGTAGCAGGTTATGAAGCAAAGTATGGACAAAAAAGTTTGGAATAAATTACCCCCTCTTCTGAGTCACCACAGGAAACAAAATATGAATAGAATAGAGTACAAGGAGGGCAGGCATGTTAGTGTCCCATGCACTCGATCATATTTGATCCTTTGAGCAGACCTTACAATAATGCATCTAGCAGCCCTGCACCTGGAATAAAGCGCAGTATCCTGCTGATACAAATGTCTTCAGTCACTTGACTTCATAAAATGTTAACCCAGGTGCCTGAATCTTAATATGGCCAAAGCCTCACAGTCACAAAGAACTTGTGAGGCCGTTTCAGATGCCTGCTTGTACGTATTACACTTGGGACTGTTTACCAGCCCTGTCATTATTCTTCATTGGTTTCGGTTCAGACTGATCAATTCTACAGTTTTTTTTTTAGCAGACAGTGATTTTTAAGAAAGCCCTAAGCCTGCCATTGTTCATGTATGGATTGCCAATGCTGCTCATGTTTCCTGTTCATCCAGTCCCTGACCACCTCCTTGGAAACCTTCACAGATATTCAAAGTGCAGGCCTATGAGTGGATGTGAGGAGCCTTCTCTCTAGCCAGTTGGTCAGCTACTTCATTTCCATCAATTCCAATATCTCCTGGCACCCATACTAGTTGAACCCTGCTATGTTCTGCCAGTTTCAACAGGGACTGATGACAATCGCAGACTAGTATGGAGTCTATCTGGAAATTATTACATGCCTTAATGGCTGTTTGACTATCCGACAGAATGTAGATGTTCCTATCTTTGTAGCCATTTTTTGTATTCTCCATTATGCATGCCTTGGTAGCATATATTTCTGCCTGGAATACTGTGGGGGGAGCTCAAGACTGAAGCAATGCCCCCTTTTCAAGCTCCATCTATAAAACCCAGCATCAGTCCCTACATTAGTTTTGGACCAGTCCATATATCAGACCAGACCCCCATCTTATTTGGGCTAAACTCATTTTGCCATTCACTCTTGTCAGGAAGCTGGATCTTGAATGACTTATGATATGCATATCTTGGTATCATTTTATCTGTCCCCATAAGTAAGATGGGTTCATGCTCCATTCCGGAGACTTTTTAGTGTGACAATAATTAGTGGATTTGGGTTTCTACTGATGGTTGTACATAACTCTGTAGATTGCTGCTTTGGCCTCCGCCTCATTTATCACAAGTAGAGGTGCAAGTCCCAGAAGAACCTCTATCGCTGCTGTTTATTGAGCTCCATCCTGCTGACTATGTATCTTACCCTGGCCACCAAACCATGGAGCCATAGGACAAAATGGGTCTGATTACCATGGTGTAGATCCAATGAAGCACTCTAGGCTTCAGGCACCAGGTTTTGCCAAATGTGTCCCCTACAGGTCCAGAAGGCCCTGTAAGGCCTTATTTATTGCATTCTCCAGCTGTGCCTCCCACATCAACCCCTTGTCCAAGTATGAATCTGAGGTATGTTAATTCAGTAGTTAGCTGTAGTTTATGTCCAGAGATGGTTGGTTCCTTGCGGCCCCTTAAATCTGTCTTCCTTGTAAATGGAACTACCACCATCTTTTGTAGATTGAATGACAGCTGAGTTCTATCACACCACTGCTGTACCATTCCCAAAGTCTCCTTAAGAAGCTCTGAGACAGTGATTGAAAATTTTCCACTGATCAGGATAGCGATATCATAGTGTGTAGCAGCCATTCTCAGTAAGCCCCTCTACAAGTTCATCCACAACCAGACTCTACAGCAGGGATGGTAAAACTCCTCCCTGCAGACATTCCCAGGCCCTAGAGAAGCTTGCTGAGGGAATATACTTGTATGAGAACGAAAAGGCATTGGCCTTTGAAAATATTCCTCTACTTCATTGATTTTGTTTGTGTCAATGCATTTGTCCTTTGGATGCTAAAATATCCTGATGGGCAACAAAAGAAGAATCACTGAAGATGTCTGTATCTGCTGTCTCTGGGAGAAGATATGGTAAGACCATATACACAAAGGGATGAAAGTGGAAATATCAACATACTTATAGGGCCAAGAGAACAATGGGTGTCCCTTGCAAACGAGCTTTCCCTACAACTGTGAGGAAAGACAGAAGAAGATGGCATGGAAGATGTTACATTCACCCAACAGCTAAGCACAGGAAAACAGACTGGAAATCTTTTCATTGCTCAGAATGGGTATGCAAGGACCATTCTATCAAGACTCTTCAAATAACAAGTAACAATTGCAATTCACACTTATCCTCTAAACTATTTTCTTGTCCTCAAAAATTTTTATGTATTTCATTCTATATAGTTGTATAAGAAACGAAACAAATAAAAGCAATTTTTGCCTTTGAGTCTACAAATCAAACTTTGCGGGGTAAAAATGCCAAGAAAACGATTTAAAAAATATGGGTACACACAATGTATCCAGTACAGGCAGGTACTGTTTTATGCAATTTGCTTTAACACAACTTGAAAATTTACACCACCTTTTGAAATCACGCAATAATTTTTGGTTGAATGTCCTTGGTACTAATGATCTGTGGCTGCACTTTTCTTCTATAGGAGATATAATTAAGCTGCTCATTCAGTTTCCTCTTTGACAGTGTTAGCTCTCTTACCAACTTCAGTGAGAATTGTAAAGCTACATCACCTACGGCCATCCAAGTGAAATAACAGCAAAGACAATCAGTACTGACATAAATAAAGTGTAATAAGTCGACTGGAAAAAGGTGACCGATTTGTTGACATATGCTGTGATGTTAGACTCACTCATAGTAGAGTACTGAGTGCATGGAAACAGAGAAATTAGTTGACATTTTGTTTGTGTTTAGAATTTGGGAATTTGAAAAGACTTTGTTTGACTTTACTGATGGAAAAAGCTATGATGCGGGATGCATCAAAGTTTAAGTAAGGGAGAACTGTACTGAATTGTGGTGACTTTATACATATAACCATGCAAAGTTTATTTTTGAAAAATTTGTATGTTGGCACATTGGAAAATTTCAAAATTTTAATGATATAGTAGGATCAGCAATCTACATGTGCTAACAGCAGGAAGACTGTATCATGTTGCATCCACTTAGTAAAAGTCACATTCCTTTAGGCCTGTATATGTGGACCCCAAAAGTGCCAAGTTACGAGTTTTTGTGAACGTGTGTACCGGCCTGTACGACTGACATGCAGTGTCTTTGTGATCAGTCTTTCACGGAGAGCAGTTGCATAGCTTGAGTGCTCTGGAAAAGTCCTTAAAATGAGTGTTATAGCTCAATTTTCCTGTTCATACCATGTGAATGGTGTGTAGTGCATCCATAACCTAAATAGCGATGAAAAGTTTCTATATTTCAAAGTGTTGTAAAATTGGAGTGACTGAAATTATGTAGATGATCCAGCCTTTTCGTTGATAAGCCTCTTGGTAGAACCGAGTTGAAACCATGTATAATTAAGCTTTTACGTGTAGCATAGTAGATTACTTGAGAATATATTTTCACAATGAATGATGCAACCCATATTCTGTCTATATTCCACTGGGACATAAGCTGTGGTAAAGATTTAGATATAATCCTGACCCACATACTTTCTTGAATAGGTTGATTTGTTACAGGAGTATTCGTAAATTTTGATTAGAACTTTGACGTACTAGATTTGTGTGAAACTTACTACTTAAAATTGTTCAAAGCATGCAAAATTGTGATAACAACCACAGTAATAACTTTGAGGGAAATATTTTAATTTTATACTTCATGAGCCTAGTACACCTGGAGATAGGTAAATTCTTTAGTGGATACTTTTAATACATGGAAATGAGAAGCTTTTGTTGTTTTTACAATGGAAGAAGGGAGTGATTATGTAACATGTATAAGGTTTTCCCTAGCAAGTTGGTCCTGTAAAAGATAATCCCACATCTGCCTAACCGTTCAGTACTCATGTTAGCTACCAGTAAAGTGTGGGCATTGCATCTGACCTGTACAAATTCTTTTTAGCTACTAATTGAACTTTCAGTCTTGTGTGGTTAGCACATCTTGGTGAATGCTACGTTGGTACAGCAGTTCAAGTCTGTTCTACTAAAATGTTAAGTGGCAATGGCGAGGATACAATGCCAGCCACTATAAAAAGGTTGGCAGGAGTGGGTTTACCAACCCCCACCAGCCACAACAGTATGTACAATTCTTGATAATGCTGATAGAATTCAAGAAAGTGCTAAGTGTTTAGATAACATCATATGCCAACACTATGAAAAAGGTTTTTATTTGTGTAGCAAGACTACCACAGTTCTTTCAGAATGAACCATACCAAAAAGGATGGATGTGAGTCTCTTACAATTTGATTGCATTAGAAATGAACATATATATAGATATACATATATATATATATATATATTGTACAGATATGTATGTATACTGAATAGAATTGTATATATTCTGCATATATAGTACACATACACAACATATATACTCTACAGGTCTGTATATCCACTAGTGGCATAGTAGTTGTGGATTAGACTGGATGAGGTTGGCAAACCCCTAATTGCAAGGAAAAACACTGTTTTAAATGGAAATTTTGTGTTCCACTAGTGCCATGTTTTTCAGGAGCATAACCTTGGTGTAAAATGAGACCTGCCTGTACAGTAAATGTAGGAAGCTTTTTGCTTGTTAATATTATACATGGTCTGTGCAATAAGCTGGAAATAAATTCATATGTATTGAGAAACCCACAGTTCCTATATTTGATAAGGAAGTCTCAAGTTTTGAAGTTTTCAGAAGATATTTTCCTGCAAGACTAATGATGCCAGGTACAGCAGACCTGAACATTTGGACAGTGAGCTGCTTTTCATTCAGCATCTGGAAGGAGTTGCTCTTTATTAATCATACCCGAACAATAAAGCATGCATAGCTCCTCCATTATTTCAAGCAGTAAAATTCCAGGCATCTGTGCATGCAACTCCTTTTGTATTCATACTTCACTTAGCAGTGTCTGACTGCTCTTAATGGGGTCTTGTGTTGCAACACCTATATGTTATCCTCTTTCCAAAGTTGCTGAGAGATGAACACACTCATAGAATGTATGGTGCAGTTACCCTTAATTTTAATCTATTTTTCAAGTCTTAGTCATGTCCCAAAAATAAATATAAAAACATATACATAAAAGTGATGGAAGCAAAATCATTACGTTTACATTTGCAGTGAATATAATGCTCATGTAACCACAGCAGAAATTCCCTGCCTGATTTTGGCACAACCCCCATTTAAGCCTGATCTCAACACATGCTATGCACACCTTGTCCGCCAGTTGAATCTTAATAAAATGGATAGTATAGTATTCTTTACACGAAAATCACTTATGTGATATATACACTGTTAAGTTCTCACTGACACGTGAACAAGATGTGGTGTGTTATGGTTTATTGAGTCATCAAATTCAAAATTTCTCTTTACTTGCCAAACAGCTGCTAGCTACTCCATGACACAGTTATTACAACCACAGCCCACAATTAGGCACTTAAAATACTGACAATAAGTATGGTTTTATATGGAGGTCAGTCAGAAAGTAATGACTCCTATTTTTTATTTCATGTTCTGTCGGAGGTATACATGTGAAACTGTCACACAACTTTGCTACAGCCATGCTGAGGGCATAGTCATTTTTCAATATAGTCTCCATCTTTGCCAACAGCAGCCTTCTTTCGTCTTCTATAAAGTGCCTGTGTTTATGCCTCACAGAAGTTTGTCTTCTTCCATTGCAGTGGCTGGAATGTGGCATTCTGCAGTGTCCCATCATACATAATAAAGTGTCTTCATAGGCTTCTTGCAAGGGACCAAACAGATGAAAATGTAACAGTGCAAGGTTAGAGAATAGGGTGGGTGTGCCAACACTACACATAAAACTTTCATGATGGTCTCAGCAGTGTCCACAATTTTGGGCAGTCAGGCATTGTCACGGAAAAGATACACTTCTGACATTTTTTTTTGTTGGACAAACTCTATGAAGGCATGCATTCAGACCCCTAAGTGATTCAATATAACTGTCAGAATTTACTAGTGTCCCCCAGGGAAGAAGTTCACATGAAAAACCTTTCTCAACCCAAAAGACTGCAGCCATGATTTTGTCTGATAATGGCACACTCTTGAATTGAGTCTTCCTTGACAATGTCATGTGGGCCAATCCAGTGACTGTTCTGAATTGTGGAACTAGGTTTCATCCCATGACAATTTGCAACATGAAGCCCTTACCACTTACACTGTATCGCTGCAAGAGAAAAGTGGCAATTGTCTTCCTTTCTTCTCTGTGTGCGTCTGATAGCATGTGCGACACCCAGTCAGTACAGACCTTGAGACAGCCAAGCTCTTCAGTAACTGATATTATATTTCTTCATTAATAGAAAGGGAGAAGTATAATTCATGTATTTTATGTGCTGGTTACTGTGTATAAGTTCATGCACCTGGTGAATGTTCTCAGGCACTATAGCAAGCAGAGGAGAACTCTCCACCTGTTTGTTTCTTCAATCTGGTACAAAACCACTGCTTAGAAGAACTTATGTTCAAAGTTGCTCTGCTTCACCATACACTTTGGGCAAACTCATGAATACAAGTTGGCTTCTCACTGTCAGCAAACAAGAACACGATCAATGCTCAATGTTTTAAAGGCACATCAATCCCTGCCATTTTAGATTCAACTACAGTGCTGCCATCTCATGAATGAAACAGCTGTGACTACTGGAGAATGATTAAGAAAGTTCAAGGACTTCACTGATCAAGCATTTCTTTCTGCCATAAAAGGAAGGGTCTATGGAGATAAAAAATATGAGATATTTCTTTCTGACTGATCCGTGTACAAAAACAAATCAAATAAAACTACACTAGATTCTTTAATTAACTTCTTTAAGTTCTACGTTCTACTTCCCTAAAACAAATTTCTTCTCTACATGAACATTAACACACAAATGCAAAACATTACAGTACAAATCTCTTAAAATGTAAGGTACAAAAAAATCACTCAAATTGAAACATTTTTCTATGACTTATATGTTTTGGATCAGACTTAATGAAACACATTTTCATTTGATATACCAGGCCTATGGAGTATGTTTCTGAATGTTCTGAATAACATGAAATTCATGTTCCTTAGCTCTTCTGCATGTGTGTTCAGATGTCGGTAAACATAATGCGTGCGCACATGCACATGCATGCACACACACACACACACACACAAAACAACTCTCACACACACACACAAAGCAACTCACACACACACACACACACAGAGAAAGGAATAATCAAATGTGAAATCAATTAGTCCCTGACTTTCTGAAGAAGATGCACTTTTGAAGGAGGAACTGTATTAATGTAAAAAAACACCAGGAAGATCATGGAACTCAGAAAGAGGATGTTGACTGCATAAGGGTACATAAGGATGTAGTGGGAAATGAGTTCAAAGAAATCTATCACTTATCACATTTTGGAATTTCATATAAGGTCCAAAATTGTTCAGGGGATGACTAATGCTATATGCTCAGAGAATAAACTGAGACACAAGAGCAAAGGCATTTACACACTGAAAAGAGTCAAATATGCAAATCTCATATTAAATTAAACTGATAATGATGGATATTTACTAACACAAGTATTTTTCACAGACCAGATACACTTCACATTGAAGACCACATTAATCATACACACTGTATAATCTGTAGAACAGAAGAGCTGCATGATATTTCTGAGAATGTGTGTGTCATCCCAAATGCAAATGTGTGGTTTCAACTTCTGTACAAATACACAACAAAAATGTACTTTTCACAAAACATGCCACTAAGCCAAATGCTTATTGCGACGTTGTGGAATTAACTGCTCTCCTACAAGATGGAAGGGTATGAAAATGACAAAAAAGACCCAACCAAACAGAAGTTCAGTTTCAACATATTGTTAAAATCAGGTTTGCTAATTGGCAAATATGAAGATGTAGACCAAAAACTTAGATTCCCAGAATGTTCATGTAGTAATACATCAGCAACGTCCTCTGTGCAGAGAAAATTTGTGATTTATGTCTCCTGTAAGACAAAATTTATGCTGCTGAGGTGATAATTACAATAGTCATGCTATGTCATAATGTGAGATGAAAATGATCACTGCTTGAACATTTCCAGGGCTACAAACATTGCTCACATTCAGACTCATTTAAGATGTTGGTATATTTCGACTGTCTCTCTATTTACAAACACAAACACACACACAAACTTTGCTCTGTTTTGTTTCAAAACTTACTGCATCTTTGGTGTCGTGAGTGAATTTTTTATACCTTAATGTGATACAGTACAATGAGATGTTGTTGCACAATATTTGTAAATTGCTTAAGCTAACATAACACTTCTCACCACCACTGATCCCTGGCCGACCCAGCTGCTGCTTCTGACTGGCATTAAACTCTTCCAGCAGCCTCACAACAGAATCATGGCCACTCTTCACTGCAACTCTCAATGCATTGCGTCCACAGCGATCTGAGTGGTTGGGATCAGCACCGTGGGTTAGAAGTGCCCTCACGCATGCTTCATGACCTTCTTGAGCAGCTATTCCTGCAAGAAAAACAGAAAAGCCTAGCACATGTCACAATAACATTAATTAAATAAATTCATAAACTCATGAAGCCAATAATTTACATAGAATGAAAGTTCCTTATTATATGTGTGCCTTATTACGAGCAGTCTGCTGTAACAACAGTTTTATGGTAAAATGTTACATTTTGTAAGTTAGACGGTGTACAGACTTGGGCATTCTGCTGCAACATAACAGTGTAATGTAACACGGATTCAGAGATGTGGACGGTGTTACTGTAACATTCGCTGTGTCTGGTTCGCTGCTCGGGCTGATCCATCTTGCTATCGTTTACACCACTACAGCAAGTTAGGACATGATTCTGTGCTCACTGCGATCTGCGCCAGGAGGGGTTTTAAATGCTGTCTTATGCCTGGGATGCACGGACTCTAAAGATTAAATATTTAGTAAAGTTGTATATTCAACTGAAAAATATGCATTAATTGAAAGTACAGTACAATATGATTCAGAAATAGTTGGTATTTGATTGTTGAAATTTTCCATATTGTTAGAAGTGAACACATGGCAGCAGAAGGAGACCCTCTTGCAGGATGAAGTACAAATTAGATAACTGATTCCCTTCCTGTGCCTATCCCACCAAAGAAGCAGATGAAAGAAAAGGAAGAATACGAAATGCTGGAGAAGGTTTACTGGTCTTTCAGGTTGAAGTCCTGAAATTGATAAATAGATGGGCAATTCAAGTTCAAGCCCTGAACAAGCTTGATTCAGATAAATTCCTTTGGCTGTAAATAACAAAACTAGGGAGAAGAGCAGGAGTGTGTAAGAGCAGTTAAGGCATTCAAAAGCTTGAGACTGGACAAAACATCTATCAAGTGTCAAGTTGGTAGTAGTTTTGCTGCTCAGTGTTTCTTAATACATAGGGAGGTATATGGATTGGACAGTGTAGAATATGCAAGCGAGGTGACATATTGTTTTGGCAATTAGAGTAGTGTGTGCATAAAAATTAGGTGCTCCGTCAGTTTGGGACTGTTTTAACATAAATTTTCAATTAAAAAGTGACATGTAACTGTGCATGCCAGTACCATGGATACACCTGCTAATGTTCATAATCTGATAGTTCCTGTAAACCAAGAGTGAACTTCTAAAAATAAAATAAAGAAAAACCCCAAGAACTACGTACTGTGTATGCAAGTCAGCCAGAATAGTCGACTGCGGGCCTTGCAAGGACCTCCCGTGTAAATTAGCCTGAGATAAGATCTTCAGGTTCACTAAGCGACAGAAGTGAAGCTACAAACCCACCCATCCCAGGGCGAATAGGACAGTAACAAAGGCATTCGCTATAAGCAGCGGCAGCCACCTCCACAGATGACGAATGCTGAAATTTTGGCACTTTCATTGCAAACAAGTTGTGAAATTATTGGCCGCCCACCAGGAATAAAGTGCAGCACAAAATAAGCCATAACATATCAGCTGCCGACCTGTGGCTTTTTGATGTTTCATATCAAGTCTCTACTCCATCACCAACATTCCAGGTTTCCTCTTGCACCACTCCTTCCTTTGCTGCTGGTTCAGAAGAAGTAACTCTCAGTAATCTGTTGTGCCTTTAAATTCCGTAAACTAAAATTCAATTATTAAAAGTAGTTTGTTAGTTACATATTTTGCAAAACAGTGTGCTCTGTACATCAGTGCCTCAGCAATAGCTTGACACACTTCGGGTACAATGTGACTGTTTATTTGTTTAGAAATTTGGAAAAGATATTGCAGATGGGAGTATGTGTCACCTGTGGCCCAAAATCACAATGTTACTGCCAATCTCTCTTGAACCAGAATAGCTGCTCGGAATCAGGCACCCCTTTTCACAATTTTCAGACTCACTAAATTCACCAGTAGTTCAAAATCTGTTGGTGCCATTCGAGTAAATTTTTTGGACCGTCCACTAAATTCTTGGCACTTCAAATCTGCAAATGAACCAGTACCACTGTACACAGATCTCTTTCTGTACAACTCTGTTTACCACAAGCGTCTTTCTTGTCACTTTCTACTTCCGGACAACATGTGACGTACAAATATGAAGGCCGTGCTAGCTACCTGTAAAGACATCTTCCCACCAGCAGCAGTGAACACTGGTGGATCACAGCCGGCAGCCCGTTTGCAGTAATGCGCACCGTCTTGTCAGAACCTAAACCTCGGGGCGAGCAGAACCCTGTGCGATCACGTTACACTGATCCTTTCAACAGAATGCTCAAGTCTGTACGTGGCCTTATAAATAAGTTACTCATAAACATGGTGCCCATTCTTCCAATATTATAAGAAATTGAAAGTCCTTGTTTATGTTTAAGCACTGCTGCTGCAGCCACATACCAGCTGCAGTTTTTCTTTCTCTGGCTTACTTAATAAAAAGAAAGTGGCAGATGGCAGAACTGGAGTGTGACCTTGGCAGCCACAATCACTGGCTATGAAGTGTGTCCAGAGCAGTCAAGATATGAAGTGAAACCTGTTCTATGAAAGGGCATATACCTACCATTTCTTTACACCATCTCCCCTACATTAAAGCCACTGCATGATATTTTACTTATCTTTCAACAGTTACTGGTGCAGACCGAAGCCCATGTACTAGCCACAGTTCTTTTTACTCAAGATCATATAAACAAAGAGTGAGGAGGCATCGGAAACAACATTATCATGTGTTTCAAGAGTACGAGAAGTACAGGTGTGAAGTAAAAAATTTTCACAGGCTACTGCTACTGCCATGTAACATTTTTTCTCACTCCTTGTTATAAAATGTTTGGGTACATTGTTGTCACATGACACATGATGGTCACAGATGGTACATCTCTTTATAATAAGCAAACTTTTTCATTAAGATAGTGCAAGGCAATGGAAATCATTTATTTTGAACTTAAGCCCTGCTGATAAAAAAAGTTAATACCTAACTGAGATGCAACTATTAACTGGAAAAAAACTCTCAGTTCTTGTTAAGATACAAATGCTAAAACACAGAAGTATTAAATTTACACAGAATGAGATTAGGCATGTGAATAAACAGAAAATAACATGCAGTTAAACCAGCTGAAACAAAAAATAGAGGATAAGTACATTGAAGTTTCAAGACATCATTCAATGCCTGTGAACAAAAACAAGCCACAAAAACACAGTACAAAATTACAAACAATTAACAAAACATAAGAAATACCAAATTATCTATAAAGCAAATTTCTTGACACTAAAGCATTAGCTATCAGTCACACTTATCAAGTTTTAATTAACTTACATTACAGTACCTGCTATGTCTTATTTGAATTAGATTTCAGCAACATGCTGTAGAAATTTGTTCAACTACAAAACACAAATAAAATCACAACTTCATCTTCAGTATAGATTTTAATGAAACTTGAATTTTGGGGGTTTTTTTTTAAAGTTTGTAGGAAGAGAGAAGTTATAATATAAAAAACTTGCTACACAGTGTATTTGTGTTTCATATGACAGATCAAAATTTTCCTTCTCCTTTGAATGCCATCTCACCTAGTGCAGTTGCACCCTGATTGCAGGTATGATCTGGCCTTGCTCCATGTTCCAGGAGTAATCTCACAATAGAAGCATGACCCTGCCATGACGCTGAATGAAGTGCTGTCCGATTTTCATTGTCTGTTGCATTTACATCTGCACCACCAACAGAAAGCAGCAATGCCACCATATCCACATGACCCTGCCATGCACTGACATGCAAAGGTGTTCTGCCCTGAAAACATTACAATAAAATAAACCATAAATTTTGGTAATTGACCACAGTAAACAACAAAAAGGGACATTTAATTCTTCAAAGAAATAACACACCACACAAACAGCATTCTGTATCAGGGAATGACTGCCTTCATAAAGCAGCTTCACACCAGCTCAGCTGGCCACATAATTATCTGCTGTTGTAGAACCTACAGACTCATTTGATGCCCGCACTTGCCTGCCAACTGACCCTATGCTGAGCCAGCTAAATCCAATCTAGACCCTCACACCTTATTTCTCTGAGATTCATTTTACTATTATTCGCCAATCTAGGCTCAGATATTGCAGGTACTTCCTACCCAAGAAGTTTTGCAATCAAACTATCAAACTCCCTTCTCACTTCCAAATGGGTGATGGCAGGGTGAGGTGGTAACTCAAGGTTCAACAATTTAATACAGTTACACAGATTCATTGTATACCTAAAACTTTATGTGTGAATATTGCAAAATGAAATTCTGTTTGGAATCTGTTCATATGTTCAAAGCCTGTAAAGTGCCTGCCTGTTCATGCAATAATAAAAGAAAATGTAACAATGTGGCTTTGTTTTTGTCTAAAAGTTTAATTAAACCTTCCACATGATTCAGTTCAGAGCTGGGTCAAATGGCATCAAGAGACAAATTAAATATGAACAAGGCTCTTTGAATGGTTAAGTACCTAGGGGCAATGGATGAAAATGGTACATCAGCTTAGCCAGAGTCAGTTGCAGATTTGTACAGTGTTTTGTCCTATGTAAAGCTCATTATAAGAGATGAAAGCAGTTAGTGGCTGCTGACAGCCAGATTGGGAAGCAATATATTGCAGGTCTGTTATGAAGGCTGAAAAGCTGGCACATATTACATTATTGCACTATGGGTGAACAATGTGAGACACATTTGTTCCTCTGTTGTGAAGAAACTACAATAAACACAACTAATCAGCACAGAAGTGTGCTGTAACTGTGTTTCAATGCAAATTAAATCAGCCACCAGACTGTCATTCCACCAAGACTCCCTGCAAGTGTCTTCTGGAAAAAATACCCTTGTGTCTACCACCAAACAAAGAAAAAGTGCAGCAAATATCTACCAGATGGTGCCCTAATTTAATCAAATTAACCTTGTATCACACAGCCAAAGTAAAGTGACCTGGTAGATAGGTATCTGGCATCAGCTGGCTTTTGAGTCACCTTAACCTTCATTTTGACCCTGTACCAGTATGGAATTCTACTGCATCACTAGTCTTGCACTTGAAGCAGACACACACTACCTGTTTACCTACTAATAAGCAAGACTTTTTGAAATATCAAATAGCAAGAAATGTTACCATATACTAAATAGCAGAATGGGGCAGTAGCCAATAACAGAAAGACTAAGGAAGGAAATTAAAGAAAAATTACATTCACATAAAGCTATCATCAATAAAGTAGACAGAGGAAAAAAAAAAAAACATATTTACCCTGTATAAAACAGAATATCACAACAGAATAAAAAATTAATTAAAATTCGTTTGAACCCATAAACAAATATCCTTCCAAGCATTTTAAGAACTATGAGACAGTACACTAACACATACAAAAAACTAATCACAAATAAAAGGGGGTGAGGAAGCGGTGAACAAAGGGGCGAACAAGGAAACTGTTAGACCTCAATGTCACATCAACAACACAGGGTTTCACAAAATCACACAGAACCTGAAAGAACAAAAACAAACTGCAGTCAGATATAGGTTAACCTTTATCGTACGGACATTTAATTCGGTCTTCGTGCTCTAGGTATGGAATTTTCTCCCTGAAGGCTCTTTAAATCATTGCGCATGTTTGACAATAAATGTTTATATATTATGAACCAAAGATAATGAAACAATGCAATAATTTGCATTTTGCCAGGAATAAATCAGAGATACTTCAGTTAAAAAAAAAAACAGTAGAAATATTTAGTGCCTAAATGCAGGAAGTTAATTAAAAAAAAAAATTATAATTTTCAATTTATTTTACTTATGTTTCTGTTTTGGGCCCAAAGTTTGCATAGGAAATTCCAGCTTCAGGATTTGTGGATTTGTGCCTTGGTGTGGTGGTGTCAAAAACATCATCTTACTTCACACATCATACTTTCTCAACACTTCACTAACAACTTTTCTCTGCACATCACTCACTATTCACACGCGACACCACCATGAATCAAAAAGACCTACTTTTGTTGAGTTTTGTTCCAGTATACTGATATGCGTTATCATTTCCAGTATGTTTTTCACAATGGGGAATCGAGAATTTCTACATGGTATTTCCTTACTCCATCAAGGAAAGAGTAACTAAAACAGGGACATTTCAGCAGTTGTCTAAAAATTCATAAAATTCTATTGCCTAAATAAATGATGCAGTTGCTTGATGCCCCTGCTTCTTCACTCTTGCTGTCCCAAACCAGTTCAGATATCTGGTTTGGGGACAGGAATGTGGCTCTCTTAAGCACAGATATTGCAGACTGCTGACTTAGAAATGAATATTCAGTCCAGCTTATTATTACGAAGTTGGAAAAAGTGGTAACGCACTGAAATGCCATATTATTTCAGCTCTACTATTTATAGATCAGTCTGTTTATTTCTATATATCAAACTGCAGTTGGAATTATAAGCCCAGTGGTGTTTGCAAACAAGGCTTCTCACTTTCAGTCCTAATTTCCACTGTCACCTTCCAAGTAGTCACCTTGGGCTTGTTTACAATGATTCCAGCTATTTTGTCATTTTTGGAAGCACTCATTAAAGTCTGCTGGTGTTAGTGTGTAGTACCTGTTGGGATTCTGCTTGGATCTCTTCAATGGATATGAAATGCTGCCCTTTCAACCAGAGTTTCATTTTAGGGAACACGTAGAAATCGCAGGGAGCCAGGTTAGGTGAGTAGGCAGGGTGGGGAACAGTGGTCATGTTATTTTCTGTTAGGAATTTCTCACAACGAGCACGGAGTGTGCAGGCGCATTGTCATGGTGCAACAACCAGTGTCCGTTCTTCTACATCTCACGCCGTTTGCGCCTCATATTGTCCCTCAGTCATCTCAAAACCTTGCAGTAAATATTCCCATTGACAGTGTGACCAGGTAGAACAAACTCCTTACGCACAGTTCCTCGAATGTCAAAAAAAAAATGATCAGTGTTGACTCGATGCTGCTGTGAAATTGACACGCTCTTCTTGGTCGCAGAGAGGATGGCATCTTCCATTGCGAAGACTGCTGCTTTGTTTCTGGGTAATAATTGTACAGCCATGATTCATCACCAGTTATGACCCTGGACAGGAAGTTAGGATTATGTCTAACAGTTTTTTGCAGCTCGCTGCGTACCTGAACCCGATGGTCTCGCTGGTCATTGTTCAAGAGACGTGGAACAAACTTTGCTGCAATTCGTCTCATGTTCAGTTCATCTGCTAGAATGCGTTGACATGACCCGTATGACAGTTAAACATGATTACAAACATTGTGGATAGTCTGTCTTCTGTCTTTTAGGATAACTTCATGCACTTTCGCAATCATTTCCGGAGTTGTGCAAGTGGACGTCTAACAGAATGTTTACGAACTTCCACAGATTCCCGGCCATCTCTGAAAAGGCTTAAACCATTCAAATGTTCTTGCTTGGCTTAAAGCTTGCTCATCTAAGGCTTCCTTTAGCATCCGGTGGGTTTCAGCTGCAGTTTTGTTTAGCATGAAGCAAAATTTAATGCAAATTAGTTGCTCCTTAACATCTGCCATTTCGATATTAGCAAACACACATGAAAACGGTGAAAGGAAAACAGCCAAAACTCGGAAACACATGCACTTATAAAGACGCAAGTTGGCTGACTAATGGTTGAAAGATAAAGCAAGAGGCACCTAGCGGAGCAAGTTCGTAGGGCTAATGGTTTGCGCAGTATATTCAAATTCTCGGAAATTTTGGGTAGCACCTCGTAAGTTATGGGAAAATCATGTCCTCACCGTGCAGCCAGTAATTACCTATATTTATTTGTGTGGGCGAATTTATGCATCCTGTTTATCTTATTTTTTAAACTGGCTTTCTGGAATTGAGCAGAAACAGAACTGAAATGTAACACAGGCATTAGAGAAAATACACCATTGGCATTTTATCATATACAGACAGTTGGTGCTTAGTCCCTTTTAATATTAACATATCATGTGACCGTACATATAAAGTGTGTCTCTGTTTTGGCTACAGGATCACGAACAGTCTATTATATCAGTCACTAAATGACACAGTTCTTTGTGTGGGGGGGGGGAGAGCGAAAGAGCGGGGTACACAGCAAGAAAATTCTTATACAAAGCATGCCGTCACAAACAGAATTCCTGTAACAGCAATGCTTGGCAGAGTGAATGAGGCTTTGCACTGGAATGTGTTGACGAAGTACTGTGATAAATGGAGTAGCAGCATGGCTAAATGTTTCTTCAGAAGGAAATGAAAGGGGTTAGTTGCTTAACATAAAAACAAACAGACGAGGTTTCGAAGGTTACAGGCTGGCTAGAAATTTGGTATTCATGAGGTGCATAAGTACATAATTGAGTAAAGTGGCTGGAGTGTGAATCCGACAAAAACCATTATAAAATGTGGAGAAAACGAGTGGAGCTATAATTCTAAGACTCTACACGAGTGTACAGAGCATTTAAATGGCCATAGCGCACCATATCGGTGCATTTGGAGGATGCTGATTTAAAAGGATTCGGTGTGTTAATTGGATAAAGTTCAAACAATGCAATCAAACAAAGAAATACTGAAAAAAAAAAAATCATTGGACCCATACTACATAATAATTGATTCCAAATTCAAGACCTAACAACCTATCAAAACAAGTTCAGAAACAACAAAAAAAACATTGATAACAAATATCGTAACAATGCAAATAAGAAATCTGTGAAGTTTACATACATTATTCAAAAATATGCATCTAAAAAGTGCTTATATAACCAAAAGAAATTTAGAGACAATTTCTTGGAAATAAACTAATAATTAAAACACATATATAAAAAATGGTATGTGTCAGCTGAAATGTTTGGACTGTCCCGTAAAACAGAGGGGTCTAACTGGATGCACATTTTCCTTGAGATTCAAACAGAACTTCAAGGCACTTAAAAACAATTCCAGACAATAACGCTTCACAGAACATATAATAACAAGGAAACAGAATGTGTCATGTCTAATATTTCTATTGCAAATAAAGGTAACCATATGAATACTGAACAGAAGTTTCACGACGCTATAACCAAACGTACACAATGCCAAATGTGCAACTTCATCTTCACCCACCCAAATGACATATCCCAGTTAGTTCAGAGCCAACTACACTGGCATGCACATGCACTCCTCAATCAGCTACAAATTGTAAGTAACACCATTCTTGAATATCATAGTATTACATGACACTTCCTGGATCTTACCTTATAGAAAAATATCTATTCTTTCAGAAAACACCTCCTGTAATAACTAGCATGCAACAATCCACAAAAACAACTTACTACTTACGAACATAAAAGTAAGTAATGAAGACATATTCAATAGGACACAATTTTATACAGCTAAAATTTTTACAAACTAACATTCACCTCCCCATTCTAGATGGGAAGGGAGAAGGAAATATCAATTCCTATTTTGGACAATCTTTACACACCACATATTATGTATGAGTAGGACTTATAATTTGTGAAAGGCTTGTTTTGTGTTCTATGTATATTGTATGTAAAGCCCAAGTCTAGTCGAAGGAGACGCACATTGAACTGTAATAGATGATAGTCTGTGTAAGGTAACATTGTTTTGGTAAGTCGTAGGTCGGCTTGTTAATGTAGGCATGAAGCCTGTGTATACACGGAGTGGTGTATGGTTATGTTACAAGAGAAAGAGAGACTGTTCAGTGCGATACTGATTGGCTTGTATTTACTTGCATTACTGGGTTCTGTACATGTTACTCTGATTCCTGTTTGGTTGTTTTATGTGTAAAATTGCAGAATATATTTATATTTATTTTCGTACCACAGCATTTAGTGCCGGTAGAGTGGCAAGTTTGTTTATACAATCCCCATAAGAGTCTGGCGTGACAGGGCCCGGCCACCCAAACAGCAGACAGACATCCTCCAGTGCGAGCCCCCGTTTCTTTCATCAAGAGCTACTTTCCGTTTTCGGGTTGCAACCGCGAGGGCTCAACACACACACACACACACACACACACACACACATTATTTTTCCCATACATAAAAGAGAGAATGAAAACCACGATACCTATCTCAGCTGAATTTACGGCTATGGTAATGGGTCACGGTTTAACCAGATCGTACCACCATAGAATCAAGATTATTTCCAATTCAATGTACCCTTGTGGACTAAAAGAAGAACAGAGAATTAACCATACAATTTTGAACTGCACACAACTAGAAAGGATCCTACAAAATGCCATATTCCGAACAGGTGACACCTGGCCCCCTCTGTTTGAACAACTCACAAGAAAACACATCAAGATGTTCATGAAGTTTGTAAGATCAACAGATTTTAGCGCATTATAAGCCATTTATTGAATATATACATACTGTACCTCAGTTAGTTTATTTAACTAATAAGTTCATTAGTTAATAATTCAGTAGATAGAAGATAAAAAAGCAATAGGTACTAGATTAGAAAACCGAAAGTAAACCTGCCGTAACTACAGAAAACAGAAGAAGTTTTATATAAGTGTAAATATATTTTGATGTTCTGCTGATCATGCATCTCAGTATATTTATCTTAGTAATTAACCAACTTGATGCACAAAATTTTTATTTTATAATAGAGGCATGAAATAAACTTATTGTAAAACAAAAATTTTGTGCATCAAGTTGGTTAATTACTAAGATAAAAAAATGTAAATACATGTAACCGTATTGTAAATATTTGACTCTAAAGCATGTAGTATTACTTTGTAATGGAGCATGCTGAATTTCAATAAATAAATAAAAATAAAAAATGCGCGCACACGCACACACACACACACACACAGACGGACGGATGCAGGCACGCACACGCACACAAATGTATGAGTCCATCACAAATCTTAACACAAAAAAATAGTAACATTTTTTTCTCTAATAATTCTGCAAACTTGTAATAAGCAGAGGAATAGAGGCACATCATTTGAAAGAAATCTCTCTTTATTACTGCATCATTTCATGTGCTGTCTCATAGCAATGTTTGCTTTAATATGTCACAAATCAGAATCACTAAACATATAACTGAGTAACTAGTACACTAGGTTCATTAATAAATGAATAAATAACTAACCATCTAACCAACCAACAGTTTTGCACATTGTTATGGCCCTTGTACTCTTTGCATCTTCTCTTCATCATTCCAGTTTCTACACATAAATGTGGTTCCTACATAATCTTAAAGGCTATCCTACCTCAGAGTCTCTGCTTTCAATATCTGCTCGGCCTTCCTCCAGAAGAAATCGTGCCATTGCAAGTCGATTTTCTAGTGCCAAGACATACAGAGTACTCCTCCCATCTGCATCCCTCATGTTCACATCAGCACCATGACTAAGCAGGCTCTGCACAACCTCACAGTGTCCTTCAATAGCAGCCAGTCTGTGAAGAACAAAATGGTTATTGTGCTATACATTACGTGACAACACATGTGCAACACTTTTTTCCGTCCTTCCTGCTTGCCCATCCCATCCGCCAGAAAGTCTGAAGACTTATAATGTATGATGGTATTTAGTTCTGCCCTCGGCACCAATTGGTGCATTCCTCTTCCAAATGCTGCCTCAATACCCTGTTTGTAAATTGTTTCAACTGTCCTTTGAAGGTGAACACTCATCGAACTGCCTAATACACTTTGGTTACCTCTGAGATTTAGGTGAATATGCTTATTATGTTACAGGGAGCCATGGTGATTACTTGACCTGAGCACCAAAAAAACTTAGCTATGCTGCCACTGGATCATGTTGGTGTTTGGTGGTAATGGCAGGGGGGTGTTCATGTTGGCAGCCATGGAGGTGTTGGTGCTGAGTGGTGATGGTATTTGGTGGTGGGGGTTGATCTGTAATTTCACTAACAACCAGGAAAGATATACAGAAGAAGGAAAACAGCAGATACAGTTTCAAGTGGAGGGCTTATGTGAGTAAACTGTGGAGTGGAGAAGTCTCTGTTACATATTAATTCATACCCATGCAAATTCCAATGAATGATGAAAATAATCTGAAATTTATATGGAAGATCAGATGAGAATCATATAAAAGCCTTATTTTAAAAGGAACACATTAAGGTAAATGGCTGCATCTCCTAATTAGACTCCTAGATTCCTATAATTCCTACACTTCAATACAGAACCCAGTATTGTATACAAACCTCTGCAATGCTGCAACCTGGAAGACACAGAATCTGACCACTTTTCCTTATGACATAAATAGAACGGCAGCAAAAACTTACCTTGACTGTGTTGTTCCAGTTCATCTGCATTCTTTCTTGTGATCAGCAGACTTTCCATTTGGCTCAATCCCACAAAAACACTGGGACTTCAAAGGCCATTCTATTTGCCTTGATGCTCAATCAACCCAACCCGGAAAATGGTTGATAACAATGATTGGAAAGTAAGCACATATTGCCACAATGCCATAAATAATGATACGATTCTTACACCATTTTAGAGCTTATATATTACCATTGTAGGTCCAGCACAATTTTCACTTCTTTGCAGGTTACTATTATGTATTTAGTTTAACCTTTTAAAGACTACTGGTTAGGTGATGCATCAAAAGGTTTAACTTTCAATAATTGTATGCTCTGCCCACACCGTATTTATGTGTTTTGTATTTATTTCAGAACAAAGAGCGACTTGTGCCACTTACATCATAAACTGATTGGTTTTATAACTGAGATGAAAAGTGTTTACAGTGCAGTATGGACTGGGTCTTTAAATAAAGCGCTCTGCGCTTCGTCTTTAAAGGGTTAAAACACTCTGCATGTACGTCCCAAACGTAACTCAAAATGCACTGTCACTATAGCAATCTAACATTCCTTACCTGAGACCTGTTTTACCATCATGGGCCCGCTGATCTGGTGGAGCACTGTGTTCAAGAAGCAGCATGTTTACAAGTTGTATGTGACCTTCTTGTGCAGCCAGCATAAGCGGTCCCTTGCCATCATTATCAGCCTCATCCACACGTGCACCAGCTTCTAGCAGCGCTGAACATACTTCACCATGCCCTTCAAATGCTGCATAATGTAATGGTGTCCAGCCTGAGTTGTCACGGTGTTGCTCATCAAGTCCTACAACGGAAGATTTAATACTTGCATTCAACTGAAGACACCACATTTTACATATGAATTCTTTGCAATTTTTCACACCTCATGTCACTTGATGTTAAATTATTACACAGGGTGGCCAGAAAGTCAACACAGTCCTACCTAATATATCTTGTGGATCTGTATGTTCACACTATCAGTTGTGACTATCCAGCCTGTAGCCAGTTGCTATACCTACCACGCTACTCAGTCCACATTCTGTTTAAGGAAGTATCAGAAAACAAGCAAGAAGCAAATTTTATTCTGACTTCGATATATACATGGCACATGGGTAGCAGCAGATGGTACATTTCAGACCTCCACCTAGTCACCATTTGGATGTATGTTGTTGTATCCCTTCCCAGAATAGGCCAAGTGGCATCAAGTTCACAGCAAAAGGAATGTACGCCAAACTCCACAGTAATGTGAAGTTTAGGAATTGAATGCAAGATCAGTATATGAATCCAGATCAGCTGCCTAAGTTCGGGCAGTGGCTGACTTCTCCTGTTTCTTTATGCGTTGTTAGCACTCGAATTCGAAGAGTGACAATGGGAATGTTTTACAGGGGCTTTATACTCTAATTCACTGATTTCCCTTTTAAAAATCACATTTTTATGTCTGGTGTTGCTTCAATGACAGTCCAGAAGCACTGCATGTCAACATCCTGTTAACGTAAATATCTGTGTGACCGCAAAACTGTTGGCGAGGCAGAAGCAGTTACAAAATGATTATAAATTATACAAATCTGTCCATGGCCTTAACAATTCCTGATATAATTAAATTCACCGTTATAAAAGTACCTCATGCAACACCTCCCCTGTTTAAAGCAAGGTTAATTTACTCCTTATATGGCCTTCATTCAGAAATACGACTTGGGTAGTTGAAGCTCGAATCCCAGAGCGGGATGGTTTCTGGCACTGCTAGGTCTTCACTGCTTGTCCCAGTAGTGGCTCCAGTATTGTTGTGCTTTCCAGTCTCCTTCTCCATTAACTGGGTCTTCCCTAGAGGTGCAACCATTCTTGTCTGGTGTAGCAGCCAGGGTTTTATACACTGGTATGTATTGCACACAATATAAGAGCAAACCACAATGAGCAGTATACAGAGTAACCAACATGACAGGTGTGGTGATTTTTCTACTCTTGATCCTTTATTCCCTTTTCAAGGCCTGCAATTTTATAGCTGTCCATGGCCATAACAATTCCTGCTATATAATTAAGTTTATATTTATAAAAGTACTTCATGCAACAAAGCATTTGTTCCACAATGGAATCAACACTTTATTCCAACATATAAGAACTTGTGGTATTTATGGACAGGTTGGTATTATTTGCTTCAATAATACTTCTGGCCAATTTAAATTTTGATTTATTACAACAATCAACTATTATAAGGGAACTGCTGTTTTGGTTTTATGGCTTCTTGTGATATTACTCCAAATGTGCATGTAAAGCACAGACTGCTGTGCTGCAGTGAGCAGCGTGCAAGGTGCCAAAAATGTAGCAGTATACTGCATGTGCAAAAGCTGCTGCATCAAGCACAACTTAGCCTGCGGTTGCTAATTCTTCATGGCAGAGTGTGTGGCTGTAATGTTACTGCTGTTGATGGCCTGTGGGTGGCTGTAGTGATGTGCAGAGATACGACTTACTCCCCTGAGATGAATGGTTGTGTGCTCGGAATGTCTCGCCCTTTATACAACGTGACCACCTGACTGGCCCTTATGTGATTGACAGGTGAGTGAAGCAAGTCACAGCAGTGGGATAAGTGACTACCTGTGTCCTGCCGGTCGGTTCAGGACACAGTCATGTAAAAGGGCCATTTCTGAGTTACAATCTGCTCTGGTTGCTAAAGATGGTGTCAGGGCACGCGAGAGGGCCATTTCTGACTGCAGTGAGAAGTTCCCACAGTTAAGTTACAGTTTGCTTCACACAGGCACCTGCTGCAAATTGCTTGCCAGCCAGGTGCTTCTTACACGGTCTAAAGAGACTGAAACTACTGAGCCCCATACTGACAACCGGACTTCAGAACTTTTGGTATAGGACTTGAAGGTTATGTACAACCCCCCTAGTTCTCTCACAGATCCTCTTAGATGGCAGGCCAAGCTGATGTTGAAGGTTGTATCGAAGAAAGGACAGTGACAGTTAAAAATGCTGCAACCAGGCATGTAAAATCTGGTATGGAGGTAAATAACCAACATAAAAATTACACCATTATGGAAGAGATACAGTACTTCCTTGAAAACCCTGCACTCTCTTTTCCCCTAAAAAAGAAATACAACATAGAATTTGGCTGCACAGCATATTTATGGCTAGAATGGCTAGACTGGCAAAGGTGTGCAGGTTACTTGTGAGGAGGAATGCACAATTCATACATGAGGAGGATGAAAATGGGCACAGTCTGATCTTGACAGGTTTGGCAATAGTAAAAAAAGGAAGGTAAAGCAGTCCCATTACAGGCCTGGACAGGCCCAGAGGGTTCCAGGAAGTTAAGGTTCCCAGATTTCGTGACAACGGCACAGGATGGTGGTTAGGTTGTCAGCCTTACGCACCGGCCGC
>Ga0123355_10002632_pt1 | contig 25483 bp, 20 predicted proteins | sample TergutEmb28metaG_3_FD_89872 | JGI IMG/M metagenome (GOLD analysis project Ga0123355, IMG submission 89872) | Embiratermes neotenicus P1 segment gut microbial communities from Petit-Saut dam, French Guiana - Emb289 P1 | ecosystem: Host-associated > Arthropoda: Insects > Digestive system > Gut ...
GATAAGTTCATTTTCATCAACATTGATTCCATTGTCTTGATAGTACTTCGCGAGTTTTTTGCGATAGGACATATTACCCGCCGAATGACTGTAATCAATCAGTTTGAGCGTGTTGTTACGAACAGCTGCGAGCGCACCTTCTGGAGCTTCGACGTCGGGCTGACCGATATTCAGATGGTAAATGTGAATACCGCGTTTTTTCGCATCTTCTGCGTACGGAACCAGTTTCCTAATCGGAGAAACCGGCATTTGAATAGCTTTTTGTGAGATTGTTGGCATATTTTTTTGTTTATTATTATTACTGGATTGTTCTTGGGTTGACTCTACCTGTAATGCGTAGCGTAACACGATGTGTATCGTTAACAGAATTTGAATGTACGACGGCTGCTCTACCGATGTGTCCGATACGATTAGTATCGTAGTGAACAGTTATCGAACCAAATTCGCCGGGCATCACCGGTTCGCGAGACCAAGTTGGTCTTGCACAACCGCATCCGGTTTGTACATGTGTCAAAATCAACGGTTCCGATCCAACGTTTCGGAACGTAAATACGGCATCACCGTTGGCGCCTTGCTCGATTTCACCGTAATCGTGTACAAGTCTTTCAAATTCGATTTTCGGTCCTTCCGCAATAGGAACAAATGCGGGAGTCTCTTGAACTGCTTCCGCTTGACGAGCGGCTCTTCTTTGAGCATCTGCGGAATATACCACAAATGCTATCAATGCTAGGGTGCAAAGAATTTTTTTCATATCTTAAAATCTTAAAATTATCTGGAAACTACATTTCCGTTGACACGAAGTATAACACGATCGCTTCTTGCGCTCGAGAGAATTGTAATAGTGCTACTCCTTGGGCCAACAAGATTTGTGTTGTAGCGAAGGGCTATCACGCCTTCTTGTCCGGGCATAATGGGTTCGCGAGTCCAACTTCGTATGGTTACACATGCTGAACAAGACTGTCGAACATCAAACAAAACCAGGGGTTCCGAACCAATGTTTTTAAACCTGAAATCAATATCGCCGTTCGCATTTAGAGCGATATCGCCAAAGTCGTGAGTCATTTGTTCAAACTGAATCTGAGCACCTTGTACAGTCGGTACAAACTCAGAGTTAGCAGGATCAGCAACTAAATTGACTTGTTGCTGTTGGGCATTTGCCGAAACTGCCGTAAAAGCTGCTAATGCAAGAATGCAAAGAATTTTTTTCATAGTTGTGTATTTGCTCTTTATAGGTTAGACATTTTTTGTTGAAAAAGGTTTAGTCATCCAAATCAAAACTTCCAACTCTGCAAAGATACAACTTTTTTTTTGAAATAACAAAAAAAACCGGTAGCGCCGATGCAGTTTCAACATCCAAATGCAACTTTAATTCTGCAAAGATAGAAAAAATGCGTATCTTTGTTTCGTGATTAAACATGTTTTTCATTGCAACGGTAAAATGCCTATGAACAAAAAACTAATTTCTTCCTTGCTGATGGTTGTCTGTATGCTTGGCTCTAAGGCACAGCCAAATTTTGAACTTTTTTATGTTACAGATTTTCGAACTAATTTCGGGAGAAATTACAACTGGACGAATTTGTTGCAACTAACTGCCGAAATTCCAACCGAAACAATAAGTAATCGTTGGAAAAACGGAAAATTTATAATCCAACCCATAACCGTATATAGCCTTTTTGAAGATCCTGTGATTGACGATTTATTAGGCTATTCCAATATCTTTGCGGATAATTTGCCATTGAATTTCCTTGTATTTGGATATGAGCATCATTGGGGAAGATTTTCGTTGTTTGCCGGTGTTCGAAATATCACCGCAGACTATTTTTACAAAGACTATATGTCGCTTTTTACACGTGGGGCTAACGGAATGGCGCCAACGTTGTCGTCCAATTTTCCAATGGCTGACTATCCATTTTCTGCAATGAGTTTGCACGCCGAATTTTTTATGAATGACAACTGGTTTTTTCAGACGAGTTTGCACAACGGTGTTGCCCATAATCCGGCGAGAAATCCACTAAGAGCCTTCACCGTAAATCCACGCAACGACGGCATTTTTAGTATTTCACAAATAAGTTATTCGCAAAACAAAATCGGTCGGGGCAGTTATTCTTTGGGGTTTGCAATGCACAGTTTCGGAAGTATGAGACCTTCATTTTTCGGAAAATTTGAACAAACGCTGTTAGAAAATGAACAACACGAAATAGGAATAACTTTACAAGGCGGATATTCGGCAATACCAACACGGTCGGGATTTGATTACCACTTGAATGGCGAGCCCAGATGCAAGTTTTATTTCGGCATAGGTGGCTATTTCAGAGGTTTTCTGAGCAGAAGCAAACGTGATGCTTTTGGTATCCATTTTACTTCGGCGAATTTTGAAAACATCAACGAACGTGCTTTGGAAATCACGTGGAAGTATCAACTATTTAACCAACTTTCCATTCAGCCGACATTTCACCTTGTTCAGACAGGAGGCACCACTAGAAGCGTTGGAATGCTTAGATTTGTACTTCAAATTTGAGCAAGATTTTTTGCTTTTTGTTTCCATCAAAAAAAAAAGCGACACTTACGTGCCACTTTGAGTGTTTTCACAACGGAATAATCCTTATTGTGAATTGCTTAAAAATTTGTACTGCAAAGTTACGAAAATATTTTTGAATTTGCAACTTTTTTTTGTTTCTATTGTTTAGTATCTTTGCAAAGACATTGAGCAACAAACAAAAAGACGTATGAAAAAGATACTCGGGCTGGATTTAGGAACTAACAGTATTGGCTGGGCGTTGATAGAAAGTGATTTTGACGCTAAACAAGGAAAAATACTTGGGCTTGGAAGTCGGATTATTCCGATGGATGCAAGCATTATGGGCGATTTTGGTAAAGGCAATTCCGTTTCGCAAACTGCCGATAGAACAAAATATAGAGGTGCGAGAAGATTGTATGAGCGTGATAATCTTCGCAGAGAGCGTTTGCACCGCGTGTTGAATGTTTTAGGTTTTATGCCTGAACATTACGCAAATGATATTGATTTTGAAAAGCGATTAGGGCAATTTCTTGATGAAAAAGAACCGAAAATTGCATGGAAAAAAGTGTGGAATGAACAAAAAAACAAAAAAGAGTTTGTCTTTGTTTTCCAAAATTCGTTCAACGAAATGGTTGATGATTTCAAAGCAAGAGGTCTTGACATAAAAATCCCTTATGATTGGACAATTTACTATTTGCGTAAAAAAGCACTTACTCAAAAAATCGAAAAAGAAGAGTTGGCGTGGCTATTGCTGAATTTTAATCAAAAACGTGGTTATTACCAATTGCGTGGCGAAGAGGAAGAAGAAAATCCAAACAAATTGGTAGAATTTCACTCGTTGAAAATAGTCGATGTAGTGGCAGATGAAATGCCTAACAGCAAAGGCGATATTTGGTATTCGCTACATTTGGAAAATGGCTGGATATATCGGCGATCGAGCAAAACACCTTTATTTGATTGGAAAGACAAGGTGCGAGATTTCATTGTAACAAGTGATTTGAATGATGATGGAACGGTTAAAACCGACAAAGAAGGTGCTGAAAAACGCTCGTTTCGAGCACCGAGCGAGGACGATTGGACTTTGCTTAAAAAGAAAACAGAGGCAGATATAGATAAATCTCAAAAAACTGTCGGCACATACATTTACGAAGCATTGTTGCAAAAACCAACACAAAAGATTCGCGGAAAATTAGTGCGAACGATTGAGCGAAAATTTTACAAAGATGAGTTGATTGCCATTTTGAAAAAGCAGATAGAGTTGCAACCAGAAATTTTCACAGAGGATTTATACAACGATTGTGTTCGTGAATTGTATCGCAACAACCAAGCACACCAAACTTCGTTGAGTAAACAGAATTGCTTTGTGCATTTGTTTGTTAATGATATTATTTTCTATCAACGACCTTTGAAGAGCCAAAAATCGTCAATCAGTAATTGTACCTTGGAGTATCGCAAATATAAAAGTAAAGATGGGAATAAGATTAAAGAATACCTAAAAGCCATTCCAAAGTCCAATCCTTTGTATCAAGAATTTCGCTTGTGGCAATGGTTGTACAATCTGAAAATATATCTAAAAGACGATGATACCGATGTGACAGAGCAATTTATTGCAAGTGTTTCTGATAAAGAAAATTTGTTTGATTTTTTGAACAAACAGAAAAAAATCGAACAAAAATCACTTCTGAAATACTTTTTTGGACAAAAAGGGTTTAAAGGAAAGCAACTTAATGCAGAGATTGAAAAATATCGTTGGAATTATGTAGAGGACAAAGAATACCCTTGCAACGAAACGGGTTCTGAGGTCATAAAACAATTGAATAAAGTCGAAGATGTTCCAGCCGATTTTCTGATACCCGAAATTGAGCAAAAACTTTGGCACATTATTTACTCTGTTACGGACAAAAATGAATTTGAGAAAGCATTAAAAACATTTGCCAACAAGCACAATTTAGACGAAAAATCTTTTGTTGAAAATTTCAAGAAGTTTCCACCATTCAAAAGTGAATACGGCTCGTTTTCAGAGAAAGCGATTAAAAAATTATTGCCGTTAATGCGATTGGGAAAATACTGGAACAGGGAAGTAATTGACGAAAAAACCAAAGACAGAATAAACAAAATTCTTACAGGCGAATATGATGAAACCATAAAAAACCGTGTTCGAGAAAAAGCAATTGATTTAACTTCTGAAAATGATTTTCAAGGTTTGCAGTTATGGCTGGCTCAATATATTGTTTACGACCGTCATTCGGAAGCAGGCAATACGGATAAATGGAAAACTGTTGCTGATTTGGAAAAGTATTTGGAAAAATTCAAACAACATTCTTTGCGAAATCCAATTGTGGAGCAGGTAATTACTGAAACTTTGCGAGTAGTGCGCGATATTTGGAAAAAGTACGGTGGCGATTTTTCGGAAATACACATAGAACTTGGTCGCGAAATGAAAAACACGGCAGAAGAACGTAAACGATTGACTAACATTGTTACTGAAAATGAAAATACCAACCTCCGCATAAAGGCGTTGATAATGGAATTGAAAGAAAGTGCCGATGTAGAAAATGTTCGTCCGTATTCGCCCATTCAACAAGAGGCTTTGAAAATCTACGAAGAATATGCTTTACAAAATGAAGAGGAGTATGATGGACAAGATGAGGAAACAGGAAAAGATAAGTTTATTTCCGCAGTAATACCCGAAGATATTTTAAAAATAAGCAAAACAGCACAGCCTTCAAAGTCAGAATTGCAACGTTACAAACTGTGGCTCGAACAAAAATATCGTTCACCTTACACAGGACAAATGATTCCGCTCGGAAAATTATTTACAGAGGAATATCAAATAGAACACATTATTCCAAAATCCCGCTATTTTGACGATAGTTTGAGCAATAAAGTAATTTGTGAATCGGCAGTAAATCAATTAAAAGACAAGCAACTTGGATTTGAATTTATTAAAAATCATCGTGGCGAAATAGTTGAATGTGGAATGGGCAAAAAGGTTGAAATCTTTTCAGAAGATGCCTATCAAACTTTTGTCAAAGAACATTATTCCAAAAACTATAAAAAACGCAATAATCTTTTGTTGGAAGATATTCCCGAAAAAATGATTGAACGGCAAATGAATGATACACGTTATATCAGCAAATTTGTTTCGCAACTTTTGTCGAATATCGTGCGTGAAGAAACCAACGATGACGATGTAAATTCTAAAAATGTACTACCCGGAAATGGTAAAATTACCTCAACCCTAAAACAAGATTGGGGTTTGAATGATGTTTGGAATGATTTGATTTTGCCACGTTTTGAGCGAATGAATACGCTAACAAACTCAAATGCGTTTACGGCGTGGAATGAGCAACATCAAAAGTTCCTGCCAACAGTTCCGTTGGACTTATCAAAAGGTTTTCAAAAAAAACGTATTGACCACCGCCACCACGCAGTGGATGCTTTGATAATTGCTTGTGCAACTCGAGACCACATAAATCTGTTGAATAACCAATCTGCAAAATCGCAAACTACAAGATATGATTTGCAAAACAAACTTCGTAATGTTGAAAAATGGATTGATAAGGACGGAAAAGAAAGAGACAAATTCGTAGAATTTAAAAAGCCCTGGGATAATTTTACAGTTGATGCTCGAAATGAGTTAGAAAAAATCGTAATCAGTTTTAAACAAAATTTGCGAGTAATCAACAAAGCAACGAATAAATACCAGAAAATTAAAGATGACAAAAAGATCAAAGTTAAACAAGAAGGTATAAATTGGGCTATTCGCAAGCCATTACACAAAGACACTATTTATGGCAAAGTGTACTTGCTCAACGAAACAAAGGAAATGACTTTGAAAAAAGCACTGGAAAAAGTTGAACAATCGAAAGATGTAAATATTATTGTAGATAAAAATATTAGAGAAAGAGTTAAAGTCCATTTTGCAAATAATAACATTGACATCTCATCAGCCTTAAAGGATAGTGAATTAAAAGATATTTCAAAAATAAAAGTATTTGAACAAAATGTAGCAACAAGGTATCTTAACGATTTGGTATCTATTTTCAATGGTGTTACAACAGTAGATAAGGCTAAAGGAGTAATTGAAAAAATAACAGACACAGGGATACAGAAAATTTTGCTCAATCATTTGATTGCCAAAGACAATAAGCCAGAGATTGCTTTCTCGCTTGAAGGCATTGAAGGTATGAATAAAAATATTATCGCTCTAAATAATGGAAAATTTCATCAGCCAATTTATAAAGTCAGAGTACACCAAGCACTTGGAAATAAATTTCAAATTGGCTCCACAGGCAATAAGAAAGATAAATATGTAGTTGCAGAGGCTGGGACAAATCTCTTTTTTATTGTTTATGAAGAAAATGGCAAGCGAAATTACGAAACTGTTCCTCTGAATGAAGTAATAGAATACCAAAAATGGCGAGGTACATTAACAAAAGAAGAGCAAAAAACTACACCTATTGTTCCAATAAAAGAAGACAGAGGGCACTATCTATTTCACTTGTCGCCGAACGATTTGGTCTATGTGCCAACAGAAGATGAAAAAGAAAATAGTCGTGCAATAGATTGGAAAAATTTGGATAAAGAGCAATTGAAGAGGATCTATAAATTTACAGATTCAAGCGATACAACTGCGAATTTTGTACCAGCGAATGTTGCTAATCTAATTTTTAATATGAATAAGACTGAACAGCAAAAACGAGGGTTAAATTTCAATATTCAAAATGAATTTGGCGTAGGAAGTCCACAGTCCAAAAACCAAAGAGCAATAACAGGGGAAATGGTCAAAGATGTATGTATCAAACTAAATACAGACCGTTTAGGAAATATAAAGCCATTATAATTTATGCCAAGTTCAAAAATAAAAATTCAATCATCAGAACAAGTTTTGTTCAACGACCTTTCTAAACTCATTGAACAAAGCAAGCAATTTGTTGTTATTCAAGCAAACAGCGTAATGACTATGCTGTTTTGGAATGTTGGCAAACGAATAAATGAAGACGTTTTGCAAAATAAGCGAGCAGATTATGGTAAGCGAATTGTGCCGACACTGTCGGCACAATTAATGGAAAAATACGGCAAAAATTTTGAAGACAAAAATTTGCGTAGAATGATGCAGTTTGCTGATAGGTTTCCTGATTTAGAGATTGTCGTTCCACTGGCACGACAATTGTCATGGTCTCATCTTCAAATCCTTATACCTCTTAAAGACGAAAAAGCACGACAGTTTTACGCTAAAGAAGCAACAGAAAGACACTGGGGCAAGCGCGAACTTCGCCAATCTATTGAACGAAAAGAATTTGAGCGCACAGAAATCGCCAATGTGCAATTAACGGAGCAATCGCCCATTCCGTTTAATGTGTTCAAAGATCCTTATTTTTTAGATTTTCTAAACCTGCCAAAGGATTTTCTCGAAAATGATTTGGAAGATGCTATTCTTAAAGAAGTAGAGCGATTTATTCTCGAAATGGGAAAGGGTTTTGCCTTTGTAGAACGGCAAAAACGAATGATTATCGATGATGAAGATTTTCATTTAGACTTGCTTTTTTATCATCGAACGCTAAAACGTTTGGTTGCTATTGAATTGAAACTCGGAAAGTTTCAAGCAAAGCACAAAGGGCAAATGGAATTGTATTTGAAATGGCTCAATCGCCACGAACGGCAAGAAGGAGAAAACGAACCTGTCGGACTGATATTGTGTGCAGAAGGAAACCGTGAACAAATCGAACTTTTAGAAATGCACAAAGACGGAATTATGATTGCAGAGTACTGGACAGAACTACCGCCTAAAAAAATGTTAGAGCAAAAAGTCCGTGAAATAGTTGCTGAAACTCGCGAACTTTTCGAAAGAAATAAACAATTGAATCAATGATAAAACGTACCCTATATTTTGAGAACCCCGCCTATCTAAGTTTAAAAGATAAACAGTTGGTTGTTAAACTGCCCGAAGTGGAAAAGAATGACTCTTTGCCGGATTCGTTCAAGGCGGAAAGCATTAGGACGATTCCTATTGAGGATATCGGCGTTGTGATTTTAGACAACAAGCAAATCACTCTGACACACGGATTGATAGAGGCTTTGCTTGAAAACAACTGTGCATTGATTACTTGCGATAGTCGCCGAATGCCTGTCGGATTGCTTTTGCCGTTGGAAGGAAACACCGTCCAACAAGAACGTTTTACGGCACAAATTGAGGCATCGCTACCGCTGAAAAAACAGTTGTGGCAACAAACCATCCAAGCAAAAATAGAGAATCAAGCCTACGTTTTGAAGAAATGCCGTAATACGGAAGTGCGAAATATGCAAAAATGGGCGAGCGATGTGCGAAGCGGAGATAGTGATAATTTGGAAGGAAGGTCTGCTGTTTATTACTGGAAAAATCTTTTCCCGATGATTGAGGGTTTTACTCGCGATCGTGACGGCGTGCCTCCGAATAATTTGTTGAATTATGGTTATGCCATTTTGCGAGCAGTTGTGGCACGGGCGTTGGTGTCCAGTGGCTTGTTGCCTACGTTTGGCATTCATCACCACAACCGCTACAATGCCTATTGTTTGGCGGATGATGTTATGGAGCCCTATCGTCCGTTTGTGGATAAGTTGGTGGTGGAAATTGTTGATGCGTACAATGTAGAGATGCAACGCATTGCATCTCTACCAACCGATTTAACCAAAGACGTCAAAATAAAATTGTTACAGATTCCTGTTTTGGATGTAATGATTAACGGGCAACGCAGTCCGCTGATGGTTGCGGTTACTCAAACTACGGCATCTTTGGCAAAATGTTTTTTAGGGGAAAATCGTAAGATTGTTTATCCGGATTTTGAATAAATCGTTATACTCACAAATGAACGGTAAAGCAAATAACAAGCAGATGTCTCGCTTCGCTCGACATGACGATGGACTGGGTAAGGGAGAGGAGATGGAAAGGATTTTGGGCGAAGCCCAAAATCCTTTCCATCTCCCAAGCTCTCCACAGAATGCCGTCATTCCGAGCGTAGCACACGTAGTGTGCGAAGTCGAGGAATCCCCTTGCTATGGGCGAAGCAACTCATAACTATAAAATGAAAATTATGGCAACAGAATTAACAAAAGAACAATTTATTGAGATTTTACTTGATGAAAAAATCACAAAGCCAGAAAATATATTTGACTTTCAAACCATTTATTCGTTTGATAATCATCAAGCCCCTGCCAATCGTGTTGTTAGGAAACAATGGAAGCATTCTGAACGACTATTAGTTGATAAAGAAGGTCCTCGTCCTGTGGGTCCTATCAATTCCCGAATAGGGTGGCTTGGAAAAAGAATAGCAAAAAAGTACCCAATCACACTTAGCAAGAGAGAAAATGGTACGTATCGATATTGGGATTTATTTTTCAACGGTTGGAATGAAGGGAATCTTTTTATATGGCAATTGAAGTCTAATTTAATCAAGGCACTCGAAGAAACAGGCTTGGTCGAAAAAAAAAATGCCCACAAAACTATTGACCAAATCAATAAAGAATTTGAAGAAAAAGTAAAATTTTCAAAAAACGATAGCGAGCAAGAACGGCAAGAGCGATTAAAGTTAGCAAACAAAAGGCCAATCAGCACTTCGGCACAGGTAAACGTATTTTTGCGTAATCCCGATGTGAAAGTTGAAATTTTGCGTAGAGCCAACGAACATTGTGAGTATTGTCAAAGCCCTGCACCATTCAAAAAAGACGGTGATGGGGAAGGTTTTTTGGAAGTGCATCACATTATTCCTTTGGCTGAAGATGGCGACGATACAGTTGAAAATGCTGTTGCACTCTGCCCTAATTGCCATAGACACGCACATTATGGCAAGAATAGTTTTGATGTTGAAAGGCTAAAAGCAATTTGAAAATTTTGTGGAACGTTTCAGCGAATATCGAATTATGTGGGTATTAGTATTTTTTGATTTGCCAACGGAAACAAAAAAAGAGCGAAAAGCACACGCATTGTTTCGCAAAAATTTGATGAAAGACGGTTTCACAATGTTTCAGTTTTCGATTTATTTACGTCATTGTGCCAGTCGCGAAAATGCAGATGTTCACATCAAACGTGTGAAAAAACTATTGCCCGAAAAAGGGCATGTTGGGATTATGTGTATTACCGACAAACAATTCGGAAATATGGAATTGTTTTACTGCAAGAAACAAACGGAGGTTGATACGCCTTGTCAGCAGTTGGAGTTGTTTTGAAAATAGCGATAGTAAAACCTAAAAGTAAAATCTCGCCGAAATCAGCGAGATTTTACTTTTTTGCAAACATTTTTTGTTTTCTAATTATCTTTGTAAGTCGTTGTTTTTCATTTTGCAGTGCGTAATGTGTTGTTTGCGACTACAAAGATACAAATTTTTTAAGCAATTCACAACGGTGAGGAGCGTTGAGTGGAGTGCGATATGGTTGTTTGCGACTACAAAGATACAAATTTTTTAAGCAATTCACAACTAAGAAGCGAATTAAGTGAATGCATCGGCAGTTGTTTGCGACTACAAAGATACAAATTTTTTAAGCAATTCACAACTGGCGATAAACTTAAATCTTTTTACGAAGGGTTGTTTGCGACTACAAAGATACAAATTTTTTAAGCAATTCACAACTAAATGTTTTACCTGCTTCATACACAGGAAGTTGTTTGCGACTACAAAGATACAAATTTTTTAAGCAATTCACAACACCAAAAGACCGATCCACATTCGCCCGACGTTGTTTGCGACTACAAAGATACAAATTTTTTAAGCAATTCACAACACGAGAAGTTTAGATATAAAATTTACATAGTTGTTTGCGACTACAAAGATACAAATTTTTTAAGCAATTCACAACCGCCTTGCGTTCTTTCCTTTCCAAATGTGAGTTGTTTGCGACTACAAAGATACAAATTTTTTAAGCAATTCACAACTAATTTTTAGTTGTTTTACTTAAAGTTTTTGTTGTTTGCGACTACAAAGATACAAATTTTTTAAGCAATTCACAACTATTCATTTCATCACCTCCTCCACGGAGCAGTTGTTTGCGACTACAAAGATACAAATTTTTTAAGCAATTCACAACGTCTGTGCATTCTTCGCACATCTCGTGTTCGTTGTTTGCGACTACAAAGATACAAATTTTTTAAGCAATTCACAACGGTAAAACGCTTTCTAAAAAACTAACCGTGTTGTTTGCGACTACAAAGATACAAATTTTTTAAGCAATTCACAACTCCATAAAGTTTTATGCTCCATAAAATAAAGTTGTTTGCGACTACAAAGATACAAATTTTTTAAGCAATTCACAACAAAGGTTGGTCTTAGCGATTCTTCAAATTGTTGTTTGCGACTACAAAGATACAAATTTTTTAAGCAATTCACAACTTTTCCCTACGCTTTATACTTTTTTCGATACGCAAAGTAAAAAACCTGCGGAAGCACAGCAAATGTAAGCACCATCGCAATAATCATCCCACCTACAACCATAATGGCTATGGGCTTTTGGATTTCTGACCCCAAACCTGTCGAAAGTGCGGCGGGGAGTAATCCCACCGAACCTAACAAGGCAATCATTAAGATAGGTCTTGCACGGTCTCTGACACCTGCTGTGATGGCACTTGTGAGGTTTCTTGTTGTGCGAAGTTTTTCCTTGATGTTTTCGACAAGCAAAAGACTGTCGGTAACGGTAACACCGAATAAAATCGTAAAGCCTACACCTGCCGATATTCCAAACACCGTTCCGGTTGCCAAAAGCGACAGATAACCTCCGATAAAAGCAAACGGAAAGGCTGTACCTGCGGTAATCAACGTATCTCTTACATTGCCAAAATTCATATAAAGCAAAAACAAAATCAGCAACAAAGCCATTGGAACAACCACTGACAGTCGTCTCATCGCACGTTCCATATTTTCGAATTCGCCTGCCCATACAATACGATTTTCCGGCGATATTTCAACGACTTCTCTAACTCGTGCTTGTGCTTCCGCAATAGCACCACCCATATCTCGACCTCGAACGCTGAAACCTACTGCTACAAAACGACTGTTGCCTTCACGATAAATAAACGCAGGACCGGTAACAAATTCAATATCGGCAATTTCTCTCAAAGGTACTTGTACACCTTCTTCTAACGTTGGAACAAGGATATTTCCAATCGCTATTTCATCGCTACGATGCTCTTCTGCAAAGCGTAAGCGAACATCAAACATACGCTCATCTTCAAAGAATGTTGTTGCCGTAGTGCCTCCGATTGCCATTTCTATCACCGCTTGTGCATCTTCCATCAAAACGCCATGACGTGCCATACGTGTTTGATTTAGACGAATTTGCAATTCGGGCAAACCGACACTGCGGAAAACATTAACATCTTCAATGCCACGGATATCACGAATAGCGTAGGCTATTTCATCGGCAACGCTTTCCATTTGGAAAAGGTCTCTTCCAAAAACATTCACTACCAACGAACTTTTTACACCGGAAACATATTCTTCGACATTATCCTGAATGGGCTGACTGAATCCGAAATAGATACCCGGATAGGCTTCAAGCACTTGTTGCATCTCGGCAACGAGGTCGTCTTGCCTCACACGACGTGTCCATTCGCTTCTGGGTTTCAACTCGATATGAAATTCGATATTGAAAAATCCTGTGGGATCTGTTCCGTCATTCGGGCGTCCGGTTTGTGAAAGGATAAAATCTACCTCTTCAAATTCACGCAATTTCGATTTCATTTCTCGGGTCAAACGTACAGATTCTTCAAGGCTGACGCTGTTTGGAAGCGTGGCACGAACATAAATTGCACCTTCGTTGATTCGTGGAATAAATTCCGTGCCGTGGTTCATAAATCCTATCACACAGGCAACCAACACAGCCGAAGAAGCCACAATAACCGCACGCTTGCGACGTGCACAGACTTCGTATATCCAAATAACCGATTGAATGAGTGATCTCGAAACCACGTTATCTCTTTCACGGATGGGCTTTGTCAAAAGGACTTTACACATCACGGGAACGAAAGTCAACGCCAATATCAACGAGCCTAAAATTGCATAACCCAACGTAAATGCCAATGGCGAAAACATCTTACCTTCAACCTGTTGGAAGGCAAAAATAGGTATCAACGCCACTACTGTTGTGAGTTGTGCGAAAAAGATTGCCGGTGCCACATTTGATGCACTGCTTCTAATCGTTCCTGTTTTAATGACATTGCTGAAACGTTCTTCGTTGAAACCAAGTGATTTATTTTTCTTGCCGAGCATCACGAAAACTCGTTCGACGATGACTAATGTGCCTTCGAGAAGTAGTCCGAAATTGAGAGCACCCATCGAAATAAGATTTGCCGGAAGCCCCTGAATGCGCAACATAATGACCGTAAAAAGGAAGGCAATTGGGATTACTAACACAGTGATAAGTGTAACACGCCAATTGAAAAGGAATAAAAACAAAACACACGTTACAAGAAAAATACCTTCGAGCATATTTCGTGCTACGGTTCTAATGGTCGTTTCGACCAATATCGTGCGATCAATAAATGGCTCAACCCTTACATCCGGTGGGAGAATAAAGTTGTTGAGTTCATAAATTTTTGCGTGTATTCGCCTAATAACTTCGCTTGGATTTTCTCCGCGAAGCATAACAATAATACCTTGCACAACATCATAATCATCGTTGAGACCTACCTGTCCCAAGCGTGGCATTGAAGACACAACGACTTCTGCAACGTGCCCTACACGCACCGGAACTCCACCTCGCACATCAATCAGTATATGTTCTATATCCTCAATGCTTTGAAGCAAGCCGATGCCACGCACAGCAAAAGCCTGACTGCCTTTCTGTATCATATCGCCACCCACGTTGACGTTGCTACTTTCCACTGCCTCCAAAACGTCTAATGCCGAAATACCGTAACTGTTCAACAATACAGGATTTAGGCGAATTTCGTAGATTTTTTCTTCTCCGCCAAAACTCACAACATCGGCAACACCGGGTACAGACAACAGTTCACGTTGTATAACCCATTCATCAATGGCGGTAATTTCACGAATATGTCGGTCGCTTCGTATGACATAGCGAAAAATTTCGCCTGTTGCCCCTGATGGAGGCTCTATTTCAGATTCGGCATCTTCCGGTAATTCGAGCCCCATTATACGCATAGCGGCGAATGTTTGGGCATAAAAATCATCAACACCTTCTTCAAAAAGAACCGTTACCACTGACAATCCGAACAACGATGTGGAACGAACTTTGGTTTTTCGCGGTATCGTGTTCAATTCACGCATCACCGGAAGGGTGATGAATTTTTCAACCTCTTCGGCACTGCGACCGGGCCATTGTGTGATCACACGTACACGTGTACTGGTAACATCCGGATAAGCCTCAATAGGTGTGTTGAATGTTGCTATAATACCGGCTACGACCAACAAAAACGTCATAAACAGTACGAAAATGTGGTTTCGTAATGAAAAAGCGACTATATTTTTAACGAACTTGTGCATAATTATCTTGCTCTAAAATGAGGAGTAAATCAATAGTTATCTTGCTCTGAGTGAGGAATGTATCAGTAGTTGATTTCTTACAACAACCGCTTCATTTTCCGATAGTCCGTCAGTGATGTATGCAACATCGCTGAAACGTCCTTGCACGGTAACTTCTCTGCTTTCAAAGGTTTCGTTGCCTGTTTGAACAACGACAAAGTGACGATTGCTGTCGAAAATCAAAGCATCCGATGGAATTGTAACGGCAAGTTGTCCTGTTTCGTTTGTTAACTGTACATCGACAAACATTCCGGGAATGAGCATCAAATCAGGGTTTTGCATAACAACTCGTGCTCTCAAAACGTGGTATTCCGGATCAAACATATGGGTCATCGCATCAATTGTGCCGTGAAAAACTTCGCCGGGATGAGATACCGTAGTTACAGCGGTATTCATACCAACTCTAACGAATCGAAGAATGCTCGGGTTCACATTTACAGTTACCCACACCGAACTCAAATCCGAAATTATGAACAACGGCTCGTCAGCCTCGTCAGAGATATTGCTACCTGTTGCCAAGGGTTCTGCGGTCAACACGTGCCCCGATATAGGGGCTCTTATAAAGAACAAACCTGTTTGGCTGTCCACACCGTAGATAGAAAGTGTGTTGGTCAAGTGATTAATTTCGGCTTGGGCTTGTATCATTTCGGCTTCCACCTCCAATAGTTCTCTTTCGGAAAGCATATTGTCTTCAAACAATGCTCTTGCCGTTTGATATTCACGCTGTGCAACCCTCAACTCGGCTTGGGCAGAAATTTTTTCGGCATAAAGTTCGCTCAAATCCGCACTGCGAAAACTTATCAGGTTTTGCCCTTGTCGAACTCTATCACCAAGTGAAAAGAACACACGATCTACTGTACCCGGTACGAGCGGAATAAAATTGACGGTTTGTCTGGGATTGGTCTCAACCTGTCCTGTGAGCATCAACACTTCTGTTCGATAACTCAACGTAGCGAGTTCGGTTTTTACTGAACTAAAAAAACTTGCAGTTCTGTATGCTTCCTGCTCTTGGGAACTTCGATTACATCCTACGCTGACCGTTAGTAGCAAGGTTGAGAGTATTAAAATTAGAGTTGTTTGCTTTTTCATCGTTTTGTATGTATGTGTTATCATTAGTTAGTGATTAATGGTGGTCGTCATTGCGGGCTTGACCCGCAATCCCCTTGCTATTTTGTCCCGCTGTGGTTAGGGGATTCCCGCCTACGCGGGAATGACGGACTAGCGGGAATGACGGTATTATCGTCATTCTCAATTTTAAAATTCCGTTGTTCCCACAGCGTACTGTAAGGTTTGAAACGCCGTAATCAAATTTTTTCGTGCCGTCAAAACGGTTTCCCTATTGCTTTTGTATGTTTCGATAAAATCTAAAAATTCTAAAATCCCGATGTTTCGAAGCATCAAATTTCTGAGCGAAACATCTAACATTGCATCCAATTCCGATGCCAAATTTTCTCTACTGCTTATTCTTTCGTAAAGTCTGTGAGCCATTAAAAAGTTCTGATAGGCTTCTGCTACTTCGTGACGAACAGTGTTTTCCTGTTGTTGACTTAAAAAATTTGCTTGATCTATGCTGAGCCTTGCAACTCTGATGTTGCCTTGATTGCGATCCCAAATGGGGATATCCATACTCACGCCAAAACCGAAAAAATTCTCCAAAGGACCATCGTGACGATCAAAAAAAGCACTCAACGTCAAATCCGGAATTCGATGTGATCTTTCGTAATCCAATTCCCTTTCGTGAAATACGGTTTGCAGGTTGTATGCTCTAAGATCAGGTCTGTTTTCGATGGCAAGTTCCATAAGGTTCAAGAGCGAAATATCAAGCGGATTTCTAACCGTTTCGTTTTCGGGAACTACGGTCAGATGAACAGTTGGCGGGATATTTAGCAGTATTTTCAATGTAGTTTGCAGGGCATTCATCTCCATAAAATGTTCAAAAATCTCGCTTTCCACTTCTTGCAACTCTGATTCGAAACGCAACAATTCCATTCGTGAGATATTGCCGAGTTCTGCTTGTCTTCTGTGAGATTCGACAACTTGTGTCAACAAATCCAATTCACGATTAAGTACATTCATAAAAGCCTGCATGAATATCAACTCGTTCACAGATTCTTGCAAATCCAATCTAAGGCTTCTCAACAGGTCTTCAAATTCTGCGACAGCGATATCTCTTGACGTTTCTTCCATGCGGATTGCTCTACGTCGTGTGCCACCCATGTGGATCATTTGGCTCAATTCTACACTAAACTGCGGGTCTCTTCGAAAGTTGTCGCCGTCATCGCTTGTTGACCAGAAATTAATGTCGCCGATGCTCAGTTCCGGATTTTCCCAGCGTCTTGCTTGTGCAATCTCTGCATCGGCAATGTCAATGTTCAACCGTTCGGCCAAAAGTTCCAGGTTTTGGCTGATAAACAAATCTTCGATTTGTCTCGGACTCAACTCCAACGTGTCTGACAGTTGTGCCAGACACGTCATTGAGCCAACAAACCAAATAACCAAAATTGTTGTAATATGCTTTTTCATCATAAATCCCAATTATTTTTTGAGTGTGCAAAATTACGCATCACAAATTAATTGGGATTTACAGGGGGATTAGAAGTAGATTAGAAAGTGCGGGTTTTGAAAAGTCGGTTTTTTTTTGTATCTTTGCACCCGTAAAAACCGCGGCATAATACTAACGATTTAAAAACGTGGAAATTATGAGAAAGATCATCTTGACAGGCTTTATTTTAGCCGTAATTACAACAAAAACATTTGCAGTTAGACCATTCATTACAGATGATGCAGCGGTTATTGGGCACAGACAATTCCAATTAGAAACATGGACTTTATTTGACCGCGATGCATCGGAACACTGGATTATGTGGGCATACGGACCTATCGAAAACCTCGAAGTCGCCATTGGTGCTTTGTGGGGGCGTGATAGGGTAAACAGAGAACTTTCTTTCGCTGTACCGTTACTTGAAGCAAAATATCTTTTTCGTCCGTACCAATCCGGAAGAGGTCCGGGAATAGCGGCATCCGCGGGAACTTTTTTGCCTTGGGGTAGAGGCGATTTTAGGGAAGATTACTTTGGTGCTTATGGTATTTTTATGCTCACCCAAGCGTTTGGACGCGACGAATCTATCTTGATACACGGAAATCTCGGCGTAAATTTTTTAGATACAGAGCGTAGAAGAGACCGATTTATCCCTTTTTGGGGACTTGGAACACAAATCCGAACGTTTGGAGGTTTGCATTTGGTTGGAGAAGTTATATCCGGCGACCCTTATGTTCCGGGAACAGGATTGGCTTATCATGTCGGTTTAAGGCATTTCGTTAGCGATTATTTTCAACTTGATTTGACTTTCGGAGATGGTATCAGAGGGAGAGAGCAGATGCCGTTTTGGTTTGGGTTTGGTGTTAGGCTTGTGCTTGATCCTGCACGAAATAGAAGCAGGTAATAAATGTGCGATCTTACTTATCCCTATTTCAAAATTTTTTACTATCTTTGTAGTTTGAAATTTTACTAAACCAAACCAACAATACCATGAAAAAATTATTTACCCTTATCATCTGTGGCTTGATGTTCGCCACAAATCTTAATGCTCAAAGTGGAACAACAGGTCCACTCACATGGAGCATTGCCAATGACACGCTTATTATCAGTGGAAATGGGGTGATGCCGGATTATTATGGTGGTCAGCTCATAGGTAATGTTTTTGTCTCGCCCGCCCCTTGGAACGTCTATCGAAATTCTTTTACTGCTGTTGTGATAGAGTATGGAGTAACAACTATTGGGGTCAATGCATTTCACGGTGCTACAAGCCTAAACTCAATTGCTATTCCTAATAGCGTGACAATTATCGGGAACAATGCGTTCAGGAGTGTCAGAAACCTAACCTCAATTTTTATTCCTAATAGCGTAACAGCTATCGCAAACGCTGCATTTTTCGATGCTACAAGCCTAACCTTAATAGTTATTCCCAATAGCGTAACAACTATTGGAATAGACGCGTTTTGGGGAGCCACAAGTCTAACATCAGTCACAATTGGCAATGGCGTAACAACTATTGGAGCAAACGCGTTTAGGGGAGCCACAAGTCTAACATCAGTCACAATTGGCAATGGCGTAACAACTATTGGAGACGGGGCGTTTTTGGGAGCTACAAGTCTGAGATCAATTGTCATCCCTAACAGTGTAACAACTATTGAAGGCATGGCGTTTGCTGAAACAGACCTAACCTCAATAGTTATTCCCAATAGCGTAACAACTATTGGAATAGGCGCGTTTACGAGAGCTAGAAGTCTAACATCAGTCACAATTGGCAATGGGGTAACAACTATTGGAGCAAACGCGTTTTTGGGAGCCACAAGTCTGACATCAGTCACAATTGGCAATGGGGTAACAACTATTGGAGCAAGCGCGTTTTTGGGAGCTACAAGTCTGAGATCAATTGTCATCCCTAACAGTGTAACAACTATTGGGTACGCGGCGTTTCTTGAAACAGGTCTAACCTCAGTCACTATAGGTAATAGCGTAACAACTATCGAGGAAATTGCGTTTGCTGGAACAGACCTAACCTCAATAGTTATTCCCAATAGCGTAACAACTATTGGACACGCGGCGTTTTCGAGTGCCACAGCTCTAACATCAGTAACCATTTTGGCAGGAACCCCTCCTGCTATGACAGGAAATCCGTTTTGGGGCAGGAATATACAAAGTGCTTGTTTGTACGTGTTGCCGAGAAGTATGGCGTTGTACAGCACAGCGGAGATTTGGAGAGATTTTGGTTGCATTAGGCCCATAACTGAATTAAGCTTAGAAGACTTAAATGCTATGATTTCTGCGTTAGAAGATGCTATTGAAAATAATATCGCTTGCCAAAATGAAAAAGCGATATTGCATGATAGCATTTCAGCACTGCACGATAGCATTGAGCACCTAAACGCTGTAATCCTTGCTTTACAGGTGGACACAGCAAGATTACATGCGGACACTCTACGCTTGTATCAACAGGTTTTAGCCTTGCAGTACTACACAACAAAATTAATTTCCGATACGCTACGTTTATACAGCCAAGTTTTGGCATTACAGGGCGATACTGCAAAGTTTCGTGATAGTATCGAGAAACTAAATATCGTAAATTATGCTCTGCAGGCTGATACTGCAAAACTACACCAACTTCTTGTCGCCTGCGACAATCAAAACAATGCATGGCAGGATAGTATTGGCATACTGAATCAGTATCTAATTGTTTACAGCAACCAAAACAGTGTTTTGCAGGATAGTGTTGCCATACTGAATCAACATCTAATTGCTTGCAATAATCAAAACAGTGCATGGCAGGATAGTGTTGCCATACTGAATCAACACCTAATTGCTTGCAATAATCAAAACAGTGCATGGCAGGATAGTGTTGCCGTATTGAATCAACATCTGACTGCTTGCAACAATCAAAACAGCGCTTGGCAAGATAGTGTTTCCGTATTGAATCAACATCTAACCGCTTGCAACAATCAAAACAGCGCTTGGCAGGATAGTGTTGCTGTATTGAATCAACATCTAATTGCTTGCAACAACCAAAACAGCACTTTGCAGGATAGTATTGGCACATTAAATCAACAGCTAGTTGCTTGCAATAACCATCGCAGTACCTTACAGGATAGCATCGGTGTACTATACCAAATCATTATAGAATGGATAGAGATAACCGAAGATTTGCTGGATACGATTGCGTGGTTGCGTCAAGCACTCGCAGATTGCGAAAGTGGCGGAACATCAAGCGCACCAGTCTCTCCGCAAAATCAAATTCAGTTCTACCCAAATCCTGTAACCAACCTATTACACATTATCCACAATTGGCAAGTCGGCGATGTGGTGGAACTGTTTGATATGTCCGGCAGACGTGTGTTTTCGGAGCGTATTAATTCGCATATTGAAACATTCACAATTGACATGTCGCCATTCCCCAACGGAAGCTACATTCTGAGAATTGGCAATCAAGTGGCAAGGATTGTGAAAAATTAAAACAAGAATTTGATTGGCTCGGCTAATTAGCTGAGCCAATCAAACAATAGAGAGAGGCATTTTGTAAATTCCAAAAAAAATCGTATCTTTGCGAAAAATTGTGATAGCAATTTCAATGCAAATTAAAAATAATTTGAGATGGAAGCAACAATGACACATTTGCCGTTAAATGCCTCGCAGTTGTTTATACTAAAAACATTTGCAACGGCAAAAAGTGAGCAAGAAAAGGAAGACCTAACGTCTTTATACCTTGCATACATACAGCAAAAATTAGATAAAGCTGCAAATGAATTTTGGGACAGCCAAAATTTTGATGATGCAAAAATGGAAGAGTTGATGTATGGACATTTACGCTCTTCTAAAAAATGAAAATCGTATTAGATACAAACTGCTTGTTACCAGCAATTTTTCCGAATTCAAAGTATCGTTGGGTGTGGGACTCTTTTCGATGTGCTGATTTTACATTGTGCTATTCCAATGAAATTATAGCGGAATACGAAGAACCTTTGTCAAGGTTATATCCGTCACAAATGACCGAAAATACGATGCATTTACTTCTGAATTCACGCAATGTAGAAAAAATTACTCCGTACTATAAATGGAACTTAATTACTGCCGATCCAGAAGACAATAAATTTGTGGATTGTGCGTTGAATGGCGGTGCAGACTACATTGTTACCAACGACAAGCATTTTAACGTACTGAAAGCAATAAATTTTCCATACGTAAAAGCTGTCGATATAGAAACTTTTAAACAAATTCTGACAACCGGTCAATAATCAAAAAAACACTCTAAACCTTGACCCTTTAAATTTTTTTCGTATGAGAATTCTCGTTGTGGAAGACAGCCGTCGTGTTAGTGACTTTTTAGTCAAAGGGCTTGAAGAAAGCGGGTTTGGCGTGATGCTGGCAGAAACAGGAATAGAGGCTCAAAGATTGATAACGGAAGAAAAATGGGATATAATCTTGCTGGATATCATGCTACCCGATATCGACGGACTTGAACTTTTACAATACACACGATTTAAGAAAAACCATACACCAATCTTGGCACTTAGTGCACTGAATGAAACAGATGATAAAGTAAAAGCCCTCGAATACGGAGCTGATGATTATCTTTCAAAACCGTATCACTTCAAAGAACTCATTGCACGCATTCAGGCATTAACAAGGCGAACTAAACAAAATTATGATGAAGCGTTAAATGTTTTGTCGTGTGATAATTTGATGGTTTATATTGACGAACATCGTGTTGTTAGGGGCGAAAAGGAAATCAAGCTGACTCTTCAAGAATTTAAATTGCTGAAATACCTGCTGGAAAACAAAAACAGAATTATGTCGAGAACGCAAATTTTAAACGCTGTTTGGGGCTATAATTACGACACAAACACAAATGTTGTCGATGTTTACATTTCTTATCTTCGAAATAAAATAGACACAATTCATTCGCCAAAATTAATCGAAACCGTTAAAGGTGTCGGCTATCGCATACGAACATCAAATTAGTAATGAATATAAAAATCCAAACTCGACTGACTCTGCTTACTTCGGTTGTCTTCGGAATTGTTTTTGTGATGATATCCATGTTTATTTATGGGTCATTTCGTAACAACGCAGAGCGAATAATTTACAGAGGGCTTGAAAAAATGGCTTATCTCACGGCATATTTTTACCTCGAGGAAGATGAATTGAGTTACGAAGAATTTGCTATCGTACGTCGAGATTTTCATGAATTGGTAACTATGAGTTATCAGGTTTACGACAAGTACAATGTAATTTGGCGTGGTGTGGAAACACCGCAAATCTGTGATTTGATACTTACGAAAATTCGCGAAAAAATGGCACTTTCGTTTGAGCTGGACGGCTTTTTTCATCATGGCATTTATTATCACGATAATCAAGGCGATTTTGTTATTATCACGAAAGAAAGCCGAGAGATGTTGTCGGCACAACTCAATACCTTGCTTTGGATTTTGATTTTGGCATTTGTTGCCGGAATTTTGGCGATAATTCTTTTGAGCAGATGGATTGCAAAATTGGCGTATCGTCCGTTTAGAGAAGTTATCAATCAAGTCAAGAATATCTCAACACAAAATTTAAGTGTGCAAATAACTTCGCCCGAAACAGAAGACGAATTGCAAGCATTGGTTGATACATTCAACGAACTGCTATCGAGAATTTCGGAAACGGTAGTCATTCAAAAAAACTTTGTCAAGTACGTTTCGCATGAGTTCAAAACGCCATTAGCCTCTATATTCGGGAATTTGGAAGTCTTTTTGATTAAAGATCGCAGTCCGGAAGAATACAAAAAATTAGCCGAAAAACTAATACAGGAAGTTCATCAATTGGAAAAAATATTGGATGCCCTGCTGATTATTTCTGATTTGAGAAAAGACATTGACGCTATGACGCCAACTCGTTTAGATGAATTGATTTGGGAAATTGTTGATCAACTGAAAAACTATTATCCAAATTCAAAAATTCTCGTCAATGTTGATATTTCGCCGGAAGAGATGCATATTTTAGGTATTCTCAAAGACAAAACGCAGATGATAATGGCACTGTTCAACTTGATTGAAAATGCTGTAAAATATTCTCGGGATTATTCTGCCGAAATTGAAATCTTTAGGGAAGCGAATACACTATGTTTGGCAATTCGTGACAATGGTATCGGCATTCCGACCGACCAAATTCAACATGTGAGCAAACCGTTTTATCGAGCCGATAACACCAGTAAAATTCAAGGATCGGGTATCGGATTGTCAATAGCGCTCCGCATTTTGGAAAAAAACGATATCTACTACGAGATTTTATCGAAAGAAGGAGAGGGTGTAACTGTTCTGCTAAAATTCAATACAACGTCTTCCACAAAATCCCCTCTTGTGCTCGAAGCCACGTCAACTGGCGTTTAGCGTAACGTCTGGAATGCGTTTTGATGTCGGTAATGGCCTGTTCCAAAGAAATTTTTTGGTCGAAATGTTCAAATAATTCCTTGTAGCCAACGGTATTCAAAGCGTTCAAATGTTTGAACGGATATAAATTTTTGGCCTCATCAATCAATCCGTTTTGTATCATTGCATCTACACGAGCATTGATACGATCGTACAGTAGGGGCGAGGCATGCCTCGCCCCTACACCATTATCACGATTTAGTGCAATCCGTTCGATGTCGAAATTGCGTACTTTTTTAGTGTTGGTGCGAAGTTCCGAGTATGGCTTTCCGGTTTGCAAACACACTTCCAAGGCTCGTCGCAAACGTTTGTGATTAGCTAAGTCAATTTGGTTGTAGAACACAGGATCCAAAATTTTCAATTGGGCTCGAAGTGCTTCGATGCCTTGTGTTTCGTAAAGTTTTTGAATGTCCTCACGCAATTGTTCGTCAGGGTCGGGCAGGTCGTCAATACCTTGACAAACTGCATTCACATAAAGCCCCGAGCCACCAACCATAACAACAGTTTCGTGCGTTTGAAACAAATTTTCCAACAACGCCAAAACATCAGTTTCAAATTTCGAAACGCTGTAATAATCCTGAATGCCGATGTGTGCAATAAAATGATGCTTGACTTCTGCAAGTTCTTCTTCAGAAGGACGAGCAACTCCGATGTTCAATTCCTTGTAAAACTGTCTGGAATCCGCAGAGATAATGTCTGTTCTAAACCCTTTGGCAACTTCAATAGCATAAGCGGTTTTTCCTACGCCTGTGGGACCTTCGATAACGATGAGTTTGTTTTTTTTGACCGACATTTTTACAGCAGATAGGCTACAAAGATACAAAAAGTTTTTGACTTTCGTTTTTTTCGCTCACTTACTCCTCCGATCTTTTATCATTTCCTCAACTACAACACTTTCCAGAGCCCGAAACACCATTTTAACAGCAGAATTTGCACTCACACTTTCGTCCTCAAACCAATATTTGACCGGAACACCCAGCCTATCGGAAATGCTGTATAATGTGCCGATTGATAGGGTTTGCCGCTCAATTGCCAAGCGAAGTCCGTTAGGTGTCATGCCGATAGAATCGCAAAGTTCTTTTTGATTCAACCCGCGTTCTTTTAGCCGCTTTTTTAATTTATTGATTTCCATTGTATATAAAAAATTTGCTGGCAAAAAAACAAAATATATTTTGTTTTTCTGGAAAATATATTTATCTTTGCATCTTAAAGATACAAAATAAATCATTACTGACCGACAAAAATCGGTTAGTCGTGAGAATAAATTTCACTTTTAACCGAAAAAAAACTAAAACCTCGCGATGTATAAATCGTGTAACAGTGAACAGAATTTTCAACAAAATTAGAGAACGAATTGCTGAAATTTGCGAGGCAGAGAGCCCATTTGTTAATGGCGAAATCGAACTTGATGAAAGTTATTTTGGTGCTCGTCGTGTTCGAGGAAAACGAGGTCGTGGAGCAAACGGAAAAACACCTGTCTTTGGCATGCTA
>Ga0123355_10002633_pt1 | contig 25479 bp, 20 predicted proteins | sample TergutEmb28metaG_3_FD_89872 | JGI IMG/M metagenome (GOLD analysis project Ga0123355, IMG submission 89872) | Embiratermes neotenicus P1 segment gut microbial communities from Petit-Saut dam, French Guiana - Emb289 P1 | ecosystem: Host-associated > Arthropoda: Insects > Digestive system > Gut ...
AAGTAGGTGGAAATGCATTAACATTTGGAGCATTTAACAACATCTTCGGAGCAGTTGGAGCACCTATCCTGATTTCGTTCATCGTAGTTTCATGTCTTGGAACAACGAACGCGTTTATGATGGTAAGCGGAAGAGCGTTTTACTTCATGGCTCTTAGAGGGCAAGGACCACGTCCTGACATGTTCAGAGAAATCGACAAATATACGAACATGCCTTCTCACGGAAGTAACTTAGCACTTTTCATCATGGGACTATGGCTTCTACTTATTTTCGGTTCACAAGCAGGCGGTGGCTGGTTCACAATGCCTTGGACGCACCTAATTGTACCGATTACTGTAAACTTAGTTCTAATCCCGATATTCTTTAATATCATGAGAAAATGTACAGATTTCAGCCCGATGAAGCGTTTTGTTGCCCCGCTTGCAGGCCTTGCAGGAGCAATATTTATGATAGTTGCAACGTTTATAAGTCAAGATTTACAAGTAATTATAACGTTCCTAATAATCGTAGCGGTATTCCTAATAATCGGTGGAATTTTGAACGTAACAAATAAAGAAGGTGGAGGAAACGAATAATGATGAATAGACCTTTTCCATATTGCCTTATAGGCGTAGATGTAAAGCCAATTTTTACAGAAATGCAAAACAGTGCACCGTACTTTTTAGACATTTCTACAAGCAGTCCGTTTAGGGCAGAATTTGACGGCAGATCACAAAGAGATTTTAACGATGCATTATTTAACAGGATTCAACCGCAAAGCGGTGCAGCTTGGAGCGTTGGTGCATATCTAGAAGACCGTTCAGTTATCTTGACGGATTATCCTCAAATGATTGAACAAAAGCGTTTCTATCACCTTGGTCTTGATATTAATTTCCCTGTGGGAACGCCAGTGCATACACCTCTTAACTGCGAAGTTGTTCGTAGCGAGTACGAAGAAGGTGCAGGAAACTACGGTGGTCTAGTTGTACTAAGATGTCAAGAAAATGGTACGACATTCTATATACTAATTGGACATCTTGAGCGTGCTTCTCTTCCTGAGATTGGGAAAAGATTCAATGCAGGTGAGCAAATCGCAAGAATTGGAGACTTTGAAGATAATGGTGAATGGTATCATCATGTACACGTTCAAGTGCTAACAGAAAAAGCTTATGCTGAAGGTTGGGTTAGTAAAGGATATTGTACACTGGAAGATATTCCAACAATTTCGGAATACGTTCCAAATCCATTAGTATTCTTATTTGCATAAAAGTAGGAAAACTATAGTTTTATAACAGTTGTTTAGAAGCGAAAATATAAATTTAAAGGACTATGCCTTGACGAAAATAGGCATAGTCCACATTTTTTAACAGGATTACTTTGTTAATCGTTAGAAAAACACGATTAACGACACAAAAACGTTGACATCGCAAATGTCGAGCTGTATAATTATATGGCGTGTGCGTTGCATAATTGTAATTTAGATTATGCTAAAGATTAAAAAAATATAATATTAAGGGAGGTGTTGAAGTTGAAAAGAACGTATCAACCTAAAGTTAGACAAAGAAAAAAAGAGCATGGCTTCAGAAAGAGAATGAAAACTAAAAGCGGAAGAAACATTTTGAAAAGAAGAAGACTAAGAGGAAGAAAAGAGTTATCGGCATAGACTAAAGCATTAAGGAATATTATGTTAAAAAAAACGGTTTTGCGTAGAAAGAATGATTTTTCTACTATATACAACAAAGGCAAATCCGTCGGTGAACGATATGTCGTCTTGTTTTTGAAAAAAAACGGTCTAGATTATAATAGAACCGCATTTTTGGCAAGTAAGAAAGTTGGAAATAGCGTATCAAGGAACAGAGCCAGAAGACTGATGAAAGAAAGCTACAGAGAGATTGGTGAGCGCTTGGCAACAGGATACGATTTGATATTTATAGCCAGAAAAACAATTTGCGATATGAAATGTGCGGATGTTAAAAAATCTATGGAAGTCGCAATAAAAAAAGCAGGGTTGTTTGAAAGAAAGCAGTAGAAGGCAAAGAAAATGAAAAAAGTTATGATTGTATTTATAAAAGGCTATCAAAAATTTATTTCGCCACTCTTTCCTCCTGTGTGTCGCTTTTATCCTACATGTTCAACATACTTTATCAGTGCCTTAGAAAAATACGGTGCTATAAAAGGTGGAGCATTAGGAATTAAGCGCGTTTTAAAGTGTCACCCATTTAATCAAGGTGGGTACGACCCTTTGAGCTAACCGCTTTTTTAATTTTGGAGGAACGAAGCTAAATGGAAAGATTTATAGAAATTATCGGGGTTATGGCATGGGTATTTGGCCCCGTACTTAGCTTTTTACATGGTTTGATTCAAAGTTATGGATTATCAATTATGCTTTTCACTTTGTTGATAAAAGTATTGTTATATCCTTTACACGCAAAACAAGTAAAATCACAAATAAAAATGTCAGATATGCAGCCCAAGATAAAAGAAATTCAAAAGAAATACGGTCACGATAGACAAGAGATGGGTGCTAAGATGATGGAACTTTACAAACAAGAAAAGTTCAGTCCAGCAGGCGGATGCCTACCCGCACTTGTTCAGTTACCTATTATCATGGGTCTTTTTGCATTGCTCAGAAATCCGATGACATTTATAGAAGGCGATGCCATGATTATTGCTGCAAATGAATCTTTTTTATGGATTTCAAATTTGAGCCAACCTGATCCGTGGGTACTACCTGTTTTAGCAGGAATTACAACATATATCTCGTTTTCACAAACTCAAGCACATCAAGGTGCAGCACTTGACGGCAATCCTATGATGGCTTCTATGATGAAAATGATGAAGTATTTCTTACCTGTTATGATTCTTGTTATGGGAAGAACATTCCCAGCAGGACTTACGATTTATTGGTTCTTTGGACAATTTATACAAATATTCTTTAACCTTCATTTGAACAGTGTCAGAAAAAGATTAAAAGCTGAGGCAGAATTCAACAAGAAGAACAAGAAATAACTTTGAAAACGGAGGTGAAAACACATAATGGACTATTCAGAAAAGTGGGGAAAAAATGTCGACGAGGCCGTTAATTTGGCACTTGCAGACTTAAAATTAACAATAGATGAAGTTGAAGTGACAGTATTAGAAGAAGGCTCAACAGGTTTTTTAGGCTTTGGTTCTAAGCTTGCAAAAGTAAGAGTAGAAAAGAAAACAGCTGAAACTATAAAAAAAGAAAAAGAAATCAAAAAAGCAGCAGAAAAACAAAACCAAGAAAAAGCTAAACCTGAGAAAAACACAGCAAAAGCAGAAAAAGCCGCTGAGAAAACAGAAAAGGCTATTGAAAAAGCAGAGAGAAAAGAATCTGCAAAACAGAAAAAACATGAAAAGATAAATACAGAAAGACCTGAAAACCTAGTAGAAGCAACAGAGCATCCTGCACTTAACTTTATAAACGAGCTTGCAGACAAGATGGATCTTGAACTTGAAATCAAAGCCATGAAAAACGACGATTGTATTTACATAGACATCGAAGGAAAAGATTCGGGTACAATAATCGGCAAGAGAGGTCAAACTCTCGATGCTATACAATATCTTACAAGCCTAGTTGCTAACAAGGAAAAAGAAAATTACCTAAGAGTTGTAGTAGATGCCGAAAACTATAGACGTAAACGCGAACAAACACTAGAGCAACTTGCAGACAGACTTGCAGGCAAAGTGATGAGAACTAAAAAGACAGTTAAACTTGAGCCAATGAATCCATACGAAAGAAAAGTGATTCATGCAAGACTACAAGGAAACAGCAAGATAAACACAAGAAGTGAGGGCGAAGAACCTTACAGACGAGTTGTAATAGAATCAAAATAAAAAAGCTAAAATCAAGCTCCGACTATGACGATAAAGTCAAAAATAGTCGGAGTTTTTACTTGAAAAAATGCTGATTTTGTTATAAAATAAAATGATGTGAAAAAGTTAATTCCGAAGGGAGAATTTTTATATGGCAGCAGAAAAAAATCAACAGCTTGATGCCAATCAACAAGCGTACGATGCCGAACAGATACAGGTTCTTGAAGGTCTGGAACCTGTTAGAAAACGTCCGGGGATGTACATCGGAAGCACAGGGCCAAGAGGTCTTCACCATCTTGTTTACGAAGTTGTGGACAATAGTGTGGACGAAGCGCTGGCAGGCTTCTGTAAGAACATAAGTATAACAATCCAAAGTGACAATTCTGTCATGGTTGAAGACGACGGTAGAGGTATGCCTGTGGATGAACATCCTAAACTTGGCTTACCTGCTGTAGAAGTTATCCACACAGTTTTGCACGCTGGCGGAAAATTCGGTGGCGGAGGCTATAAAGTATCTGGCGGACTTCATGGCGTAGGTGCGGCGGTTGTAAACGCTCTTTCGACTAAGATGGAAGTTGAAGTAAAAAGAGACGGTAAGATATACAAACAGACTTATTCAAAAGGAAAAACAATTTCTAAGCTTGAAGTAGTTGGCGAATCTCGCAAAACAGGTTCAAAGACTGTCTTTTGGCCAGATGATGAAATATTTGAAGAAATCGTATTTGATTATTCTACGCTCGAAAACAGACTAAGAGAAATGGCTTTCTTAAACAAAGGCATAAAGATTATCTTAAAAGACGAACGAGAAGGCTCGAAAAAGTCAGAAACGTTTCATTACGAGGGTGGAATTAAAGAATTCGTAAAACACCTTAACAGAAACAAAGAAGCGATACATGAAGAAATCATATACTTTGACATAGAAAAATCAGGAATGCAAGTTGAGATATCAATGCAGTACACAGGAAGCTATACTGAGCTTATTCTTTCGTATGCAAATAATATCAACACGACAGATGGCGGAACACACATGATCGGATTTAAATCCGCTCTTACGAGAGTGTTTAATGATTACGCCAGAAAAAACAAATTCCTTAAAGAAAACGAAGAAGCATTAACAGGTGAAGATGTAAGAGAAGGTCTTACAGCTATTATCTCCGTTAAGCTTATGAATCCGCAGTTTGAAGGGCAGACAAAAGCGAAGCTTGGAAACAGTGAGATGAGAGGTTTTGTTGAGACAGTAACAAACGAAAACCTTACAGCGTTCCTTGAAGAAAATCCAGCACAGTCAAAGATTATAATGGAAAAATGTCTAAATGCGGCAAGAGCAAGAGAGGCAGCGAGAAAAGCAAGAGAACTTACGAGAAGAAAGAATGTCCTAGACAGTACTTCCCTTCCTGGAAAGCTTGCTGACTGTTCAGAAAAAGACCCTGCACTTTCAGAAATCTTCTTGGTAGAGGGAGACTCTGCTGGTGGTAGTGCAAAACAAGGTAGAGACAGAGTGAGACAAGCGATACTTCCGCTTAGAGGTAAGATATTAAATGTCGAAAAAGCAAGACTTGACAAAATCCTTAATTCGGAAGAAATCAAGAACATGATAACTGCTTTTGGTTGCAACATTGGGCAGGAATTCAATATAGAAAAGCTTAGATATCACAAAATCATAATCATGACCGATGCGGACGTCGATGGTGCACATATTAGGACACTACTTCTCACCTTCTTCTATAGATATATGACACCACTTATAGAGGGCGGATATGTCTATGCGGCACAACCACCGCTGTTCCAAACGAAAAAAGGCAAAGAAGTATATTACACGTATACAGAAAGACAGCAAGAAAAGCTAATGGCAGAGCTTGCAGATAAACCAGGTAAAGCAGACATACAAAGATATAAAGGTCTTGGTGAGATGAATTACAACCAGCTATGGGAAACAACGATGGATTATAGCAACAGAACACTTATACAAATCACACTTGACGACATAGCAGCGGCAGACGAAGTGTTTACAACCCTCATGGGAGACAAAGTACCTCCTCGTAAGAAGTTTATTGAGGATAACGCTAAATATGCCAAAATTGATATTTAATAGCAATTTCCACAAACGATATAAGTACATGGAGGAATAAATGAATTTATTGGAAGATCAAAAATTAATTCAGAAAGATATACACGAGGAAATGAAGCAGTCTTATGTAGACTATTCCATGAGTGTAATTGCAGGCAGGGCATTACCTGATGCAAGAGATGGGCTTAAGCCGGTGCATAGAAGAATTCTTTATGGGATGCATGAGCTTGGTCTTACTCCAGACAAACCATATAAAAAATCGGCAAGACTTGTCGGGGACGTAATGGGTAAATACCATCCACATGGTGATAGTTCTATTTACGATGCTATGGTAAGGATGGCACAGGACTTTTCAATAAGGTATCCTCTCGTTGATGGTCAAGGGAACTTTGGTTCTGTTGACGGTGACGGTGCGGCGGCTATGCGTTATACAGAGGCAAAGATGTCACATCTTTCGCTTCAAATGCTTCGCGATATAGATAAAGAAACTGTAAAGTTCGTACCTAACTTCGATGAAGAAGAAGAAGAACCGTCAGTTCTTCCTGCTAGATTTCCAAATCTACTCGTTAACGGTTCAAACGGTATTGCGGTAGGTATGGCGACATCTATCCCGCCACATAACCTTGGCGAGGTAATCGATGCGACTATTAAGATGATAGACGATGAAGACTGCACAGGCGAAGACCTTATAAAAATAGTAAAAGGTCCAGACTTCCCTACTGGTGGTGTGATTTTAGGCAAAAACAACGCCAAAGAAGCATACAGAACAGGGCAAGGCAAAGTTGTAGTGCGTGCTCAGGCAGAAATCGAAGAAACCGGCAAAGACAGACAACAGATAGTCGTTACGGAGATTCCGTTCCAAGTCAACAAATCTAGACTTATAGAGAAGATGGCAGAGCTAGTTAAAGACAAAAAGCTAGACGGTATTTCTGCTATTCGTGACGAATCAAGTAAACACGGGATGAGAATAGTAATAGAGCTAAAAAGAGATGCAAACGCTCAAATCGTGTTAAATAGACTTTACAAACATACGCAAATGCAAGACAGCTACAGCATGATTATGCTGGCACTTGTAGGCGGACAGCCAAAACTTTTGACGTTATATGAGATTATTTCAGAATATCTCAAACATCAAAAAGAAGTCGTAACAAATAGAACGATTTTCGACAAGAAAAAAGCTGAAGCGAGAGCTCACATATTAGAAGGTCTCAAAATAGCACTGGACAATATTGATGAAATAATAAAGCTTATTAGGGCAAGTTACAATGACGCTAAGCCAAAACTTATTGAGCGTTTTAAACTTTCCGAAATTCAAGCACAAGCTATACTTGACATGAGACTTGCTAGATTACAAGGGCTTGAAAGAGAAAAAATCGAAAGTGAATTCGAAGAGCTTATGAAGCTTATCAAGTATTTCAATGAACTTCTTGCAGATGAAAAAATGCTTATGGGAGTTATAAAAGACGAATTACTTGAAATCAGAAAAAAATACAGCGATGCTAGAAGAACTAAAATCGTTGCGGACGTGACAGACCTTGATGAAGAAGATTTAATTCAAGAAGAAAACGTTGCAATTACGCTGACTCACTTAGGATATATCAAGAGGGTAACGACAGACACATATAAGGCACAGAAGCGAGGCGGAAAAGGCGTAACAGGACTTACAACGAGAGAAAACGACTTTGTAAAGAATATCATTATGACTTCTACGCACGATTACCTCATGTTCTTCACAAATACAGGTAAGGCTCACAAGATTAAAGCTTATGAAATTCCAGAAGCGACAAGGACTGCCAAAGGAACACCTGTTGTTAACTTCCTGCAGCTAATGCAGAGAGAAAAAGTTACAGCGGTTATTCCGATAAGAGAATTCGCAGAAGATAAATTCCTTATTGCCGTTACAAAAAATGGAACGATAAAGAAAACACCTCTTTCGCAGTTTGATACAAATAGAAAAGCTGGCATTATCGCGATAAACCTTAAAGACGACGATGAGCTTATTGGCATCAAGCAGACGACAGGTGCAAACAATGTAATTATCGTAACGAAAAACGGTAAATGTATTTGCTTCTCTGAGGAAGACGTAAGAAGCATGGGTAGAGTTGCTGGCGGAGTTCGTGCAATTAATCTTGAAAAAGACGATAAAGTTGTTGCGATGGAACTTGTAGAACCTGGTGAGGAGCTTTTCGTTGTAACTCAAAACGGTTACGGTAAGAGAACGCCAGTAGAAGATTACAAGATACAGATTAGAGGTGGCAAAGGTCTTCTGACTTATGACAAAGCGAAGTTCAAAAAGACAGGCGAGCTTATAGGCGCTATGGTCGTAAATGAAACTGATGAAATCCTTCTTATAAATTCGGACGGTATCATCATAAGAATCAGAGCGGCGGAAGTTTCTAAGTTAAACAGAGCAACGCAAGGCGTTAAGATTATGAGAGTAGATGAAGAAGCTAACATAATAGCACTTGCAAAAGTCATAAAAGAAGATGGCGACGATGACGGTGACGATATGGAAGATGCAAATGTAGAAACAAACGAAGTAAACGAAGCAGAAAATACAGATGACCAGATAGAAATCGGCGAAGAGTAAGTGAAAAAATCCGTTAGGAGGAAAAAATGGCAGATGTATTAAAATTTTCAATACCTGGCAAACAAGAATATGTCCAAATGGTACGACTTGCGATTGCTTCTATTGCAGGGAAAGCGAACTTCAACGTTGAAGCAGTAGAAGATATCAAAGAAGCGGTTTCGGAGGCTTGTAAGATAGTTTTTTGCCATGGCAAGCTTGGTTTTAGTGACAGATATGAAATAATTTGTGAAGTAGAAGAGGATAGCATTACGATAACAGCGAGTGATGCTTGTCACGACGTTAAACATGTAGACGAAGACTTTTCTTGCAGTCAGTGTCCCAACGAAGGGAAATTAGCAGTGTCAGTTATGGAATCACTTATGGATGACGTAAAAGTTGAATTTAACTTAGGCGGAAACAAAATTATTAAGATGGTGAAAAATAAATGACAAATGCTGATTTGTTCAACAGCTATGCAGAAACAGGTAATATCGAAATTCGCAATGAAATAGTTGAACTTTACCTTTATATGGTGGACATTTTAATAAAAAAGTATTTGAACAAGGGTGTAGATTACGATGACCTTTATCAAGTTGGAGCTATGGCGCTGGTTTCTGCAGTTGACCGTTTTGATGCGACAAAAGGTTTTGAGTTTACGAGTTTTGCGACGCCTACAATTCTTGGCGAAATCAAAAAGTATTTTAGGGATAAAGGCTGGAGTCTCAAAGTTCCAAGAAGGCTAAAAGAAGTAAGTGCGAGGATTCCAAACGCAAAAGAAGAACTTCATGCAAAGCTAAACAGAACGCCGACTATAGCAGAGCTTGCAGTGCATATGCAGTGTTCAGAAGAAGAACTTATACAGGCAATGGAAAGCAGTAAAGCGTATGGCGTGTACTCGCTGAGTTTTGGAATCGAGGAAGGCAGTGAATCCGAAAGCCAAATGGAGAAATTCACAGCAACCATTGATAAAGGTTACGATAACCTCGAATACGAGGAGATTATAAGAAGTGTAATTGTCAAATTGAGCGACAAAGAAAAACGCATATTCCAAAGAAGGTTTATCGAAAACAAAACACAAATGGAAATTGCAAAAGAGATAAAAGTCTCTCAAATGACGATTTCAAGGGTAGAAAGAGAAATAAGAACTAAATTTTTAAAGGAATTATCAAAATGAAAAGAGTTTTTTCAGGCGTACAGCCTACAGGCAATCTTCATATCGGAAATTATCTCGGTGCACTTAAACAGTTTGTCGAATTACAAGCAGACCACGAATGTATGTATTGTATTGTTGATTTGCACTCTATCACATTACCGCAAGACCCAAAGGAGCTACGCAAACACACGCTTGATGTGGCGGCACTGTACTGGGCTGTCGGAATCGACCCAACAAAATCAATCATATTCGTACAGTCTGATGTTTCAGGACACGCAGAACTTTCGTGGGTTTTGATGTGTAATTCTTATACAGGCGAACTTTCACGTATGACACAGTTTAAGGACAAAAGCAGAGGACAAGAATCTGCACCTGCAGGACTATTCACCTACCCTATTCTTATGGCGGCGGATATCTTGCTTTATGATACAGACATCGTCCCTGTTGGAAATGACCAAAAGCAGCATATTGAACTTTGCAGAGATGTGGCTATTCGTGTTAACAACAAGCACGAAGGAACTTTTGTCGTTCCAGACGGAAGGTTTTTAAAAGAAGGTGCAAGAGTTATGTCTCTTGATGAACCTGACAAAAAAATGAGCAAAAGTGCCGAAAACGCATTTAGCAGAATATCGCTACTTGATGATGATAACAAGATAAAAAAAGCTATCATGCGTGCTACGACAGACTCAGATGGAATTGTGAGATTTGACGCTTCAGAAAAAGCAGGAATCAGCAATCTGCTTACTATCTATAGTGCGTTTTCAGGAATTTCAATAAAAGACCTAGAAAAGAAATATGAAAACTCAGGATACGGTGACTTCAAAAAAGATTTAGTAGAAGTGACTGTAGATGCAATAAGACCTATACGCGAAAGATTCAACGAAATAAGAAACTCAAAAGAGCTTATCGACGTATTAAAAGATGGCTCGCAGCGAGCAAATGAAATCTCAGAGCGAACCATGAAAAGAGTTAAAGATAATTTTGGACTAGGAATCTAAAAGAGGCTGGGCAAATCCTGATTTGACGATTTTTTCGACCTCAGCAGACAAGTTGTTTGCAACAGACTTTTCCATACCTTTAGTTTCAATGACAGGGTGTATCACAATATTGATTGATACGCCCTTTTTTAAATATCCAGGGACTTCAAACATGTGATGCGTGCCATCTATCGTTATAGGAATAACGGGTACGCCTGGCTTTGTCGCAAGCCTTAAACTGCCTTTTTTGAATTCGGCAACACGATGCTCTTGCGTTCTAAAACCTTCAGGGAATATCACAAGAGAAAAGCCTTGGTTAAGCAGATCAATCCCCTCGTTTATAGCCTCAAGCGATTTTCTAGTATCGTCTCTATCTATATAGACACCTCGGATATCCGTAATCCAGCCACCATATAGCGGGATTTTTTTAAGAGTGCTCTTTGCAATAAAAGCAAATTGGAACTTTTTAAGAACCGCACAAATTACAGGAACATCAACAAATCCTTGATGATTTGCCACAAAAACAACTGGTCCTTTATCAGGAATATTTTCTTCTCCAGATATGTTTAATGTGACATCAAAGGTTTTTAAAAAATTGTCTCCCCATGTAGATGTTGATTTTAGTATGTATTCTCTTTCTTTTTCTAAGTCTCCACTTGCTTTGGCAGCAAGTATTTCTTTTCTATATCCTGACAAACCTTTCACAGAACTAAGCAGTTTTATTGCAGGAATGATATTTTTGATAATTTTCAAAGAAGCTGACCTCCAAGTTACTTTTCGTTATAGATTTCATCAGGACCAATAATCCTAAAACCGCCATTACGCAGTGCAGTAAGTCCTTCACCGGGCTGGTCTAGTCTCATTATGATAACAGCTTCGTTATTATTACGAGAAGAAAGTGCATATAAGTATTCTAAGTTTACGCCAACATCGGCAATAAGCTTTGAAGCTTTAGCAAATGCTCCTGGCATATCAGTAACGCCAACTGCAACGACTTCGTTTACACGCACCATCATGCCTGCTTCTTTTAAAACCTCAAAAGCTTTGTCAGGCTTAGAAGCGATAAGACGCAAAAGTCCAAATTCACTAGTGTCTGAAAGGGAAAGAGCCCTCAAATCAATATCGTTTTTTGCTAAAATTTCTGTAATCTCTGCTAGTTTCCCACGACGATTTTCTACAAAAACGCTTATTTGTTTTAACATTATAATAACCCTCCTGTTATATCGGTACCTCTGATTTAGAGAAAAATAAAAATCAAATTATGTACCATTATATTATAAGGCTTTTGACCTCATTTTGGCAACCTAATTTGATTTATAGTGTTATAATTTTGTTAATTTATAGAATTTAGCTTAGTAATGCGGCGCCATAATCACCTGCACTTATAGTTGAGAACTTTTCAATGATATCTTTAACAGTTAAACTTCTTTTTTCTTCTCCTGCCGCTTCAAAAACAAGGTGTCCGCCACTCATCATGATAAGTCTATCTCCGTAACGGATGGCATCTTTCATGTTATGAGTAACCATAAGCGTCGTTAGATTATCGCGTTTGATGAGCATATCGCTTAGTTCTAGCACTTTTGCGGCAGTCTTTGGGTCAAGAGCAGCAGTATGTTCATCGAGAAGCAAAAGCTTTGGTTTTTTAATCGTTGCCATAAGTAGCGTAATAGCTTGACGTTGCCCGCCTGACAAAAGCCCAACTTTTGCATTCATTCTGTTTTCAAGCCCCAAATCCAGTAGCGATAAAGCTTCTCTGTATTGATCTCTCTCCGACTTTGGAACACCACGAGAAAGACCTCTAGTTTTCCCTCTGCGAAGAGCAAGTGCAAGATTTTCTTCTATAGTCATGTTAGAGGCAGAGCCAAGCATAGGGTCTTGAAAAACTCTACCAAGATATGTAGCACGCTTAAAATCTGAAAGACCAGTAACGTCACTACCATCAACGATAATTTGTCCACTGTCCACAGGGAAAACACCTGCTATAGAATTTAGCAATGTGGATTTTCCTGAACCGTTTCCGCCAATCACGCAAATAAATTCACCTTGAGAAAGAGAAAGGTTCATGCGGTCAAGTGCCAGAGTTTCATTTACCGTTCCGGCATTAAAAGTTTTTGATATATTTTTAATTTCCAACATGTGATTACTTCTCCTTCTTGTTTTTTACTTGTGTGTCAAGCTTGTTTTTAATATGCGGTAAAAACAGAGCTATCGCAACAGTTATTGCAGTGAAAAGATTTAAATCGGTCGCTCGCATACCGGCAGCAAGCACGAGTGCTATAACGACACGATAAGTAATTGCACCAAGAACGAGAGCAACAAGAGTACGCATAAAATGATGCTTTGCGAACAGTACCTCGCCTATAAATAATGAAGCGAGACCTATTACGATAGCACCTTGCCCCATCTGTACGTCAGAAAATCCAAAGTATTGAGCCATAAGTCCACCGGAAAGTCCAACAAGAGTATTTGCAAGTGCAAGACCTAATAATTTTGTTGTGCCAGTGTTGATACCTTGTGCTTTTGCCATAGTTTCATTGTTTCCTGTTGCACGCAGTGCGTTTCCTATTTCGGTGTTAAAGAACCAGTAAATGAGAAGCACTACACTTACAACGAAAAAGAGCCCTACAATAATCGTTGCAGGATTTCTATCAAATCCCATATTAATCACTGGTGTAAAAACAGTGTCTACACGTAAAAGCGATATGTTTGCAGAAAACCCCATAACCCTTATATTGACAGAATACAGTGCGATCATGCTTAGTATTCCAGAAAGCAATGGGGGGATATGCAGTTTTGTGTGCAATAGTCCTGTGCAAAGGCCGGCTAGCGTTCCGGCGAACATTGCCATCATTGTCGCGACAAGAGGATGTATGCCTGCGGCAATAGCAACCGATGCAGTAGCAGCACCAAGGACAATAGAACCCTCAACTGTAAGGTCAGGTATAGTCAACACACGAAAAGATATGTATACGCCAGTTGTCATAAGTGCCCATAGTAGGCCAAGTGCAACTGCACCTATAATAACAGCTAGTGAAACCGCTCCCGTCATAAGTGACCAAAACAGGATTAATAAAACAACCCCAAAAAAAATACGTGACAAAATATTTGATTTTGACATAGTTACTCCACTTTCTTAGTTTATATTATTTTTCATATATGGCTTCTTGACACATTTTGTAAGCGTTTTCAGTTGGCGTAATTCCAAGCCTTGACGCTTCGTTTAAATTTTTTAATGTCTTTCCAGAGACGTTTTTAATTACCTTGTTTACAAAGTTATCGTATGTTGCCTCATCGCCATATAGATAATGTTCTACACCGCAGAGAACGCCAGCAGTATTGTGCCACCATTCCGTTTGATATAAAATCCCTTTTTCTGCAAGCAATCTTGCCAGTCTGATTTCTTCCTCTTGGCTTGTTGCTTTAAGCACATTGTTAGCAGCACCAAAAATGTATTTAAAGTTAAGTGATGGAATGTTTCCTTCATGGATGATACCACCAACAGCACAAGGGCAAAATATATCAGCAGCTACTACCATTATATCATCTGTTGCAGCAATAATGTTAGCTTTTGGATATTTTGTCTTTAAATCTTCAATAAGTTGCTCGTTAAAATCACTTACATACAGCGTCACGTCTTCGCTAAGGAAATGTTCAGCAGCATACCAGCCGACAGCACCAAGTCCTTGCACTGCTACTGACATGCCTTTTAGGCTTTCTGAGCCAGTTTTGAACTTAACAGCTTCTTTGACCGCAAGATATACGCCATGAGCAGTCGGCCTGCCTGATTCTCCGATAGGAGCACCAGAGCCGCAAGTGTACTGAACAGAAAAATGCTCTCGTATAACATCTGACATTTCAGTTGGAAAGTTCATATCTGCAGCAGTAAGCGAGCGAGAACGGTCAATTGTAAATGCAAGAAACCCCATTAAATCCAAGTTGTTCATTTTCTCTTGGGTCAGAGGCTCCATATGCACTGTAGTTTTACAGCCGCCGAACTCAAGCTCGGCGGCGATATTTTTAAATGACATTCCACGTCCAAGATTAAGACCATCAACGATGACGTCTATTTCAGCCTCTTCAAAACCGTGTCTGCGTATACCCCCTGCCATCGTAGCGTGGTACTTGTTGTTAATTCCCATCTTACGACTATGGATATTACACATAAATCGGATATTATACTTGTCGTTGTAGTAACATTCTATTCCAAAATGTTTACCTTGACGAATCAAATCCAAAACTTCTTCTAGATATTTGGAAAGATTGTATTTCTCATACAAAGCCAGTGTTTCGGCTGTGTTAAGGTAACGTGCATCGTCAGTAAGTATACTTTCCATGCAAAAGTCTTTGTTGTAGTTTGAAAAGTCAAGGTCAGAATCCCATTCTTTTGCACAGAAAAAGCGTACTTTATCGGTTTTATAATCATAGTTAATTTTAAGTGTAGTCAAGCCTTCCATCTTTAAAGGCGTAAACAAACTATTCATTAATAGCAATCCTCCTCGGAATTATTTAATCTTCCGGAAATACAACGTAAGGAAGGAATCTATCAGGTACAGTAAATCCAATTTCTTCAGCAACAAGACCGTTAATAGTTATGTCATAAACGTCTGGTGCGAACTGAATCGGCATTTCTGCTGGATTTGCACCGTGTACTAATACGTCAATTGCCATAAGACCTGTTGCATATCCAAGCTCATAATAGTCAATTCCCATCGTAGCAAGAGCACCTGCCATAACCATGTTACGCTCGCCAGCAACTACAGGGATTCCAGCATCAAGAGCCACACTGTGTACTGCAGGCATTGCAGAAGCCATCGTGTTACACGCAGGAACGTAAATTGCATCAACTCTTCCGACAAGTGATTGCATTGCAGTTATTACATCTGCAGGAGTAACTACTGTAACTTCTACCCACTCAAGCCCAAGTGCTTCAATTCGCTCTTTTGCAAGCTCTACTTGAAGAACAGAATTAGCTTCACCTGAGTTGTAAATTAGACCTATTGTTTGTGCATCAGGAACAAGGTCAATAACTAAATCAACTTGTGCTGATACAGGGATCATTTCGCTTGTTCCTGAAACGTTACCGCCAGGTCGTTCATTTGAATCGATAATTACAGCAACGACATACCTTGTTACCGCTGTTCCAAGTATTGGAATCGTGCTAGTGGCATTTGCCATCATTTGAGTTGCAGGCGTTGTAATAGAAAGGATCATATCCACATTTCTATTTACATGCTGGTCTGCAATCGTAGAAAGCGTAGGCATATCGCCAAGTGCATTTGCATAAATTATAGTTATATTGTCGCCATCTACAAAGCCATTGTCAGCAAGTGCTGATACGAAACCACGGAAAGCGGCATCAAGAGCCATATGCTCCATAAGGTTAATTACACCAATTGTAAAATGCTGATCGGCTTCGCCAGTCTCACCGTTTTCACCGTTGGCAGGTGGTGTTGGCGGTGGTGTTTGCTGTTGTCCACCGTTTCCACCGCAACCTGCAAGTAAAACAAGGACTAGCATAACAGAGATAACTACAGAAATTAAACTTCTTCTTTTTTTCATAACTTTCACTCTCCTTCTTTAAACTTCCAGAGACAAAAAACGTCCTCTGGAATTAACTCCAGAGGACGAGAATACTTCCCGTGTTACCACCTCTATTCGCTTATGTCTCACAACACAAGCCTCTACGGGTACATCTATACCCTTTCACTATAACGTGTGAAAAACGGCACCGTTCTACTCGGCAAAAGACCTTTCTTCGGGCAGCTCCAGAGATGAAATTTCGATAAACGTAGCTATGCCCCTCGCACCAACCGGGAACTCTCTTAACAGCTAAACCGTACCTACTTTGTCTCTATCATAGCTTTGTAGAAGATAATACACAGCAATTGGGCTATTGTCAAGCCTTTTTTTGAAAAAAGCGAAAAAATTAAAAGGGCTACTATCTTTTTTACTCGTTGTGGTGTATAATTTTGCATCATATGTCTTTACAAATAAGGCAAACGTATATGAGCAGTTTTAGAAAGGAAACAATGGTATGATTTGCAAACATACTATGAGTTAGGTGATTTTTTATGCAACAGCGAGAAATTTTTGGCACTCGTTTGGGCTTCCTGCTAGTTTCGGCAGGATGTGCTGTTGGACTTGGAAACATTTGGAGGTTTCCATGGCTAGTCGGTACATATGGAGGCGGACTTTTCGTTTTTATTTTCTTAATATTTGTCGCACTTATAGGCCTTCCGATTATGGCGTCGGAATTTGCGATTGGTAGAGGAAGTGGCATGTCTTTGGGGCGTGCATTCCAAGAATTGCAACCTAAAGGCGGAAAATGGCATCTCTTTAGTTATTTTGGGATGGCAGGAAATTATTTGTTAATGTTTTTCTATACATCAGTCGTAGGCTGGGTATGCGTATACTTTTATAGGTCGATTACAGGTTCTTTTATGCACATGAACCCCGAAGAAATAACAAATCTCTTTTTACAAGGAACTGAAGGCACTGCTCTTGTAACGACAGGCTGGATGTTAGTCGTAACAGTTGCAAGTTTGGCAGTGTGCGTGCTTGGCTTGCAAAAGGGAGTTGAAAAATTCACAAAAGTTATGATGTCAGGTTTTTACGTTCTACTCATTATAATAATGATAAGAGCAATCACCCTTCCGCAAATGGAAGGTATCGAAACAAGTGCAATCGATGGACTGAGATTTTTCTTTACACCTGACATGAGTGTGTTTGAAAGACATCATATAATAGATATAATTTTTAGAGCTATGGGGCAAGCGTTCTTCTCGCTATCACTCGGCATGGGCTCTATGTTAATCTTTGGTAGTTACTGTGGTAAAGACAAAAGCCTTCCGGGAGAAAGTCGAAACGTAATAGGACTTGACCTTGCAGCTTCGCTTGGATGTGCACTTATTATATTCCCTGCAAGTTTTGCGTTTGGAATTGCACCTAATGCAGGGCCAGGGCTACTGTTTATAACACTACCTAATATCTTTACAGCGATGCCGATGGGGCAACTGTTTGCGATAATTTTCTTCCTGTTCCTCATATTTGCAACGATTACAACAGTAATAGCAGTGTTTGAGAACATCGTAGCCTTTGGGATGGATATAAAAGGTTGGACAAGGAAGAAGTCCGTAACCATTAACCTTTGCGTATTGCTTGCAGGTTCAATACCTACTTCGTTAGGTTTTAATGTATGGTTTGACGTTTTTCATCCATTCGTTTCTTGGCTTGGACCAAATGCGAACCTTCTTACATTGTTTGATTTCATCATAAGCCAAAACATATTACCGCTAGGGGGAGCAATAATAGTTCTCTTCTGTGCTCTAAAAAAAGGCTGGGGATATGATAACTTCGTAGCAGAAGTAAATACAGGCGAAGGCATGAAGTGGACAAAATCAAAAGGCGTACAGCTTTACTACACATGGGTTATCCCAGGGCTTGTGGCGTTTGTGTTTATATGTGGGTATATAGCAAGATTTACCGATATCTTCTAATGGTGCTTCTCAAATCTCTTACAGAGATTTGTAAGAAGACCTTACGCAAGGCGTTCCCAAATCTAAGATTTGGTGAACGCTACTGCGAAGGAGACAGGTTATTTTCGCGTACAATGGTTCTGTTCAAATCGCATATGCGATTTGTAAACAGACCTTATACAACACGCTCCCAAATCTATGATTTGGTGAACGTGACTGTGAATTGGAACCGTAAAGGCAAATTTCCCGTCCTCATGTACTATTAGAGTACGTTCCGGATGAAAATTTGCCTTTAGAACCGCAATCAACACGAAAATTCCTCTGTCTTTGAAATTTAGAATTATTAAGTTTGATTGTAGTGTATACTGTATACGCCACAATTTAAACTAAGGCAGGAGGCAAATATGAAAACGATTTCGCTTGCGATACTTGGATACGGGAATGCGGGTAGAGCTTTTGGTAGGCTTTTGCTTGAGAAAATTCCTGAAATAAAAGAACAATACGATGTCGATGTAATTGTTACTGCAATAGCTACAAAGACTAAAGGCTCTTTGACTTGCGAAACAGGCATAGACCTTAAAAAAATAGAACAAGAACTAGCACAAAACAGAAAATTTACAGATGGAATATCAATGTGTGCAAGGGAAATTGCAACATCGTCTAATTACGATGTATTAGTAGAGATAACGCCTCTAGACATTTTTTCAGGGCAACCTGCAATAGACCATATGAAAATAGCGTTCTCGCGAGGAAAGCACGTCATAACTGCTAACAAAGGTCCACTTGCTTGGGCGTTTGACGAATTAAAGACGCTTGCAGAGAAAAACAACAGCAAATTCTTTTACGAAAGCACCGTTATGGACGGAACACCTATCTTTAACCTATATGAAAACACCTTAAAAGGATGCAAGCTAATAGAGTTTAGAGGAATACTTAATACTACCACCAACTTTATCTTAAAAGGGCTAGAAGACGGTATTCCATACGAAGACATCATCGCAGAAGGTAAAAGACGAGGGTTTGTCGAAGCAGACCCAAATATGGACATAGAAGGTTATGACTCTGCGGCAAAGACAGCCGTGCTCATGAACGTACTTTTCGATGCAAAAGTAACTCCTCTGGGAATTTCCAGAAAAGGGATAGAAGATATAACGCCAGAAATGCTTGTAGACGCGAAAAAACGAGGCAAAACAATTAAACTTATGTGTGGTGGCAGCTTCATATCAGGCAAATCTGTAGGATATGTAAGACCAGAAGAAATCGAAGCCGGTGATTTGTTTGCAACAATAAATGATACAGCATCAGCAATTTCGATCAGTACGGACTTAATGGGCAAAGTTTCGGTCATACAGCATGACTCAGAAGTCGAACAGACCGCATATGGGCTGTTTGGAGACCTTTTGAGGGTTATTGAATCACGGCAAACGTAACAAAACGCAAAAAATAAACATCAAAAAGCAAAGCTACCCGCAAAGGTAGCCTTTAGTACAACTTAAGTTGGACATGCAAATGTGCTTTTAGTGCTTAATTTTAAATTTCGCTTAATGCATCCATATCCGCCACAACAGTCAGATTTGGGTGTAACTGGAGTATAGAGCCTGGAACGTGCGGCGTAATCGGCCCTGTGAGCACTTCTTTTAAGATTTTGGCCTTTGCCTTACCGCTTACACACAAAACAATCTCCTTTGCGTGCATTATATTTTGAATCCCCATCGTTATTGCTTGCCTAGGAACATCTTTCTCGTTTTCAAAAAACCTAGAGTTAGCTTTAATAGTGCTTTCTTCAAGGTCAACGACATGAGTTTCCTTAGTAAAGACATCATCAGGCTCATTAAAACCGATATGACCGTTAAGACCTAGTCCAAGTAGCTGGATATCCACACCCATAAAACTTTCTATAAGAGAATTATATCTTTTACACTCGGTAATAACATCTTTTGCAAGACCGTCAGGTAGGTTTGTGTTTGAAAAATTTATGTTAATGTGATTGAATAAATTGTTGTCCATATAATAGCGATAACTTTGGTCGCTCTCTCCGCTTAGTCCGACGTACTCGTCAAGATTAACCGTGGTAATTTCCGAAAAATCAACATTACCTTCCTTGTGCGATTTTATTAGGTGTTCATAAAGTCCAAGAACGCTCGAACCTGTTGCAAGTCCAAGCACACTGTCAGGTTTTTTCTTGATTTGTGTTAGGAAAATTTCTGCCGCAACACGGCTCATATAATCATAATTTTTTACTGCTTGTAAGGTCATTTTTAAAATCTCCATTTCTATTTAATATTTTAAAATCAATTGTGGTAAGTTGTCTCTGCTAATGTTTGTCAACCTCACAAATTACCGATGGCAATTTGCTATTTCCATAGCTTTTCAGGATATAGTCCTTTGTCCTTCATTGACTGCAAAGCATCAACAACAGACTCTTTATCTTCTTTGTAAGTTACGCCATGCCATTTGTCTTGCGACATAAGAACTTTAAAACTTGCTCTGCCATCACTTATAAACAAATCAACAGCATAAGGCAAGAAATACTCTGCTTTCAACGGATTTTCTTTTAACTTGGTGTCTAAAAACGTGGGAAATTCTTTTAAAATTTCGTCCATTATCCCTTCAGAAAACCCCCAAAAATTCATTGACACAAGAGTATTTTCTGGAAGCTTCGTCCAAGTTTTTTCATCATCGTCAGTAAACTGGATTTTCCCTTCGTGGTACATAATCTTTGTCTTTTCTTCTATGCTCGCAAGGTAACCATCCTCAGAAATTTTACAAACACCTCTTGCAACATGACCGTTTTCAGTTAGCGTGTTTTCAAGCTTGTAGCCTATCATACAGCATCTGTATTTGTCGTCGTTTTCTGTAGAAGTCAAGAAGTCGTACATGTTCTGAAAACCACCCAATCCATAGAAGTCATCAGCGTTTATTACTGCAAACGGACCACCTATGACATGTCTTGCCGAAAGGACAGCTTGACATGTTCCCCATGGCTTTTCTCTGCCTTCAGGAACTTCGTAACCGTTTGGTAAATCAGAGAGTTCTTGGAAAACATATTCAACGTCCATAAACCTGCCCGCCTTGTTGTCCATTATCTCACGGAAGTCAGCCTCCATCTCTTTTTTTATGACAAAGATGGCTTTTTTAAAGCCAGCAAGAAAAGCGTCATAAAGAGAAAAGTCGATTATCAGCTCGCCCCCAGAACCAACAGGATCCATTTGTTTTAGTCCGCCATATCTACTACCCATTCCCGCCGCCATTACTATAAGCACAGGTTCTTTTGTTTTTCTTTCCATTTGGTTTCTCCTCGTATAATGCATATAGCATCGCACTTACACTGTATTAATGCACATATCATTATACTTACACTAGTGTTTGCTTAAATTTTCACTTTATTATACGCTTTGAATCGACAAGATGCAACTTAAAAACTAATTTTTTCAGTTAGCAATTTTTTGCAATTGAAGAATCTCGAAGAGAAATGGAAAAAAGCAAGAAAATCGCTATAAAGCTTGAAGTTTCAATGAATTACAACTGGTAATATAAGAGGTTAACAAACAAATGTTAGAGTATACACAACTCTCCTAGTATACAATCCAACTTCCAAAGAAAAACTTTTTTTACAAAAAACATTGACTTTTCCCTTTATATGTGGTAAAAATAAGAAATATATGTACATAATCAAGAAAATAGGTGTAGTGTGCATATGAAATTCAATATAGATTTAGGATTGTAAAGGTAAACTTGCTGAAAAGCAAGGGCACAAAACAAGGGGTCTACAGCAAAAGCTATGATTGCCCGGTTGCATCAATTCAACGATGAAATACCAATTCCCCTTTTTACACAGTCTTTGATGAATTCAAGTAAGAGAATTCAAGATGTGGAGAAAGGGTTTTGTATTTGTATCAAAAGTTAAGTGGATAAAACTAAAGTTAAAAAAAGGAATGGAGAGAAAAGTATGAGAAGATTAGTAGCATTACTTTTAACGTTCATGCTGGTATTTCAGGGAGCAGTCCCTGCAGTCACCGCAATGGCGTTAATGGACTCAGACTTCACCGTATCTGATTTTGTAGACACAGGTTCTATAGACGCAGATGTGGGAGGAGACGATGTTACCGGCGGTCATGGAGATGACCACTCAGATTCATCAGACGTAGGTTCTGACGATAACATGACACATGAAGATGGTCACGATGTCGGAACTGGCGATGGCGAGCAAGACGCTGGCCACGACACAGGTCATGGATCTGACGATGGCGATTATAACGCTGGAGATGACGGCGACTATAACGCATCAGGAGGTAACGAAGAAGATAACTATTTGGAAGGCGAGTATCCAGGCGAAAAACCTGAAGACGAAGAATTCCCTATAGACGAAGAGTATGAGTATAAAGAAGAAGAGGAAGAGGAAGAAGAAATTATAGCAATAGCTGCTCTTTCTATGTTCACTCCTTTGGGACTTCCTGTAGAAGCTACTCATATAGTTAATACTGAAGCGGGATTAAGAGCTGCATTAGGTGCAACTACTAACCCAACAGTTATTCGATTGACAAGCGACTTTCCTATGACAGGTGCCGTAATGACAATGGGCGGCACAGCAGCACGCGTAGTTCATATCTATAGTGATAGCCCAACAGCATTCACTGTTAACAGAACGGCTGATGCTGGTGGCACAGATAATAATCGTCGTCACATTACTTCAAGTGGCGTGTTGCATCTACACAATGTTCATCTAACATCAGTAACTCCAGCAGGAGCTACAGCAGTTAGAGGTGGAATACGTGTTACCGGTGGACATTTACATTTGCGTGATGGCAGCATAATAAGTAACAATCGTGCAGAAACAGGTGGCGGTATTCGTATTGAAGGCGGAACAGTCACAATGCATGGTGGAGAAATAAGAAACAACTATTCGCATAGAACTTCTGCAGGTAACGGCGGCGGTGGCGTACTTATCACAGGCGGAACATCGTTTACTATGGCAGGCGGACTAATTTATGGTAACCGTGCGCGTAATACAGGCGGCGGCGTACAGATTGCAGGTAGTGGAGATTCTGGAACGGCTACGTTCACTATGACAGGTGGTACCATCCAGAACAATACTGCAGGACGTAATCAAGGATCTACAACAACTGTTGCAGCAACTCAAGCTTCTGGAGCAGGTGGTGCACTTCATCTTAATAGTGGTGGTGTAGCACGACTAAGCGGAAATGCAGAGCTTATCGAAAACCAAGCATATGTTGCAGGCGGTGCTGTTCGTATCTATGGTGACGGCACAGCAGGTATGGCTACCTTTACAATGACAGGCAACGTTAATATTATTGGCAACAGAGCCGGCACTAACGGTGGCGGTATTAGTTCACGTGTTGCTGGACATCACATTAACATAACTGATTGGCATGGTGAGATTTCTGGCAATGAAGCAGGAGTCCGCGGGCTTGGTAATCCAAATGTTGGAGGCAACGGTGGTGGTATCCATATACAAGCTGGCGGTACTGGCACAGCTGGAAACAGACTAACAATTGGAGCAGGCAGCACAGGTGAAATAGTAAACAACGTGGCTGATCATGGCGGCGGAATTTTCTCTCACTTAGAGAATCTTCCTGCAACTGGAGCAATTGGAGGCAGAATTGTTATTGCTTCTGGCGTTGATTTTTCAGGAAATGAAGCACGTATGGGTATGCGTGTTGATGAAGGCCTTGGACAACGAAATATGGCTAACTTCCCTCATGAAGGTAGTTTAGAGTGGATGGGTGTAATTCCTGGAACTACAACAGTTGAGCCAAGAACACATCTATTCAACAACGTTGATATAAATGTTAGACAATGGATATACCTTCGTCAGGTTGACTTTGGTATAGACGGAACTGCAGCGGGTAGCAGTGAATTGACTGCGACTCTTACTCATATAGCACAAGCAGGAGCTGCTGGTACTGCAATTACAACTCCTGCAGGATCTTCTAATATCGGAACTCATAACGCAGCAGCAGCTGGAACTAGAGTTGCCGTAAATGTAGAAATTCCAACAGGTACACTTGTGCCAGTTCATGCAACAGCTACAGCAACATCTATGGTAGAATATGAAGTAACATATCGTCCATGGACAGCTACTATTGGAGCATGGAACATAAATGGTGGAGGAAATACAAATGTTGGAAATGCAACATTAGCAGCTCGCAACATCACATCTGTACCACCAAACTTAAATGCAGATGAAGTAATTGTTACAATTGATTATAGAACTCATCCTGTAACATTTAATGTTTATGGAGGAGGAACTCTAGAAGGAGTAACAGTTCCACACATAAGGCAATACAGAGAAAGTAGTGACACACTATATAGTGCGAACACAGATGGCGGTAGTCCAGTAGGCATGCCACCACTAGCAGTAGAGAATGCTGGTTGGGTATTCACTCACTGGTCACATAACAATGAAATTGTTTGTACATATCCAGACGGACGTGGAATAGCAGCAGGAGACTTCTTCGTATCAGGTCCAATGACATTCACAGCTCACTTTACAGACGCACCTCAAGAGCGTATAACTCTCCACGCTTATGGAACAGGTTCGTTTGATATACCTGCAGGTGACAGATGGTCATGTGCAGATGGCACATATCTAGTTATCCCTGTAAGCTTTGGCGAAACTCTAGACCTAAGCGTTGTTGAAAGATACCTTACATCTGAAGAAGACGCATTTGCATTCTGGGGATGGTTCACAAACCGAGGCTTAAACGACTCTGGTCGTACAAGAGGCGAACATCGTAGACCAACAGTTGGAACATTTGGATTCGAAGGAGGATTCGGACCATCAGTTACAGCGGCAGGCTTTACTAGAGCACTATCATTCACAGAAACAGAGTGGAACGCTCTAGTTGCAAATGGAACAGTTGTTGATGGAAGCATTGACTTATTTGCAATTTGGTCACTATGGGGCGATGTAAATGATGATGATTATGTAGACATTGATGACATTGATGCATTAAGAAGACATGTCTTTGGTTTAACGCCACGTAATCCTATAAACGAGGCTCCTGGCGATGTTCTTCGTGATGGAGCATTAGATATTGACGACATTGACGTATTGAGAAGAAATGTGTTTGGTTTAACACCACGTCTTACGATGGGTCAGAGACCAGCAGGAACAGCATCGCCTGCAAGTTTATTAAATGCAAGAATGGATAGCGTTGGTGGCGATGCGTTTGCAGTAGCAACTTCTATGGGAATAACACCTCTGAACGGAAACATCCCAGCGATATGGAGTATATCGCATGAAACAATCGCACCAGATGCTACCTATGTAAATGTACGAGTACGATTGGATCAAATTCCTACAGGTGGGGTTCCTCATGGGGATGGTATAAGTTCTGTAATGTTTACGATTCAATACGATTCACCTTTCCTAAGAAATCCAAGTAGGGCACAAATTC
>Ga0123355_10002634_pt1 | contig 25477 bp, 14 predicted proteins | sample TergutEmb28metaG_3_FD_89872 | JGI IMG/M metagenome (GOLD analysis project Ga0123355, IMG submission 89872) | Embiratermes neotenicus P1 segment gut microbial communities from Petit-Saut dam, French Guiana - Emb289 P1 | ecosystem: Host-associated > Arthropoda: Insects > Digestive system > Gut ...
GAGACCAACTTGATGTCACAATTTATTAAGTTTTATTTCACTTCTTCTATGCTCAACATGTTTCGGACATTAATACATCCATCATCAGGAGCCTGCGACTTTTCTATTGTATCACTACATTGGCTGTGTGTTCTTGTTTCGATGTGTGTTGGAGTTTCGGTGGGGCTGGTTGGGGTGGTATCCGAACAAGAACACAACCAGTGTGGTGATACAATAGAAAAGTCGCAGGCTTCTGATGGTGAATGTATTAATGTCCGAAACATGCTGAGCATAGAACTGAAATAAAACTTAATAAATTGTGACAACAAGTTGGTCTCTTATTCTTCAACTATCACAACGATGCACGGTTCAATATGCATTAGATGTAAAATGTATTACAAAAATCAGAAATCAGCTTATATTTTACTGTTACAAAAAACGATATAATGTGTTCCAAGTTGAGTGTTTGTCACTGACTAAACGGAATATGAAATAATCATTGTGGTTGATTTACTCGGAGGAAGCCTTTAATCTATTATCAAAGAATTTTAGTGAGTGAAGAACTTGAAGCTAAGAACTACAAAAAGTGCGTGGCAGGAGGAACAGCGTAAGAATTTCGGTGCCTGCTTTCAATGTGCTTCACATAGCCTCAAATATGCAATACTTAAGAAAAACTTGTGTTTGGTATCAATATGTTCATCTGTCGATGTAATTCTGATGTTGGACATTTTCCATTTTCTCGAATTTGTGTTATAAACGCGTGTAACCCTTCATATAAAATGTCGTTATTATGGTTCAGTTTTAACCAAAATTGGAATCATCGATATATTTTATTAAATTTCTTAAATCAAATTTTACGTAAAAACGCCGGCAGTCCCAAATCATTACAAGCTGACAGAAAGAAATTTGGGGAAAAAAAGAGCTATTGTGTTTTTCAAAGTCTCCTTTTCGAACACGCCAGAAAGCATTACTTAGTCTCTATAAAGAGAGTTAATTATCAAAAACATTGGCCAATAATTGTGCGTGTTAAAGGGATCGAAGTCAATAATTGTTATACTTTCCAAAATTGTTATCTTTGACAAATAACCGTAACGGCTTTCCACCCGCACCTACCACAATTTTGACTGCAAAAGACATGTAGGTTTTTACGCTAGTCACTGACTACTTTGACTTGTGCCACATTTACCGACAGGCTGTCGGAAACTGATAAGGGACCGATATTTTTAAAAATGCACCGTCCGCACGACATAGCAAACATCCACAAGTAACAAATGTTTGTCAGTTACAGCAGTCGTGGCAACGCGGCCTAATATTCACGATATGTCAATACAGTGACAGGATACGGTTTGGACTGCAGGATTTAATATTCTGTTCTACGCCGCCACTGGCTCAGAATCCCAGACAGCCCGTTATGCAGCAGTAAATCGGCACGAGGGGTTTCGCGTCTCTCATCTCCACTTACTAAACGACACGTCAAGCTTACTTCCGCTCCTCCTGTGTGCCTTCATGGCATGAGACAGGGGACAATTTTACGCTTATTGTTACGCACTAGGCAGAAAAAATAAATCATCAATCACAACTATTTTAGAAAACAACATGTGATATGTAAAACGTGCTACATGTTTCGTCCTTTTCATAAAACCATCATCAGGTACTAATATTAAAAGTAAAAGCGTATAAGTGCTTAAGAATATATATATTGATAGCCGTGCCTGAAGATGGCCTAATGAAAAAAGCCGAAATATGTATTACACTTTAGATGTCGAAGAGGTATTAACTAAAAACAGTTTTGGTTGAAGATCTGTTTTTGTTGAAGAATAAGAGACCAACTTGACGTTACAATTCATTAAGTTTTATTTCACTTCTTCAATGCTCAACATGTTTCGGACATTAATACATCCATCATCAGGAGCCTGCGACTTTTATATTTTATCACTACATTGGTTGTGTGTTCTTGTTTCGATGTGTGTTGGAGTTTCAGTGTGGCCCCAACCAGCCACACCGAAACTCCAACAAACATCGAAACAAGAACACACAACCAATGTAGTGATAAAATATAAAAGTCGCATGCTCCTGATGATGGATGTATTAATGTCCGAAACATGTTGCGCATTGAAGAAGTGAAATAAAACTTAATAAATTGTAATATCAAGTTGGTCTCTTATTCTTCAACTATTACAATGACGCACGGTCCAATATACATAAAATCTGTTTTTGTATCTGCCCATTCACTCAACCCAAAGTGATGTTTCACCCAAAAGTTATATTTTTATGTATCGCTTTATATTTATTTATGTTATGCGCACATAAAAGCGTTATTAATGACATCGTTATGTATTATCGAATAATTGTACGGTCAGTTGCGAATGAAGAGTGAAAAATGTGCGGTCGTGGCACAAATTGAGGAATAACCGCGGAATGCATAGTGTGAGATAAAAAAATCACAACATTTCGGTAAGCATTGCAGGTTTCCGCGCCAATATCTAAAATAGGGACCTATGAAGTAGGAGAGCTGCTGTACACTTCAACAACTCGTACGGATTTACGTGAAGGACAAAATATGTTTTGCTTGATCAAAACCTGTCTCGTGATCAAGAAACTGTTTTACACTAATTACCACGTTGTCAAAACGGGCAGATAAAACAGTCAATATGGCCCTCTGTATCATTACTGGCAACGCGAATACAAAATCGTAATAATTCTGAGTTTGAAATTTGACTATAGATTTTACTGCATGAACCCAATTTTCGTCGTAGCTTCATGTCTAGGCAATTTTCCAGATGATACCCTTATATGTAGGATATTCTACTTTATTTATGACGTAATTACAAATCGGAACAAGCCGATAATTAATACGCTGACTAGCCTGCTAGTTGCAGGGCCATTACCGCGTATGGTTGGATCTGTGTGGGTTACAGCACAGTTTCAGTATCGCAACATGCACTCCCTCTGCAGGTTATACATGAAGTCGGAGCCTGTGTGGTTAGTTATATACTGCAATGAATACACCATTCAACCGTGCTTCCTGCATCCTTTGTGTGCGATGTGCCATGAACTGAGGATAGAGCGCTTGGCACTTGAGTATCACCTGCTGGTGAGTCCTCGCTCTGTCCAATTAGCGTAGCTTCCGTTATGCGTTAGGCGACTGAAGATAAGAGGGAGATAAGTATCTTTCACACGATTCAATGTCTTTTCTTTCTTGTCAGCTTGGTCGATTGATGTAAGTTTACGAAACATGAATAACATACAAGGGTAGACACACAGACATTTCCTGGTTTACGAGTTGAAGTCCAGGACAAAAGCAAAGACATACTGCCAGCATTCTACATCCAAGTTGACTTCCCTCAAATGTCCTCATCGGAGAAGGAATTCCGCGCGAGGAAACTGAAAAGAATCTTTGTGAAGTGCCGGACGTAGCCAAACATAAATTAAAAATTTTGCTTCATGATACTTATAATTAAATTTTTTTTCTATTTTCATAATAATATGTTCTATGTATGTAGATATGTTTATAACCAAGGCTACATCTAAAATAACAAGAATAAAAGTAACTATTTTTCAGTGTTATCGCAGATGAAAATCAAACATAGATGGTGTATAGGTAATCCTCGTACATCCAGATAACAATACGTGAAACAATGTGTCCAGGTATTCTTAAAAAAGCGTATAACATCCCTCCTAATTACACATTTTAATCAAGATGGTATGCTTCATTACGAGATATTCAAAACCTTCCATTTGTATTAAAGATCTATGTTATATGCAGTATTGTGTCAGCACTTAGAGGGCACTAATTGTCCAGTAGGAGGCTGTTGGGTTTCAGAATTTCCACACAAGCCTACAAGTCCATAAACGTTCACAATGAGTCAACACAATTCACTTTACGTTCCCAAAACCCATTTCATCTAATAGCCAAAGAAATAAAACTGTCACGAGACGAGTAACATATTTATTGAATTATAATTTTATTATCTACATAGTTATAATCCCTAATTAAAACTAATCCTAGACACATTTAAATCTTATGTTTATTGGACCGTGCATCATTATGATAGTTGAAGAATAAAAGACCAAATTGATGTCACTTGCTATTTTATTTCTTATGTGCTCAACACATTTCGTACAGTATCCGTGTTGCAGGCTTCAGCCTGCAACACGGATACCACTCCAAACCAACCACACCGAAATTCCAACACACATCGAACCAAGAACAATACGACCAATGTGGTAATTCAACGGAATAGTCGCAAGCTCCTGATGATGGATATATTAATGTCCGAAACATGTTGAGCACATAAGAAATAAAATAGGAAGTGACATCAAGATGATCTTTTATTCTTCAACATTTATATTTATTTACGTCAAATTTAACTAGGTTGTTGCATGCGTTGTTAATTACACTCGATTCCTGTCGATCACAGTTCAATTTTCGCGATGTATATTTACGTATTTAAACTGCGAAAGAAGATATAAAACACGTACCTATACAACAGAATGGCAAAGGTGGCTAGGATGAAGATAGAGAGAAGGCACAAAGACCATTCAGTGTAATGGTGTCAAGCGAAGCGTAAGGTACAGGAATAGAGGTAACAACACACCGTCATATCTCTCGGCTAACATGATAGTTGTAGGCAGAGAAACAGCGGCGATTCGAGACATTACAGCTTGGATATGTTTATGGTCCTCCGTAGTTAAAATGACGAACCACGTTTCAAGACAGAGTGAGGGTCTTTGCTACTTCAGTTCTGTCGGCTGTCGCTCATAACTTCGCTTACGCCCCCTGCAGTACCTGAACTACATCTTTCTTTCTTTCTTTTTTTTTTGACGTCTTTCTGACCGTGCATCTCAGTATATTTATCGTAGTAATTAACCAACTTGATGCACAAAATTTTTGTTTTACAATAAGTTTATTTCCTGCCTCTACATGTTTCGAGCACATGCGCTCATCATCTGGAGGTCAAAATTGCATTACACAGCCTCTGGAATCATCGTACCTATATGTGGGAGTCCGGCGCGCAGGTTGAGAGAGGACTCTCTCAACCTGTGCGTGGGAAGCCCACCTATAGGTACGATGATACCAGAGGCTGTGTAATGCAGTTTTGACCTCCAGATGATGAGCGCATGTGCTCGAAACATGTGGAGGCATGAAATAAACTTACTGTAAAACAAAACTTTTGTGCATCAAGTTGGTTAATTACTAAGATAAATCCATCTTTCTTGCCCACCTATAGGCACGATGATACCAGAGGCTGTGAAATGCAATTTTGACCTCCAGATGATCAGTACATGTGCTCGAAACATGTAGAGGCATGAAATAAATTTACTGTAAAACAAAAATTTTGTGCGTGAAGTTGGTTAATTACTAAGAAAAGTCCATTTTTCTTGTTCCATTAAATATTCCTCTCGCCAGCGTGTGGCCTCTATTCGTGACATCCTCAAACATTACAAAAAAATGAACTTGAATAAAAAGAAAAAAATTGCAGAAAATATTTAATATTTGTGTATTGGTATGATCAATGAATACAGAATTGTAGAAACCTAACGTCCATTTCGAACTGGAAAAATTAATACTCTAATAGCAGAACCCTAATTATCAACAAATCAAATTTCAAGCCCAGCATATGTACTAATCTCATTTAACTCAAGTGTTACGGCATACGGTACGATGAGACACATCAACATGGCTGTCTAACACGCACAACAATGAAGAATGATGCTCTCTATCCTTACCTAGCATGCTGTCTACAAAATACCTTTCAATTGCTTCCGAAACGTTCAATAGCGTCTTCTTCCCACAGCATAATGGCGACGGTTGTTGAAAAGACAAACATCATTGGTTCAAATTTAAATCGCGGTTGGAAAGTAACCACCTGAACAATTACACTTTCAGTCGTGTTATCACGTACCGGCAACGATGGCAAAACACACGGCTCCGTTACCACTCGGACGGTCTCTATTTAATATCTATTACATTGCAATGGCTTGGAAAGAGGCCATCATGGTCATTTAAATAGAATTTCCAAGACTTTCCCACAATAACTGCGGATAAACAGGAAAAGTCTAAGTGATGTTAGCAGTCATAAGGAGAGTTAAGGCAAACCGTGTTTGACAGATAGCTTAAGTATGTTAAAGAGCAGGCCGCGGGACTGGTCGCGTGTGTTTTGTCTTCAGTGTAACATTTGTTCAGCTAAAGCAGTAATCCTGCGAAGTATAATCATAAATTATTCTGTCTTATGCTATTTTTCCATTGTTGTTAGGTGACAGCATGACGCCTGGCCAAGAAGAACGGCCAGGCGCCATTTTACACTCCCTTTCTTAATACATCTTTCTGAATCTCTTGAGGTTCATTCACTCTGATGGGGAGAAGGCAGGAGAGAAGAGCATTCGGAATGTGTAAGGCGTCGAAATGTCTCGTGGACGCCCACCCACTTCCTGCGAGGATCATCAGCTACATCTATCTCATCATCAGCACGGTCCGACATCGCTCACTGGCAAGTTACCAAGATGGTCTAGTGAACCACTAGAGCTGTGAATTCCACGCGTCTTAGCATTTCTTTCATTCATATAAACAGAAGACGAAATAACCAACTCGTTTACATTTTCATTCCCTAGGTCTTTTGGTTGTAGGTAGGGATCGTTAAAGTTACCAAAATACACTGGTCAGTTCAACTTAAACTCTTAGGTTCTACTCAGCAACGCATCCCAATCCGTCAAATACATATAAAAAAAACACAATATATCTTATTTTGTGTTAGAGACTCGTATAAGTACATTTGATTTATGATAACGAGGAAAGGCTTAATTAAATTTAAGATAAACGGGATGTTCCAAACCGATCCCTATGCATCAATCAGGAACACTCATAGTGTGCTTTATTTACAAAACACAAAATACTGTTCAATGCGAAAGAAGTTATCTTTCGCTTCAAACAAGAAAACTTCGTAGATTTGATATACAGGTGTGTGTCGCAAAATTCATGATATTTTCAATTCGGTCTGTAATTCTACTTATCTGAAAGAAATATTGTTTTAATCACTGAACCAAAAAATTAAAAGTCAACCGCCCCATTACTTGAAATACAAACATTATATAAATCCATTTTTCTCGTGTATGGGGTCGCGTCACTGGCTAATTTGTTCCCGACTGTCGAGACAACCAAGTGGCTACATATTCAAGTATCGGAGTATCCATTATTTTGAAAATTTGACTGCTGGTCATCAGGACAGACCGTTATCTCAAAACGTCATCATATTCTCCCATGACACAGTTTCATATCACAGACTAAGTGAATCAACATATATATATATATATATATATATATGTCCTGCGATAACCTAAACTCGCATAAAAGTTACAAATTTGTCACTAGTAATTATAACGATGCTACTTTTTCACGCGCGGACTCGGGTGGAGGAGTTGTTCTCTCCTTTCGTAAAGTCAGGTCATGCTACAAAACGACTATAATCACCCACAGTATCTCAAAACTCTTATTCAGTTAACCTCCATAAGCAATCGTTCCTTACAAACGTGACCTCTTGGAATAATCAATATACATGCGACTGCGTTATTACCGGAAAGTCATTATTAAATAAAGTTGTCGCTAACTAATTAGTCAAAATTCCAGTACAATGCAAAATTAACGTACTGAATTTACGGATTGTAACAAGGATTTACATTATAACGGATTCGGGCGCACTTTCGTAAATACATAGGTCACGCAGTTATGAAATCTAACGAGCTTACCGTTTAGGTTGCTCGTATCAACTAACTGTCTTACGGAAGTTTAAATGTGCACGTGTATGTAATAATAATTTTTACAAAGATCATTTTAAAGTGTCTTATAGAAAAGTATATTACGATGTGTTCACTGGCCAACACTGTAAAGTCAGCAAGACACACTGTCTTCAAAGACACGTTTACAAACTTTCATCACCATCATCATCCGTCACGAGTTAGGCCTCGATACACCTGTTTCGGCCACGTCTAATAGTCTCTTCAAAGGTCTTCCAAGTCGTCTTCTTCCATTTGGTCTACAATTCAGCCATAACACTAAAATTTCTGGTTTCTTAGAAAAATGCTTTTAAATTTTGTACATTTAAATTTTCCAACGTAGGGTACGCAGTCTCTACTGCAGACAGAATTCTTTCAACAAACTTCACATCTTATCACACTGCAAGCGACGTGCATCCTGCACTCAACCGGAAACATTTCGTTATCTACACAACAAAATGCGAAGTTTTCCTGCAGCTGACACAGTTATTTTTGTCTCAACATCAACGTTGTTTATTTGATCTGTGCCCGTTAAGTGACCCCGTAAGGTCAAGAAAGGAGCGAAGCAAACTGCATCAGACCGTCAGAACTGCTGAATGTAGCTGTAAACCGTAACTTACTCTACTAGCTTTATGTTTATAGCGGCACCGTACAACTGTCTTACAGGAGCATAAAAAAAAAGAGAAGCGAAGAACAAAACTAATTTAACATACAAAAAAAAAATCTTCACAAAACGAGACAAACCTTTGTCTATCAGTATATACGTACAGTGCTTGGACGTCCAGTATCACAGTCTCATGTAATAGGGAAGTGCACTTTCACAAGGTTTGAAACTAAAGGTGAATTTGTTCATATAGAGGCAACGAAAGGCATTCTGGAAGTAGAGGCATGGCTCCACTCGTTCTGGACCCCGACAGTATAAGGGAATAAGTGGACAGCTTCACGCCTCGCCGTCTTAAGCCCTTGGAAAGCGTTGCCTGATACTCGTTTCCGTTATGTTTATTGGAACTTGCATCATTTTGATAGTTGAATAAAGAGAGACCAACTTGATGTCACTTGCTTTATTATTTCACTATTTTATGCTCAACATGTTTCGGATGTTAATACATCCATCCTCAGGAGCCTGCGACTTATTTGTTGAGTTATTTCATGGGTTGCATTGCTCTGGTTCGATGTGTGTTGGTGTTAGGTTGTGGTCTGGCTGTGGTGGTGTGGTATCCGTATGCAGGCTGAGGCACTAGTACCTCAACCTGCATAAGGATACCACACACAACACCAACACACATCGAACCAGAGCAATACAACCTATGAAATAACTCAACAAATAAGTCACAAGCTCCTGAGGATGAATGTACTAACATCCGAAACATGTTGAGCATTAAATAATGAAATAATAAAGTAAGTGACATCACGTTCGTTTCCCTTATTTTTCTTTTGAATAATTCAGTTGTTACTTGAAGCAAATAGCGTTTGCCGAATGCTGAAGAGAGCTGTTAAGTAACTGGCTCTCACACACACACAATGTGTATCCATCTGTGGTTCCTCTTCTTTCAAAGCAGTATGCAACGTCTTAGCACAGTGTGTCAGCTATATCGCACACAACCAGATATTTCAACAGACGTGTTGAAGGAAGAGATTATACAAACGGTACACTGACGATTGGAATAACAATATATATTTCAATCAAACTGTCTAATCTTGTTTACAGACATGAAACATGCACGAACGTAATTTAGTAGCGTTACGTCTTGTGTTTATTGCAAAAATCGTGTAAGAAAGCAGTTTTTCACTCATCGAAAGTAACAGTAAGCGTAATATTGTTATGTGTTCTTTATATTTATACCTAACGGTGTGTAATAAATTTTATCAGATGATAAATATGCGACAAAATTTCCTCATTTTATTTCAAAATAATCTGGCCCAGAAAGTCTCATTTTTCGAAGACATATTCTTCCTTTTGTTAATACTTCAACTACATCATCATCATCAACATTGTTCATATTCTTGAAGAATAATTTGTTTTCCAACATTCACATTCCTTGTTAAAATAATACTGTATTTTATTAAATACCCTTATGATTATTACTAAACATCATTTTCGTTGTTAGTACGCATAATTTTTTATAGTTTCGATTTATTTTGGACTTTTGAGTAAACAATCTGCAAGGCTTTGTCTTTCTTTTATTTCTTGTCCTTTCCTTCTTTCTTCATTAACTGCTCCTGTCTTCGCCGCTGCCGCCGTCTCCTTGTGCTTGTGACGTCATTCATTTTGTCAGCACGTAAATTAAGAATTTTATTGAAAGAAATGGATAACCGTCGTCATAATCTTCTAACGAACAACAAGCAGTACACAGTCTGTGAATACAGAACTTCTGGAGCAGAAAATGAGAGACTCACGTGTAGTGCACGCAATATTTACAACACAAGTAATACGAACTTCTATTATGTACTACATTCTTGTAGCCCACATTGCGATTCACTGTTCCTCCGTTCATTTTGTCCGCCACATTATTATAACCAATTTTATCAAAGTACAAATAAAATCTACCGGATCAGAATGCTTTCACATAGCGTAATGCGCACACAAAAGTTCGTGAAAATCGGTCAGTTTTTTAAAATAATTACTAGATTATGCCCGCACTGCAATTTCATAAGGCCTACTGTTAAACCTATGAGAGCCAAACTTTTCCCAAGGACTAAAGCTATTAATCCCCCCCTTCGGAGCGTGTAGATGAGAATTTAAATGAATCTAGTGCGTTGGCGTGATTCTCAAGCCCATACATAGGTGTATATTCGCGTGCGCGCACAGTTTCTTAACGAATCTATCTACAATACTCGGACAAAAGTCAGGGGTGATTTCCCCACATCAAAACAAGAAAATATGTCCGGAAATGGGTAATTTTTTGTTTAATTGAAAGATTACATCCAACAATAAATACCTCAACTATGTAACATCTGACTTAAAACTGACATAATATATTTATAATACAGGTCCGCAACTTAATAACTCTTGATTTCTTGTTTTTTATCACGTCCTCTAACCGAATCAATGCACGCATGATCATGCCAGATGATGGAATGTCGTACCATTTCAATGGTCCCGGGGCGGTTGCGAATGGTTTGACAGGCCTCAAGAATGCGTAGGCGAGGTGTGTCTGTATATTCAATTTGAGGTGAACAGGCCTACAGTAGGGATTTTACGTGTCCCAACAGATAAAAATTTAAGGGACTGTGATCAACAAGTTGTTGGGCTGTACCTCAAAAACAATACGTTGGCAAACATATTTTGATCCGAAACTTTTTTCTTGTTTCGGTGTGCGCAACTCACACCTGCATTTATCTAAGCATTTTGGACAAAGCCTGCGTATATAGATAGACGTAAATTCTGACATGTAAATATTTAACCGTTTACTCAAATAATCCGGTACAAGAAGAAAAACGAAACTTCAAGAAGCATGAGACTATAAATTTAGGCACGAGGGACACTTACTTACTTACTTACTTGCTTACTTACTTACTTACTCCATGGAGCAGAGTCCTGTTCGAAAAGCTAACCGGTTTTCAGCTAGTAAAGAAATTTGCTGCATTTTATGGAAAAGGGAGGTTCATTACCGCGTTTACAACAGCCCACAACCTGTCCCTATCCTAAGCCAGATCAATCCGCCCATGCGCCCACATTCAACTTCCTGAAGATCCATCTTCATATTATCCTCCCATCCTTGCCTAGGGCTTCCAAGTGGCCTCTTTCCCTCACGTTTCCCCACGAAAACCCTGTATGCACAACTCCTCTCCCCATACGTAGTATATGTCCCGCCTATTCCATTCTTCTCGATTTGATCACCCGAATAATATATGGTGAGGAGTACAGATCAATAAGCTAATCGTTATGCAGTTTTCTCCACTCCCCTTTACCTCGTCCCTCTCAAGCCCAAATATTCTCCTCAGCACCTTATTCTCAAACACCCTCAACCTACGTTCCTCCATCAATGTGAGCGACCATGTTTCACACCCATAAAAAACAACGGATACTTATAATGAATTTCATGAAGAAAGTCTGTGGATTTCTGAAAGGGAAAGCATTCATTTTGGGAGCAGCAACAGTAGTCAGAGCAAACGAATGTGCGGATATGAAATGTTGCAGAAACAGGACAAAACGTTTGCAGCAATATTTAATTGTGATAATGTATATACACATACGGTTGCTCAGTCGGTATAACGACTGACTACGGGCTGGACGGTCCGGGATCGAATCCCGGTGGAGACGAGTTTTTCCGCCCCTCCAGACCGGCCCTGCGGCCCACCCAGCCTCGTGTAAAATGGGTACAGGGTCTTTCCCGCGGGTAAAGTGCGGCCGGGGCGTGCTGCTGACCACTCACCACCTTCTAGTGTCGCGGTTATGGAAGAGTAGAGCTATACCTCTACCCACCGTCTGGGCCACACCGGGCCTGCAATGGGATCACTTTTATATACACATACAACTAACGTCAAGGCCTGAACCCATACCTATATGTTTACATGAAAGTTGCAGGGCGTTGCAGCAGAAGTTACGATAAATACACAAGCTGACATAAGTTGCACAACCACAGATGGAATGAAATAAGCAAAAAATGAAGTTTTATTTAAATTAGCAACTTTATATTAGTCTCATGTCGCTCTGTGTTAATCTTTACGATAGTTTCCGTATCTGTTGCACTTGCTACGGCACTGACCTATAATATACACATAAACGTGGGGAGTGTGCCCAAAACTCTAAAGTTCCTCTTTCACAATTTCCCATATAGTACTCATACTTCAAAATTTTGCGATTATTAAGGAATTGGTAAAATATTTACAAGAGCACACATGCTTCACATTTACAAATAGAACCTCACTGAGCCACTAAATAAAATAAAATAAAAGTGACATTAAATTTTGATGTACCTGTACGCAAACTGAGGGTGAACAGTACATTAACGATGAATAACACTCTTCTAGGTGGGCCGGGTAGCTAAGTCGGTAGAGCGACTGACTACGGGCTGGACGGTCCGGGATTGAATCCCGGTGGGGACGAGATTTTCCGCCCGTCCAGACCGGCCCTGGGGCCCACCCAGCCTCCTGTAAAATGGGTACCGGGTCTTTCCAGGGGGTAAAGTGCGGCCGGGGCGTGTTGCTGACCACTCACCCCCTTCTATTGCCGCGGTCATGGAAGAGTAGAGCTATACCTCTACCCACCCTCTGGGCCACACCGGGCCCGTAACAGGATCACTTTACCTTAGCACTCTTCTAGTGACCCAATAGGTCTGAAATCTGACGGCTGTAACTTGTGGTCAGTGTACAAGTGGTAGAAATATCCACTTCAGACAAAATAAAAAAGGCACAAAGGAAAGTCTCAATTATAAAATAAATCAATTCTTCATAATGAATGTGTAATTAATTTTGAGATTCAATTTAATTCTAGGAAAATTATACAAACGGCTGTTAAATTTTCCATTTGCTTTCTAATGAAATTTCAGACTCCTTACTAGACCTAACTTTCTCAGTATCAGTCTACGTGCAATTTAGTACACACAAACTTTCAGGGTTACGTAAATCAATCGAAAGACCAGTTTTTGTGTGGGTTTCTAATGGCTCCAATGGCAGCAACGTTTTAATCTCAATTATATATGAGTAAGAATGTGTTAGAAGCATTTGTTACTTGCATGGCATGTCACCGCCCTGTCCGAGAAAATGTTTGGCCAGTTATTTAATTTAAGTAGGCCTTGGTGAGTAATAAAGTGAGGGCGTCGACTGGAATTGACATTCTCAGAACACAGTTCGGTGGAATGCTGTAGCGAACAAGGAAATGAACTATATAAAAACAGGAACGGTGTTCACTGACTCAAGAGATCTTCTCAAAATTGACTCTGTAACCTTCCTGTGGGTGTAGAATTATGAATCAGCGAGATTAATAACCTCAAATCATGGCATTAATTTTACAGACCCTATCTTTACATTTTCTTATTCTTGTAAAGGGTCCCCAGTTATCGTCTTCCCCCATATAAGGTCGTCGCATTTACGGGATAAAAGGTTTGAGGAACAATACGTAAAATTTCCCCGCACTTAACACGTATACCACATATCGTCCACAAGCATTACAACAGAAGAAGACTGTCCTGATCATGATACAGGCTCTTCATCAGGATGACTGGAGAACCAATTTAACAAGATGCCAAGAGGCAAATAGTCCTTATTTCATGGATTACAGTCATCATCATTATCATCATCATCTCTCCAGCACAACGGATTTTTTACAGGTGGTTTGGTTATCATCATTTTTATCTTTCCAGCATAACGGATTTTTTTACCGGTGATTTTGTTATCATCATCATCATCATCATCATCTCTCCATAATAAAGAATTTTTTACGGATGATTTGGTTATCTAAAAGTTTGCACTGTTCCCATCAGGGATCAGATGGCATCATGCAATCAATCTACTGTTCGTGCCTACTTAGAGTCATCCCTCCGATTCAACATCCACCTCCATCCGTCCACTCAAACCCAGACCTCTACTTTCGACTGTTTTGATGTAAATGACAGATACATTTAAAAAAAAACCACACCTTTTAAACAAGGTCGCGTTTGAATGGTGGTTATTTCTCTAATGTATGTTACGTTCACGCCGACCATTTCCCTGTTAAACTACAATCATATTACTTATTTTGGAAGAAAATTCCTCTCTTAAAGCAGCTTCACATTAACGCCCCAGGACCTCCCAGATTTTTCCCAATATATATTAGTTACCAAAATAGAGTAATAGGTGATTAGACCTCAACATCTAGACGCAGATATGCATAATTTATAAAACTCTTGTGGCAGACGGATGTAAACTGATGATGGCCACTAGGTAGGCCGAAACATGTAGTTATTATTAGTGATGCTATTACTTAGCTAAATAAAACTTCCACAGTTGTGTTTGACTATTTTATCCTATTTTATATGATTGTAGTACACAACGGAGATGTCGCAACTTAAAATTCCTGCCCTGAGAAAACCAAAACCAGTCCATACATTCATTTGGTATTTCTGTAAGAACAACTTCCATTCTACCTTCTACCTTAAGGTCTCGCAATTTGTCTCTTACTTCATTCGCATCCAAACCAGTGTAGGCTTTATCCCTACCAGCTACTTTCATATTTTTATTTTATTTATTCGTCCCCAGTCTGCGTTCTTTATATCAAGTAAAACACCGGATTTCTTCTTGATTTCAAACTTTCGCCTTGTTCTGATCGTCGCATGCTTTTTTCCGAGTAATTCCTCGGCGTCTGAATTTTATATGCCAATGTTTCGGAACACTCTGTCTGTTCCATCTTCATAGGCTGGTAGGCTACCCGCCTATGAAGATGGAACAGAGTGTTCCGAAACATTGGCATATAAAATTCAGACGCCGGAGAATTACCCAGAAGAGAGCATACAACACCAGATTTCTTACTTGCAAACAAGAATAAGATCATATTTGTGCATGCTTTCACGTGTAGGCTTTTGTATAGCACATGTGTACACAGGGTATTCCCAATTGAATTGAGAGCAAATATTTATGGAATTTAATCTGCTCCCATTTCATCTTGAATTTCAACAGCCACTTCTGTCCGTCCGTCATAGAAAGAAACCGCAAAGCTCAACAACAGACAGTAAAGAAGCACTTAACACACCAATACACACATAATACCACACAAACCATCCCAGCAGTAATAATTAATGAACAGAATACAGGATGCTTAACCAGATGTCAAGTGTCATGACTAACTGAATAACAATCAACACTCGACACAGTTAAAATTTTAAACAAAGTAGGTTAGGAGAACTAAAAATATAACATTCCGGGTGAGAAGTTGCAAGTAGTGTATGAGATGAATGGTTAAAATAGGACCCAGCATGTATTCAAGACGCAGTCACTCAACGTTGGCTTATTTATAGCAGGGAGGGGCAAGCAAACTGCTTGTCACCAACACCCACACAAATCCACCTCCGCCACCAGATGTTCTCTAGCTGGCACCAACCGCTGAAACGGATGTCGCCTGTCAATGTAAGCAGCCATCAGTCCGATGATGACACCAGGTTAAGTATTTGCCTAGCTCATGCAAGCTTCATCCTCCGTGTTCATTAATTACTGCTGCACTATTCACATTTCAATAGTATTTTTTTTATCTACGAGCTGTTTGCTCCTGCAGCAATAAAATAATTATTCCTGATTTTTATTGCGATTTTAAAATTGTAAAACCCATCCAAAATTAAACAGCAACAAGCAGCTCACTGATGTCGAAGTAATTCTTAGTAACACAAAGGCGGCAACATTTCATGTAACGCGGTTAGGCTCAACATAATCTTAGTAATTAACCAAATTAATGCACAAATTCTTGTTCTATAGTAAGTTTATTAAATGCCTCTACATGTTTCGAACACTATGTGCTCATCATAAGGAGGTCAAAATTCTATTGTACCGCATCTGGTATCATCACACCTGAGCTTTTTTTGAGCTTTGACCGTGCATCTCAGTATAATCTTAGTAATTAACCAAACCGGACGGCCACCTACAGGTGTGATGATACCAGATGCTGTAAAATACAATTTTGACCTCCCGATGATGAGCACATAGTGCTCGAAACATGTAGAGGCATTTAATAAACTTATTATAAAACAAGAATTTGTGCATTAAGTTGGTTAATTACTAAGATTATACTGAGATGCACGGTCAGCAAAATATCAAAAAAAAAAGTTCAACATATTTTGATTACGTAATGCTGTAGCAAAGATAGAGTTGAATAAGTGAAAACGGAGAAAATTTCATAGTTACAGTCACCCTCAAATATAAGAAGACCTCCTGATTTGCAGAATTGTATCAAATGTTAAAAATTCAAGAGCGGCTGTATATATATATGGTTTATCAATACTCTATTTCCCTCGCTTCTCAGCTTCATGTCTTATATAGAGTCCAATTCTTTTCATAAACGTGAATGGTAATTAGAATATATATATATATATATATATATGGAAGCGGCTGTAGCTACTTAACTGCACTATCCGAAATTCGCCTGCAAAGGACAAAATAACACAACAAAGAAGATTCTGCCACCATTCAAGCCTAAAATTCGAATTTAAAATGCGAACCAAAAGTACTACAGTCCACGCCGAGGCTTTCGGTTATGATCTCAGATTTAACTAGCACTCACGAAAGTCATAAACTGTACTCCGATTTTGACAACACATAAAATAATTTTCACAAGTGTTCTTAAAAGTCCTTCTGGTTTAAAGGTTAAATTATTTAAGATATAATTCTCACACTGCAAAGAAAAACAGACTTCTGCAGGGGTATTAGCTAACTACGGGTACGTTACCAACAGGACTACCACACTGCATAGACACAAAATTTGTTTAACCCTGATTTTTTTTTAGGTGGGAAAATTTTAAAAGTTGGATTTTAATTTCTTATGAAGTGGACGTCATATTCATACAGTATGAACTGCGAAAACTTGATCCAAAAATTGTAAAGCATACGTCAAGTGTTACATTAACCTTTTAAAGTCTACTGGTTATGTGATGCACCAACAGGTTTAACATTCAACAACTGTACGCTCTGCCCACACTGTATTCATGTGTTTTGTATTTATCTGAGAACAACCAGAGAACTGTACCTCATACACCATAAACTGATTGGTTTTTATAACCGAGATAAAAAGTGTTTACTGCGCGGTACGGCCTGGGTCTTTAAATAAAGGAGTCTGCGCTTCATCTTTCAAAGGGTTACATCTACGAGAAATTCCGTTGTGCAGTTTCGGAGATGAAACATGTACAGAGAGAGATAGACAGACTTGACCTCCCAGCTATTTCTTTACACTACGCATTGTATGCGGAGAACGCATTATTAAAAATACACCGACAAAATGTTCCACGCCGTTCCCTCGTGACAGTTTTCTTTAGCAAATGTTGTCACGTTAAACACACAGACCTTCTCTCGGTGTTACTTACCTTTACGGTGACCAGATCTATTCATATAAAAGGGCAAATCAAATTTCTTCTGAAGGGATCACCTACCGGCAAGAATCTACCGAACCAGAAATAAAAATTTCAATATCGTCCTTTAGTGTTGTTAGAAACAAAGGAAAGATATCCAGTTTCATAAACAACCGCTCCTCGAGAACACCGCAGTTAAGAATTAAGGGGCTGTGCATGATTACATAAGTTTAATTACCAGTTTTAGGGAAAGTTTGTGCCAGAAATTTGCAAGTATTTTATTGCCCTAATCAAAATAAGACTAGTGTCAACTACATTATTCATTATTAATTTTACCGTAAGTCTGCGCTAACTGCAAAATGATTTATTAAACTAATTATTACTGGACTACAAAAAATAACGCGCTTCATTATTAGTTTTACAGAAAGTTTGTGCTCATTAATTGCAAATATCTCATTACCCTATTAATCAATAATTTCTTCTTCTTTTGAAACTGCGTCAGACTTCAAGTTGACTCTGCTTGATGGTGTTGGGATGAAAAGAAACACCGAGGGTCTGTAAACCTGCGAAGGGCACGGAGTGACATACAGTCCCCATCTAGATCGTCCCACCGTGATTCTAGGCATAAAAGGGAACATGTTGACATTATGTTGTTTTCGACCATCCTATCATTTTTACGATGAGGGGATGACGCTTGTGCTGGACATGTAGTACAAATTAGACGGTTTAACTAGCTAATCGCAGAAAGAGAATTTATCAAACAAAATGATCTGAAAGTATTAAATACCTTGTGTCCATACAGAACCTTTGTTTCTTCAGTAACTCAACATCGATTTCCCATATATTTAGCAAATACGCATATTTTCAAACGCCCAAATTAAGCGGTCCCTTACTAAAATATCATGCCGTGATATCAAGCAGCGAGTAGACAAGAAATCCTGCACGGAATGATGAGAACAAATTCGCAGTCAGATTGGAAGTTGAACTGAAGGCTAAGAATTCGCCACAAAGAGACTGGCTTTTCAGCAAATACCAGATATTGCTGGGGCTTGAACATTCTTCTCAACAACAGAATGGATGGTCATATTACTTGAAGAGGCGGTTCGAACCCCAGAGGGGGGAAAAATTTTCCGTACCCTTACAGACTGAACCAAGAGGCCCACCCAGTCTCCTGTACAATGGACACGGGACCTCTTTCCCGAGGATGAAGCGAACGGGACCTGTCGTTGACCACCCACCCTCTTGTAGCTATAATTCTACCTCCGATTTGTGTCTTCACGGGATGTTCAAAGCGACTTTTCTACTTCACAAAGGCGGAATATTTGAAACAAGCTGCTGACCTCTGAGCTTCTTAAGAACTTCGTTCCGTGTAGTTCTGTTTGTCATTATATTTGGTTCATCCTGTAAATATTTAGAACATAACAATCCAATAAAGTAACATGTAAATGGCTGTGTCTTCACAGCAGCAATCAAATCAAACAGGAAATGTTTCTAGCGTGCAGACAAACGTCCAGATTCCATGTAAATAATGAGCATCGTGGATCCAAATAGCCTTCGAATACGTGTAAAGCCTTGGGTAATAAACCGAACGGTTCAGCGCCGGATAGAAAACGGTTTAAATGCAAGGAATGCAGAACCGTTGCTTACTCTGTGTCAAGCAAATATGCCACAAGCTGGAAACTAAAGTCCAATGACATGGACGCCAAGTTGACTTGTAATTAGTTACAGGCCTTTTAACAGAATTTGCTCGTCCCATCTTCAGAGAGATCCCAGAATATTTTCTCGCAAGATTTTATCCTCTCAAAGTCACTCAGAGTAATACTGAGGATCAGCCAGTCTCCTAGCCAACTAAAAATGCGCGCTCTTTCTTTCTGTACAACAGTCGGAGTAAACCAAGAAAAAATAGTCTTTTGGACCACACGGAAGAGAGAGGCAGCAAGCGCCGACAGTCAGGAAGTAGTTACCAAGCAATATGACATCATTTCACAAACTACTTCCAAATTCATCCCCAGTGCTGTGAAAACCTCAAATCTTACGATATGTCGATTCACTGGATTATGAAAGCGAAGACAAAGGTTAAAGACATTTGCATAGACAGCATTGTGAAATTCGGTGTAACACATTCATAGTCACGTTACAAAATGTTTAACGTAACATATAGACGTCCTCCACAAAATAAAGATTTACAGCGCCACGATCCTCGCAGAATTATTCCATTCAAATCCTGCAAAATATCTAATCGAATTTAAAAACAAGAACACAATGTGTGGTTGAAGAACGGTTACAGCTGGCTTAGGATGGTGCCCAATAGTGAGATAATGTGAACAACACCTGCATGGAACTAAGGTCCACACAAAATATGGGTAACTTCTTCACCCGCTCAATACGTAAACTTTCAGACGAAAAACCCTGCACCATATTGCTTCACGATTCATAAAAATGTTAAAGCTGATTTAAATAAGGAATCCGCTGTTTTTATGAGCTGACATAATTTCAAATATTGTCACGTTTTAATCAGAGGCGGTTTTGTAAATACGCACGCACACACACGCGCGCGCGCGCGCGCGCTAACATGAAAAATTCACGTACATACACAATAAGAAGCCACCTTGTAAGCCAACATAAAAGCCTTATTTTCGCCATGCGAACAGAAAATACACACACATGTAAGTTAAACTTTGGTGACAATTCCTTGAAAAAAACACTGCTCGAGAGCGATACAGCATTAATTATTTTGAACATCAGACAGATGTAGCAGCGTATAACGTCACTTCTTATACCGCAGTACACGCAGTAAACACACGTGTTCTAAAGTCCAGTTGAAATGTGATAGCACACGGTGAAGCAGGGGCGGGGAAGTAAAGGGGGAAACAGGCGAATGGAGTGGGTAGCCAGTACCTTTCACACTACCTCAGAAGATGGTGTATCCAGCATTACTACCGCTGAAGCGCACACCTCGACTGCCAGTAGTCGACTGAACTGAGCCCCCATCTCCGCACACCGGCGATTGAAATGGACTCCTCCGTTTCGCCGAAAGACGAAATCTGGTTTCTGCGCGTGTGCCATCACATTTCAAACACAGTCTACCTTACAAAGTCTAACCGGTTAATGTGTTTAGAAGTAACAGCTCATGTCTATGCTACTATTCGTACGGTTCGCGTAAGTATCCTGTGTCAGCATAACACATACGAGTACATTAACTGTATGGCACAATGTAGATCTATTAACCACAATGCGATGAGGGGTAAAGAGAGGGTAAAGTAATTTAGTTATTGTTGAAACAATTGTTATTTTAAAGAGGCTTTCAAGTGCTAATATTTTATAGCATTGTTGAAAAAATACTGACAAGGGGAAACCGAAGTTTTCTGAAGAAAATGTGTCCCAGTGCTGCTCTGTCCACCACAGAACCAACTGGATTGACCTGGTATAGAAACCTGGTCTCCGTGGCGAAAGGCTGGCGTCTAACCGCTTCAGCCACAAAAGGTTCGGTACCATTAGCACTTATTTATTATTTATTTTACAGTTCCTCAATGCAGACACACTGACACAGTACATTACCCTCCACCATAAAATCGTCTATGACGGGGACTAACTGGTGAGAAAGGACTGGTTTCTCTTAAACCGAGTAAAAATATTTGAGAAAACATTTGAAGGGGTTTCAAAGGGATTTGACATTCAGAGTACCGCGCATCGTGGTATATTCTTATAATAAACCAACGAGATGCACTAATTTCTCAAATTCATTTTTGGAATAGAACTCTACATGTTTCGGACAGGTTTTCTGTCCATCATCAGGAGTCTAGTACTGTACCCACAGTAATAGGTACAATGTCATCAAGTTGTGCTGACTGCTTGCTAGCGGGATCAGGATGGATATCAATTCCATCCTGATCCTGCTAGCAAGCATTAAAGCATCTCGTTGGTTTTATTATAAGAATTTTTAAAGGGACTATTTTCGTTTTTAGCCATTGGACATATTCCTCTTCCCAGAAATGAAAGCGTCAATGTTGAGAAGGGTTACCTCTCTCTGCCTCCTACACGCATAAAGTCATACCCATTTACAGGTGCATGTGTTGCTGTACGTAACCACCTGCAAGTTAGGTTTATGAGAGGAACTGCAGATGTCGAGGGGTAAAAGAAGGGAAATTAGAATGAAACTAGATGAAAAAAAAAAATTTTTTTTTTTTTATAAATTAGCAATTTATTTCAAATTCCCATCATATACAGTTGCAAAGGAACCATCATCCATCTATTTCCCTACCACTGACTTTATGGGAGGCAGCTTTCGGTGGCCGGTTTAAAGCGCGGAACTGCAGCCGCTTGATTGCTGGGATCGCTTGCTCGAATCCCACTGAGGGCATGGCTGTTTGTCACTTGTGTCCGTTGTAAGTTGTGTAAGTAACAGTCTCTGTAACGCGCTGATCACTCATTCAGAAGAGTTCTATCGGTGTGTTTCTAATCGTGTGTAATCTAGACAACTCAGCAAGGAGGCGGCCTAGACCCGAGATGGGCTGTTGCTTCAGAAAAAAAAACTGTATAGGAAATCACTGGGTCAAGAGAACCCGATTGCTTTTGGCCTTTGAAATTCATTTATTAATAATCGAAGTGACTGCATTTTGCCTACAGATTGCGTTTGTTCGTTTCACATGATTCTCACGGTACAGAGTGATAACTGTCTTAATTTTTCGGTTATTGTAAAGTAGGATCCATATTGTCAGTGAGTTAGACGCTGAGCATTATGCATTAGGCATTGTAATTCAAGGAAATTATAACTCTACACTCTTCTACTCGTATTACTATTTATTTCTTTTACATCACAATCTCCCCTGCACTGGGGCTCAGTGAGCAGAGAGCCACCTTCCTTTTTCTTCTCTTAATGCTTTAAATTCATTCCACACTTCAGATATCTGAGCAGATGTTCACTGACCTGATAACCTGCTAAAATGCCCTCTTTTGCTAATGTGCAGTACTGACGTACTTACATGCGCTTACGTCGCTAGAATTATTACACTTATTACTGTTAAGTATTCAGTAGATGGTCCAGCGTCCACGGCAGTCACAGTTACAGTAACAACATAAAGTTTCAGTAACGTAACAAGACGTCTGGAATTTCGACGTCACATCAAAATTGCTGAACACAAAAGTAAAATGAGTTCAACTGCACTGACACATACAGCCGTATCAACGCATAATAAACCACGGTTCAATTTTTCATTAAGTGATGTTCCTAAATGTGCTGTCCAGAAGAAGGGCACAGAGTGAAATAACTAATCGATTTTAAAGACAGAAATGCATAATAATGTTGGATAATTTGTGTTCAGGTGTTACTTATCATTTAAACACTGTCACCCTACAAAAGCTGATCATGACACAAGTCAACAAATCTCCTCTAAGTGTTCTGCTCTTAACCATGACTGCTGAAAAATACATTATGGAGCAGCGTCTTTCTTATAGGCTGCCATTCAACGCATACTTAAATAAGTGCCTCATGTTTTATGGACAACAGATTTCATTCATTTATTCACGAACGCCTATAATTAGACCTTATTATAGCCATAAAAATTCCTTTTTCCATCGTCACACATTATTTCATGAAATACATTTCAATATTATACTCACATCGAAGCTTATCTCTTCCAAATTCAGTTTTTCTTCGCGTTTTATGACAAAATTGTTGTCCTCATTATTCATTTCCCCCAATGTCTGCAACACGTACTGCTAATTTTGTTTTTCTCTTGGTTCCGACAGTGCTGTGGGGAATACAAATCATTGCGTTTCTCAGACGGTCTTTTTACTCTACATTTTGCCAGCCTTCTCTTGCAACCCTTCCCCTAAATTAGTTCAAATATTCTTCTCCACACCCTTCTCTCAGGCACCGTTAAGTCTATGTTCTCTCTCTAGTGTACTGTGGAAGCTTCACAACAAACAAAACAGCAGGCAAAAAAATACACACACACTTATATATATATATATATATATACATATATATATTCTTCCTAATGTTTTATCATTATTATTGGTAAAACATGTTTTAGTTTGAAACACAACGCAATTCAGTGTAGGAATATCACAAGACCTGGTGCATCCGGACCGCGCTGACCTTGGGGATTGATGTTGGGACACAGAAATGATTAAAATACACAAATAAATAGAACTTCACAACAGCACGAAAATACTGCTCTACCACGAAAACTAGGATCGAGAGCTAAACCCAGAAGAAAAGTTTAAATTAGATTCCTCGAAAGGTTACTGTACTAATACAGCACCTTTCAACATATTTCCCGGAAAACTGTTTCATTACGAGTAATATCCGGCTTAAATATTCGGATTTATGCCATATTCATTGCGTGTGTGTCTGTTATTCGGAGCTCTTGTTTCGTTTCATGAATGATAAAATTTAAAACACAAATATGTGTTACGAAAAATCGTATATACATGGCAAACAAACTGAATAATATTCGGAAATTAATGTCAAGGCAAGTTGGTAAAACAGCTGGACAGCCTACTGTCACTAAATGTTGCTTTTAGAGCGGAATCACACAGGAATTCTACTTGTATCACTTCCATATATACATTTTAGATCGCTTTATTGAGTTTCAAAATTATACTGCGCATGGAAAATGGCGAATAATGCTTTACGGAATTAAAACCTCGAAATTAGCTTACAAATTTGGTTTTCAGGAACCCAGTAGCCCCTGTATAGCAGCTAAACAGGAGATGTGACTCGTGCAAATTAAATCTTTACGAAAAAGTTTAATTATATTTTCAAAATATTCAATGCTATTGTCTTCCCGCGTTGTAGTTGACGATATATTAACAGGTGCTCAAATTTTCTGCGTGTTTACTTTTAAATCACCTTTCCTACTGTAACATAATTTTGACTTTCCCTTCATTACATTTATGTTTTTGTACAGTGTATTAATAACCATTAGCATACACAAGAAGCTAGCGTGCCTAAGTTATTGCCAGTCCCTCTCGATAAAATTGCGTTAACGTAAAGAAAAAAATACCTCGTTATGACGGCCTATGACTTAAGAAATAAGGGAAAGAAAGTGACCCATAAATACCTCACAGGAGTTCATTCGTAAGATCGATAGCAGAAACTACTGCATCTGGTCCGGCGAAGACTCGACTGACAACTTCAGGATTACCGTAACACGTTTTGTTCAGCAACTTCTTGCATGTTTGATGCAGCTGTTAACAACACGGCATGGACTGAAACCACGGCCGATATCGGAACTCTCTAATGTGTACTAAAATGCCACTGGACAGCTGGAACAGCATTTCTCAACTTGCCTGCGATCATCATCTTGCCGGGAGGTATTGAGAGGTTCTCTCGACGGAAGTCAAAAACATGATATAATACGGCAAATTTACGGCCACCCTGCGGATATCTCGTTATAAATAACTTCGTTATCAAAACTTGTAGTGATATTAATGAAAGTTAAGTGGTAAAGAAGAGCATCCTCCAAAAACCATGGCAGTGTACGTTCCAGAAATATACAAATGTACATATTGTAAATATTTGGAAACAAGCAAATACAAACACACACGCATAAATAATAAATTATTTAAAACCAAAGTCTATAATATGATGCCAAGTAAGTAACTAATGCGCATTAGGTCTCCCTGTTAAAAGTCTGTGCTATATTGACCGAATCTCTCTCCCCCCCCCCCCCCCCCCCCCCCCCCTTCCTACTCCTCTCTTTTTTTTTTCTTTTTTTTTTTTTTTTTTTTTTTTTTTTTTTTTCTTTTTAAAA
>Ga0123355_10002635_pt1 | contig 25472 bp, 23 predicted proteins | sample TergutEmb28metaG_3_FD_89872 | JGI IMG/M metagenome (GOLD analysis project Ga0123355, IMG submission 89872) | Embiratermes neotenicus P1 segment gut microbial communities from Petit-Saut dam, French Guiana - Emb289 P1 | ecosystem: Host-associated > Arthropoda: Insects > Digestive system > Gut ...
GCAGGTAACTTTTAAGGGGGCTGTGGAGTTTTTTGGGAGGAGGGGAATTTTAAACCTTTAAAACTAACGTATTAACATCCCCCCCTCCCCCCCCCCCCCCCCAAATAAAAAGGATGAACATTATTTTGTACATGGGATCTACCTTTGTCTTCAAGGAAGAAGGAACGGTATCTACTTTACGCACCAATGCTGCAGGTACCCTGCTGCCAGCACCAAAAGTGTAAATCATTTAAACTTCATACTTCCATTATAAATGTAAATTATTTACCCTGCTACCTCTAGCATCAGTATTAGTCATCTGCCTTGGTGATGGAAGGAGCAGGATCCTCTGAAATGCCAGTACACTCCCTCCAAAATACATGATTTCATATCCCAGAAGACAGCAGTCTTCACTATAAGTTTTCTTAGTATTCTGGCACCACATCATGGCACTACAATCAAGCATATTGCTCCAGTACAAAGAAAACTTACAATGTATGTTGTGTAAAAACTAGTATAGCCGTATTTTGAGGGTCTTCTCTTGCACCCACAACAGTATGACATCCCTCCTTAAACTTCAGTAGGTGGACAGGGAGAAATCAGAAGCATGGCTTAGATCTAATATAAAGTAAGAGAAATATTCTCAGATGCCAGCAGGGTGTTCCTGCCAGCATTGTCAATGTCTCTGAAAGAAATACCACTACACTAGGTACCACACAGTATTGCTTTGTGTTTTTTGGTGATGCATGTGTACATTTTAAATGTGGTGAATACTGTCTTAGGTGACCACACTCCCTTACTACTGTATGTCCTAGTGCCTGATCACTGTTTCTAATTACCAATCATTTGGATAACTCTCAGGTTACTGATTTACCACCTTCAGATTACTTTCCTTGCATTCTATCTCTTCTTATCTAATTTCTGAGTCCACTCTGCCCTTCTAACAATCTCATTTTCCAGGGTAACATCTTTGACACATTCTCTCTCCAGTGACTGGTCAGGCAAAGAAAGCGGGTCTGCTTCTGTTCACTTACTACTTAAGAAAAAAAACTTTATGTAATTCTCATAGCTTAAACTTAATTAATTCATGACTCAAAGCCTAAAAGTCATAAGTGTCTGTTTTGAGGTTAAAACCCTAAATTTGCCAATGCATATAAAATGCAGTACTAAACGTCCAATGATCTGGTGTTTACAATACGTTTCAAAGCTATTTTGACCAGAGGGAAATGGGTGAAATGCAAAGGGGCTGAGGGTCAGAAAGTCCTTTCCCAGTTAGGATGCGGACACAAAGAATGAAGACAAAAGTAATTTGTCCCTTCTTCTCTGGAGGATGGTCTGGCTGGGACTTGAACACAATCAGTGTTTGGCTACACTAGAAAGCCACATTTACAGTTCTCCTATCTCAGATTTGTCTGTGTTTTGCTTGAAATTTTCAGTTATAAGTACTGGATAAGGATGTGAAGTGTAGCAAGAATCAATTACTTAAGACTAACTTAGGGAAACTAGGGGTGTATAGAGTAGCAAATGGTGTAACAACAACAATCAGTAAAGTAGTTCCATTACAGGCCTGGAGTGGCCCAGAGGGTTCCAGGAAGTTAAGGTTCCCAGATTTCATGACAACGGCACAGGATGGTGGTAAGGTTGTCAGCCTTACGCACCGGTCGCCTTTACCTCCATGAAATTCTCCTGGTACTCATTTCTGTTAGAGGCTGAGTCGACCCCAGGGCCATAGTGCGATCGGAAGGATTTTATGTCAGTGAAAAATTCCAATGACACCAGCTGGGATCGAACCAGCGACCTTCCAATTTGTAGCGCAGCACCTTAACCACTGTGCTACCGCGGTTTGCCAATAGAAATAGTGGGAATGAAGAGAACCATATTGAAGATATCATAGTTTAAAACAGAATGCACAAAAATGTGGCTGAACAATGACTTCAAAAAACCAGCCTCATCTCGAGCAATAGCATCATTACAGATAATAATAGACATGCTAAATAAAGATCTTAAGAATGCTTTAAGTGAAATAAAAAAATTAACAGTTGAATATGTGAAGAACTCAAAAACAAGGTAAACAAGAAATTAAAAAAGGACATATATTGCTTGGTAGGAAGTGAAAATGAATTAATTCAGGTTAGGATCTGTAACAGCAGTGCTGAGGCCAAATAGCTTTGCCACAAGAACGTACATATTATGCTTGACAAGTTCAAAACGAATCCTTTCTCTCTGCAATAAATACAGTTATTTAAGTACTGTAACCTTATCAAAGTTAAAGGAAATGAAAAACAAGATTGAATCACAGGAGCTTGGCAGAGAAACTTTAAAAGTGGGTTATCTTGGGTGACTCCCTATTGAAATTTGCTGGGGAGACATGTATGAGGAATGGTTGTGATGTTCATTGTTTCTTTGGAATTAGGTTAGAATTGCGACAACCAATGGAAGATTGATTTATAAACAAAATGTCCAGATGTTATTGTGATACATGCTGGCACTAACAACATTAGATATAGAACATAAACTACTGAAATGGTGGTGGATACTGTGGACCTAGTAGACTATATAATAAAAGAAGTTCCTAAAACAAAAATTGTGATCAGCAGAGTCCTGTACCAGAGAAATGTAATAATCACTTTATATGAAGAATCAACACAGAATTGGACTGGTTATGTTCTGTATGTGATTGCCTCATGGTTGTTGGCCACTGCTGGATTGGGAAATTCGATGTAGCCAAAGATAGGATACACCTAAATAGGAGGGAGCCTAAAAAATTTGGGTATCTTCTCTGTAAAGTCATCCACTCTTGTTTTCAGGGAAATGTATATAGGGAGCTGTGAAAGCGGCTTAGAGAAACACTCACTTGGGGTTGTGCAAAAATATTATCCCAACAAGTGAAGTACAAAGTTCCAAAACAGAAATAGAAAGAGACAATTGGCATAAAAATATGCAAATATGTGAAGTGCAGTGTCCCAAAGTAATAATATTTTCTTATTATATAGACAGAGTATCACTTACATTGGCATGTTTATTTATAATAAACTATCTAATGAAATTAGAAGTGTTACATGTATAATGAAGTTCAAGAAAATACTCATTAACTTTTTACTTCAAAATAGTTTTTATTCTTTGGAAGAATTTGTGACCATAGAGCCTTGATCTGTAAAAACTGTGTTAATGATATATTTTACACTGTAACTACTTGTACTCTGTATCTGTATGCTGCAATGATTAGTATTATTTGTTTTATATAAGCATAAAAGTGATATTTTAATTTCATGTATTATTACTTATAAACTCTTTCTTGACGTGTCTATTATAATTTTCTGTAATGATTTATAGGATGAAACAGCAACAACAATAATAATAATTTATCATGGCCTAAAAATAAGCATTCACAAATTGCAAATGTAGAGTCAATAACAGCAAATATACCAGAATTGTTATGCTGTGTGTACAAATCAAATCTTATTTATCTAATGACAGAGACAACATTAGTCTCCAAAATATTATACAGTGCAGTGTGTCCAAAGATGCTTCAGTGACATTACTGTTTGAACAGGTCACTGCAGTGTCTGCACGTCTATGTATTTTCATTAAGCCATTAAATACCTTAAACCATGCGAAGATATCAGGGCTGTTGATCTCTGAAATCAAGTTCCATGATAGGTCCAGTTCACACAGAGAAGCCATAGCTGTAGGTCCAAGACTGGATACTGGTGGGTGCTTCAGAAAATTGTGGGACAACATAAGCTGCTCTAAGCCACTCTCTGTGAAGAGCATGTCAGGTAGTGAGTGTAGTTTGTTGTGAGAGAAGTCAACTATTCGCAGGCCTGACATGGATTTAAACAGTTCTGTAGGAATGTTGGTCAGCTGGTTGTGTGACAGGAGCAACACCTGCAAGCACGTGTGTATTCAGTTGCCATGCATTCTGTGCACAGAATGTTTGAAATAGAGAACAAAAACTGCTGAATGGATTTTGATTAAGTGTAGAATTAAGTGTGGTACTGGAGACATTCAGAAAAAGACAAATGGATAAATCTGCATTGGTTTGTAACACCCCTTTACAGTTAGAAACACTATATTACTTGAAGGTTAAATTAAACTTCTTAAAGATGGTACTCATCATATAAAAAAGTGGTAGAATTGCTTGAATTGTGCATTTTATTGGGACCTACAAATTTTATATGAAACATAATTTGCTGTAATGAATAATTAAAAATGTAGTGAGTGAATAAATAGTTTCTGACTGCAGTGTGATACCTTTTGTGCAGTTTAGTTTTGGAACAATGCATTTGTATGTGCGTACATGCATCATGATGATAGAATATAGAATTAATAAGTAACTTTTAATATTGCACATCAATGAGAGTAATGAAATGCACTCTGCAGTCCTTGTATCTTTTGAGGGAAATATAATACCACTCACCAAATAACAGGCAGGCCTGAAATTGCTGCTGTTATCAATCTGTGGTCATTCAGGCCGTAATTTTCATAATTGCTTTATTTATCCAAGTGATATAATAGTGCTTTGTCATAGCATATGACTACTTCTGTAGCTATTCTTTGTAGTTCAACATATATCATCTTCTGTCCTACTTCACACTAGATGAATTTCATACTTTATCAACCATTATTAAATAATCTGCAAATTAACTACAAGGAATTTGAATTGTGCAAACTAAACTATGGTAATGAAGCATCTGTCTTTTTAATCATAGGTGATGGCTGACATCGTAATCACATTTCCACCAAAGGCTATGAACCTGGGAGACATAGATGTTAAAAAAGGTAATGTTATATGAAAATGGAGTTCAAATGAATAAGCTATGCCACTATGGTATCATAAAATTGCCAACCTGCAAGGTTCTGGTGTTGTGGAAGGTGTCAAAGTCTAGCTCCATAAGTTGGTTATGACTCAGGTCTAGCCACTGCAGGTGTATCATATTGCCAAAGACTTCACGTGTGGTGTTGAGCAGTCGATTGTTTGACAGATGCAAGTGTGTGAGTGAGTGCTCCACAGGCCACAGGTAGCTCTGTCCAATGTGTGAAATGTTGTTGTATGACAGGTCCAGGACCTTAACATTTGACAACACCTCACTGCCACGCCCTGTTGTGGTGTTAGTTTCCAGCCGCTGTAGAGCATTGTGACTTGCATTCAGATGGAATGATGACAATGTCCCAACCTGCAGCAATGTTCAGTCTGAATAGACTTGCACAGAGTGGGAACTTGTGTCTTGTCCCATTCAGTTGTATGTTTAATCTCTGGAACTACTAAAACAATTTTCTTGAACTATTCTACTGGGAGTAGTCAATGTATTTTTTAGAACATTTCAACTTCGGTTTGTTTCAGTTTAACATAATCACTCAAAGTGAACTAATGAAGTATGTACAGATTTTTCAATATGGACTTAGGCTATATAATATTTTTACATTACATTGATGTAGGTCTCATTGGAATGTATTACTTTTATGTGAAACATCATCAATATGATGAATATTTAATGAAGTAAAAAAGAAATCACTTCCATCTGATGTGCATCTGCGGTGCTGTCAGTTTAGTGACCGTGTACTTCAATCAGCAGTCATTGCATTTCAAGAGCAGTGATTTATAGAAAAGAAGCAATGTGCCAATGTAATCCATCAGATTCACCTTTGAGCTCATGTGTATTCATTTATGAGGAAAGTCTGTAAGCAGTTAAGAGGGATGTGAGAACAGCTTAACAACACATTATTTGCTTATACTGCATACTACAGCTAGAGATAAGAAGGCTGCTTGCAAAAATAAAATTACTGTCTCTCTGACATTTGGTATGGAACAGTGCCTTCTTAATTCTAAGCTGGAAATGTCAGTTGTTTTTTTAATAAATGAAGAGCCAGGATAGAGCAGTCATTACAGTGCTATCACTACAGGCTGGATAATTGAGGATTCATGATTTGATTCCCGACATGGGCAAGAGATAATTCTAGTTATACCACTTTATATTTGCATTTACCTATGGTTTAGTTAATGACAACTGAAGTCAAATATATGTACTTCCTCATCCTGAAAGACTGGTCTTTGTGTACTTGTTAACAATTTGAATGTCCACACCAAACCAGGAAAACTCACATTAACTTGCATAAGTACATGTAGTGAACCATATCCTAGAGGCTTTTTCTGCTTGGCTGTCTACTTAAGTAGCTACCTAGCTATAATGCAATACCAAATGTATTTTGACTGTACATTTTATGAGTTTGAGAACTACCTGTTACCAACATATTTTAGCTATATCTAGAAAGTGTGATATTTGTGCTGTGGCCAGAGGATGAACATTGCTGCTGTTGAGCACCATTATGGTGTATATATGAACTGAGGGTTTATTTTATCAAGAAAGATGAAGGGCAGCAGTAAGGCCAGTGCTCCACCATGTACATAAGTTCTTGTGTAGATGATAATGACCTGTTTCTCAAAAAGAAGGAAATGACTTAGTAAAAATGGCTGGAAGCTTGTAATGGTGGCTGTAATGGCACCATATCAGGAAGTATATAAGGACGTGCAGAAGAAGGTACAGCAATCAAATATCACCACTTTCTTCACCAAAGTCTTCTGTCTCTCTCTGCCTTTTCCCTGCATTGTGTGTCATTACAGCATCCTGACAGTTTTCAACCAGGAAGGCTAACATAATACCAATTAACATGAACACAATTTTTTCATGCTTATTAACTATTAATTTGCATTTCATTATGTTATGTGTGCCCTTGGTTCCCATTTTTTCCATAAGGTCTTAATTTCATGCATTGCATTTCCACTGTTTTGCTGTATGAGGCTGGTAAGTGACTAACCACTTGACCATGACGTTAAATAGTAGTAAGGATAATCAAAATTCGTCCCAGTGCTGAATGTATCAAAATGTGCTGACACTGTGACTTACCTGGTCAAGTATGGAGAAGTCAAGGGATTGCAGTTGATTGTATGCCAAGTCCAGCAGTTCAAGCAGAGGCAGATCCTGGAAAGCCTCATTTGAAATGATCTTCAACTTGTTCCCACGCAGGTCTAGTCTCTTGAGGCAGTCCATGGTTATGAAGGCACCACGCTCAATTCGTGTGATCCTGTTGTCATCCAGCAGCAGAAACTCTAGGGATGGAAGGTCCACAAATGTGTGCATGTTCACAGACTCCAGGCTGTTGAATGACAGGTACAGTGCTTCCAAGTTGGCATGGATTCCACCCTAGGGTACAGTTCACAGTGCTACTGCTATAAGAGTCAAGACAGTAATTCAGCAATAACATGTATGGTTTGTGTTTGGGGTGCACAGTACAAATATCATAAGGAAAACTGATCATTTTGATGAAGGTATCAAGTGAATTTTCTAAGCAAATGTTACAATCATACTGGCCATGACTGCTCAATCCCCATTATTTCTTGCACTTCACATATGACATCTTGATCAGTGCTAAGTAACATTTTAAATTTATTTGGATACACAAGTGGTAGAGCTTCACACCATTTTTGTCTGAAAATTATACATAGTTGAGATGAGCCTGCTACCAAATTTTGTTACTTGTATTTCTCATTGTGCCAAGGTTATTTGATTACTTCTGAATTACTGTTGTTTGAGTTTGATGCTCTCATAGCAACATACATGATCTGGGTTGTGACATCATCTAGGCTGTTAATAGATACATACCAACATCTTGAAGGAATTATACCTACTAGACTACACGATTTGACATTACAGAACACAGTAAACTTGTTTCTTTGTATATACTGTTACTTAGTTCAGCATTTCTGTTTGCCCATTCAGTTATACAGTTTCATAACAGTTTTGAAGATAGTAATTATTATTAAAAGCGTGACACTGGAAAGTGCTATAGCTTAGGATTTTAAGCCCCTGTGAAGAAAGTCTTAATGTGAAGATGTAACATTATCTGAAACATTCAGTTAATTAAATAATTGTTAATTAATTATAAAATGTATGAAAAAATAGGTAAAGGAAATGTACTATTATTAAGTAGACTATGAGATCAGAGTTGTTTTCAATGGCAAAATAGTTTCATTTTAATTAAATTCAGTGAGTGTTTATTAATATGTGGACTCAAAAGCAGATGTTTAAATTATAAAGCCAATAAATGCACATAATTTTAACAAAAACACAAAAGGGAAAGGGAATGCAAAACAAACAAAACCAGACAGCACATATAATAACAATAGTGAAACAGCAATATAAATAAAGTACTGGGATAAAAGTCTCATGCTGTGGAAACTAGTTCATTAGAGAATGTCACAAATTAGTACAGAATCTCTTTTAAGGAAGTAATGGGTTTCTTAAGTTGTTGAATTCTTTGCACACCAGGTTAGCAGTCAAAACACATTCAGCAGATAGAGAGTTTTTAAAAATAGTGGAAAGCATGGAGGAGTTCTAAATTATGAGGAAGAACTCAGCTACCAATAATATCCACAGAGCTGGGCAGCATTTTACCCCTGAATAATCTGCAATAAAAATAATGTAGCCAACAGAGTCTTTTGTCATACAGGGTGTGAAACTTTATAATATTGAGAAACTTCTCATAAGTAACATGGTCATAAGGAAATAAATGATTTTGACACAGTGTATGAAGTTCTGATGAATGCATGCCTGTCTTTTTGGCAACTGTAGCCATTATAGATTTCCATACAGTTAAGGCATACTCAAGTTTAGATGTTAACTAGTGTTAAATACCACATTAATAAACATTAGAAGGTTGAAGAGGTAAAGGTTATAGTTAGAATTAAGCCAAATATCCTTATAAATTGGGGGGGAAGTACAGTCTACATGTCTGTAAAAATGCTCTTTCTAATCAATGTGTACCCCCATGTCTTTGATGGCATCACTACCAGTTATACAGGAATCACATATTGTACAAACATTAAGTTAGCAGCACAACAACTTTACACAAATAAAAAAAGGACTTTTAATGGGTTTCCCAGTTTTGAGTTCTTTGGCTGAAATTTTTCCCCAAATCATAGAACAAAAATTGTGTGAAGCTGTACCATCATTTTCTGTGTAAAATATGTGGATGGCATAAAATGACAGTAGGTAAAAAACATGAATATTTCTGGACCAGTTCAACAGACAACATAAAACTTTATGACTTATGTTAATAGAAGAATAGAATAACCAAATTTTATATTTATATATTAATATCATAAAATAATAGAGGAAAAGCTATTTGGGTATTTAGACACTAAACAGTTAAATACAGTCATCCAAAAGAATTAAAAAATGGCCATGTTTAACCTATGCACTTAATGCTCTAAACACAGTACACTTAAGTAATACAGAGAGCCAGTAGGAATTAAATGCAATCACTACTGTAACTGAGATACTTGTCATAAAAAAAAACCAAAATTTTGAAACTCTTTAACAAAATACTGAATATACTTAAAAGGTGCATTAATGCTGAGAAGACTGAAGGCAAAAAAATTAATTACATCCACATTTTGCACCATATATCCAGTAAATGGAAATATAGCAATACCTCTTTTCACTTAGAAGTTTCAATGTCATTGCTGAATAACAAATCCCCTCGTTCCAAAAAAAAAGTGCAAGATGTTACCTGGAAAGTACCCATGTATATGTTGTCAATTTGGTTATCCTGTAGATTCAGCACCTGGAGATGCTTTAGGGGGTGAAATGAGTTTTCAGGCATGGAGCGTATTCTGTTGTTGCTAAGATCCAAATGTTGCATACTTGTGAGTGGTTGCAGAGCATCAACTGGAATGTTGGTAACAGAAGAGGCTAAGCCATGAGATAATCTCAGCATCACCAATGACTGCCCAATCTGTGAAATAAAAAATCAAGCCAATGTGTATAAATTAGATTTCTGATTTTGTGACAATAAATGTATGTTGAATAATTTGGAAATAACAGTGGGTCAGTGAAGTGCCTCAGTATTTCCTCATCGGTGTATCAGCATATTTATTTCACCTAGTATTATACTATATCTGCATTGCCATATTTTACTGTTGGGTTCAAGAACTCCATGGACAAGATATGAAGTCAAGATCTGTCACTATCTCCACCATTCAAAGATCTGTCGATGAAGTTTCACGGCTCCAGTTCATTGTGCTTCCAACTCTGCATCATAAAAGTGCCTCTTGGTTTAAAATATATTTTACTTTAATTTATTAAATCCTCTCTATCTCTCTCTTACTTACACACACACACACACACCCCCCTATCCCCCCCCCCCCCCTCACTCTCTCTCTCACACACACACACACACACACAGACTCTAACAGAACACAAGTGTGGTGATAATATTTGAAAGTAGAAAACCAAAAATGCCTGAAGGAAAACCTGGTTTAGTGCCACTTTACCCACCAAAAAAGTCATGTGAAATTGATAGGAGTTGATTATGGGATCAAATCTGGGTTTCTGCTGGGAAAAAGCTAAGTGATCTATTGCATGACTCTCATTATAGGAGCACTTTTTTGATTAAAACAATTTCTTGCATTTGCCACCAAAAAAGGAACTTGTACTAGGTGCTCATGATTAGATGGGTTAGATTTATTTTATTTTATTGTGCTCTCTTAAATACCCTCCTTCATCCTAATAAATGCATAGGCTCTATATTTAAGTAAATCAGTGGCTGGGTTTTAGCACATAGTAAGTGTTCATTCTGCCATCATCTGTATAAGGCTTACAGCAGAAACTCACCTCTGTGAATGCCTCATTCTCAATATGTGTGATCTTGTTCTCAGAGAGATCAAGAGTTTTGATGCCCCGCACATGACGGAATGCATGGTTCCTGATGACTGCCAGATCACTGTGTTTCATGTACAGTTCTTCCAGCTCCATGCTGAAGTCTGTAAAATCTTCAGGTGTCAGTTGTGACTGCGGCAAGTGGCTCACTGACAGCACCCGCAGCTTGCGTATCCTAGAATGTCACCGACTTGTCATGTAACAGTCTGGTAGTAAAATTCAAAGGTTCACACATTTCTGCCCTCATAATATATTTTGAGCAACTAACTACATGTTACATATTTTTATAATATCTGTCTTAATGTTATCCCTACCCAACACACATAGGGTAGTGCTGAAGCACCTGCTTTGTTTGAGAAATACATATCTGTATACAGGATTTCCTGAGGTTTCATAGGTTTTCTAAGTCATTTGACTACAGTTAAATATTTGCAACTTGAAATTGTTGAACATCCATAGAAATGGTATATTAGACCCAGGACCTACCAGACTTAGTAAGAGCTGTTGTCCATATTAGCCACACTGATGTGTATGAGTTTCTTGTTTTCTCTTCCTCTCCCAGAGCTCTACTGTTTTTATTTGTAAATAACTTGTAGCTGGATGACTCAGTTTGGTCCCCTCAAGGTGAAGGTAGTACATCATTTAGCCAGTCAGCAGGGTGGTGGGTAAAATCTGTTGCCTGGACATTGTTTCATTTGCTTTTTAATTCCCCTGATTCTGAAGCATAGGTATATGATTGTTGGCAAGACATGTTTCAGGAAGCACAAGGAATTGTAGAAGCTCTTGAGAATTAAGAAGACTGCTTAACAAAGTGAATCAATTTTTGATGGTAGCCCTGTGGAGAAACACTCAGCAGTTTTAGAAATTTACCTATAATGCTTGGGAAGAGTTTGTGGCATGAACTTTATAATGGTTATTGCACAATTCCTTTGACAGTGTTATTCCCATAGATGGTATGGCTGGGACTCAGAGCAATGTGGATGTAGTAAGATAGATAGGAGAAATGTGTTTCCTGAACAGTTTGTATTGTGTGCAAAATATTACCTTTGAAAGTCCTGTAGCATCATTATTTCCACTGCCAGAGATGTTTAAAGCTAGATGGTGCTGACAGCAATGTGTGGCTATGAAAAGATGTCTCCAGAACTGAGACAAAGTATTTTCCTGAACATATTTAAGTGTCGGTTAATTTCTACCAGGTCGGGGGTGTGTTTATGTACTGAGGTGACTTCTTTTACTTATGTGTTAAGAGAACAGGTGTTGCAGAGAGTATTATAAGTTATTGAGACTGTCAGGAAGACTGATGGACATAGTGTGCTACCTGAATACTGCAGAGAGCAATTGGATTTTTACCTGTAGAGACCTTGCAGTGAAGTGATTCCCATATCTGATCCACTTATGTCCAGGAAGTTAAGTGAGGCCTGGAAGTCTTGGAGGCTGTATTCTGGACTGAAGGGTGACAACTTGTTCCCCCGCAGTGTGAGTATATGCAGAAAGTTGAACGCATGAAATAAGTGATGTGGAAAGTCAGTGAGGTTGTTTGCCCCCAAATCTAGCAGTTGTAGACTCTTCTCCAGGCCTGCGAAAGCTCCTTGAGATAGATTGGTAAGGCCGCAGCCCTGAATTGATAGCTCCTGGATACCCGTGTTAGAGAATGCATCAGCCTAAAATTGAGCCAGTATTTTAAATCCACAATGATGATGGATGTATTTTAATGTATACATATCTTGATAGGAGCCTTCCATTGTGTTGTTGTATAACCAAAGTGATCGTTCAGTCAAAACACAACAAATATATTCCATAATATGAAGTTTGCTACATTTTTCGAATACAAGTGACCATTGTCAGGCAGATATTTCAGTACATGGACATAACATGTCATGTCCATGTACTGAAATGTCTGCCTGATGATGGTCACTTGTATTCAAAACATGTAGCAAACTTCATATTATGGAATATATTTGTTGTGTTTTGACTGAATGATCATTTTGGTTGTTTATATACCTTGGTTGAAAATACACTTTTGAATATAGATGGTTCAAATACTGGCTTTTAGGTGAAAATTTTAATTTTTACTTGACACTGTCATTTCTGGTCATTCTGCAGTCAAATAGGATGAGCCATACTCAGCAACACTGGGGAACTGTTTAATTTATGTTGTTTTAAATTTGACTCTGGTGCAGTGGTTGTGACTTGCAGCACATCAGAATATAAATTAAACATTAGTACTAAAATGACCTGAATTTAATGTTAACATTGGCATTTCTTCATTACCGGGTATAGAGACTTTAACGTTACTTCCCAGTTTCTAGGTCCCTGTTCCACAACGTGCAGCTGGCTCTAAGAGTAAAAAATGTTTCAAGTTCTGTGTTTTGTCATATGAATGATCAACTTCCCTAAAGTGATCCCTGCCTCAGGCTAAACATTCTGCTTCTTGTATGATCCTATCAAGACAAATTTTCAGTCCAATGCATTACTGTGCCAAGTTCCACACTATGTCCTTTGTATGATCTGTGCCTCAAGGTTCACTTTCTGACACATGATCCTTACACTAAGTCTCCTTTTTTGGGAACGTGTTACCCAGTTCCCCTTCATGTGATGGTCCCAAAGCCATAGGTTTATCTAGCTGACTAAAAGTGGTGGTAATCTAAGGTTCATTGGTGTCTTACCATCTGGAAGCCTGTGTGACAATGATGGAATGCTTGAACAGAATTACCAAACAATGCTTTGGGAGCTTCATACTTGCTGATGAAGGAACTGTGTAGTGGAGATGAGAATTAATCTCAAAGTCCTATGAGAATGGACCTGAACTATTTCATGAACTGTTGCAGAATATTGATGGCTGTATTAAGCTTGCTTACACTCACATAAAAGATGTCATTCATCTTAATATTAAATTGGATGAATGGTATCTGGTAATCAACTATAGTTTTGCCTCTTACAAAACTGGACTGCATATTTCTTACCTCAGAAATTATCTTGAAGCTGTGTATTTTTCCAAACCATTTTACAGTTCATTTATGAACACTACCATTGCTGCATCTGTCTCAGGGCTGTCAAACATGCAGTTTTGCAGATCTTCATGATGTGGCCTTTGCACATTTTAATGTACATGAAGTGTTGCTGTCCTTTTAGAACACAACAGCAAATATTCTTGCAGAATTTTTAAAACATTTTTGCCTGTCAAAGAATTGTCTCCCATAGCACTCTATTCCATCATGAAGCTGTATGTACAAGTGGTCGTCAACCTATAGGTCATTATGATCCTCCGTCAGTGCTCCCAGCAGCAAATGTAGAAAGCCATGTAATGTAAGATACTTTTCCTGAAATCATCTACCACATGCAAGACACTTTGTGCAAAATATTTGTGATCACATCTGTGGCTGTATTTTTACAGGATTTGTAGGACTAATTAAATTGCCAGCTTGGATAAGTCAGAGAGCATGTCAGTCAGCAGATGGAGCAAGTGCCTTTTCTCATGCTTTATGTACGACAAGCACTAGTACCATAAGGTATTTAACTGTAATTAAAGTGTGTAGATTGGAATTGCTGGGGTATGTGCCAGAATGGTTGCTACAAGCACGGTCAAGAAGTTACTGGAAGGCAAGCTAGGAGAGAAAAGGGAATATCTAGATTAAGGTGAATGGAGGATGTTGAATGAGACTTGAGGAACATGGGTGTAAAAAGATGGAGAACAAGAGCTTTGGACTGAACAGAATGGGCGTCCATTATGAGGGAAGCTGAGGCTAAACTTAAAGTTCTTTAGTGCTAAAGAAGAAGAAGTTGCAGTTAAGCTTAAGGCTGAAGTACTGTCAGGCATCTCTTGAAGGAAAACCATGGCAATGTTTCAGCTCATTACAACCATGATGCTTGTTCAGCTTGTAGCAGTGTGAGTTAGCAGTTCTATTTCTACTGTAGCTGGAAATTATATGGCATAGTTACCTCAATTGTGACGAGTGGGTTGCCATTCAGATTTGTTCGGTTGATGATATGGAAGTGCTGGAAGGATCTAGAAGGTAGGTGTCTGATCTGATTGTGGTCCAGGCGTAGTGTGTCCAAAGACATGAGTGTGCCCAGAACCTGATGCTTGGGTTTGTCGAGGTTAATGATGTTGTTGCTGGTAAGATCCAGAGTCCTGAGCATATGCAGTGAAGAGAGCTGCTGGTATGGAATGTTGCTGAGTTGGTTGTCTGTTAGGAGGAGGTGTGATAGGCGGGGTGGCCCATCATGAAACACATCTACATCCAGCTGTTCCAAGTGGTTTCCACGAAGATCCAATGTCTCGAGGAGCGCAAGTGAGCTGAATGAGTTGGTGGGTAGTGTGGATAGTGCATTATCTGCTAGTATCAGTGTCTGTAGAGAGTTCGTAAGCCCACGCCAGTTCTCCACTGACACTTCCCCTATCTTGTTACCTAGTTTCCGTATTGGAAGGAATTTATGTAGTAAACTGTTATCCAAATGCATTTTTCTGTATAAATTTCAACAATATCTGAGTTAATACCGTGAATTTTCTGGGAAAATGATGCAGTTGGCATTCAAAGTGTCACTGCATACTAGCACAGCACTAGAACAGGCTAGTCATGATTTTAGTTGGTACTAGTGTTTCACAGGGCAGAGAAATTTCCTCAAACAGATGCTCCTTTGCTTTTTTATATAATTTATAAAGTAGCAAACAAATTCAGACTTCAATATTGTTTTGTAATACTTCTTATTTTCAGGTATTTTCTGTGTCTTGTATTCAACTATTTAATAAACTTCTACTTAACTAATCTGTGTCAGTGTAGTATGTTTTAGATCCTGGTAAGCAAAGTGGTTCATCCTTAGCAACTTCTTCTCTTGGTGTGAACTGGCAGATGGGATAATCAGTTAAAAATTTATGGACATTCAGAGTAGTACATTCAGATCAAAATTTTGGGAAGCTGTACAATTTATTTTACAGTATACAAACAAGCTCTCATGGATAAATAAATTGTGGGAAATTTCTGCTACAGTAAAAGTTGCAATTTCCAGCACTTCCAAGCAGACTTTGCTGTATATTGTAACTTTCCAGACACTGGAATGTTATATGTTATCTAAGTGTACCTAACAACCTCACGAAGAAACCTAACCGTTTAATATTTGTCATTTGGTATCGTGTGCTGTTTTCCCTTTCATACTGACTTATGTTCCCAATTTGTCATCACTTCAGTCTGTATAGTTTTCTTGTTGAAACACTCTTAACCATAGGGGAGAAGCACGTGTGCCTTGCCATCAGAGTAACAGTGAGGTTGTAGGTACAAACAGGCATACATGCTTATGTGTATCTAACACCCATCACTTCCTAGAACTGCTGGAAATTGACTGATTACAAAATTGTACAGGGTTTTATAAAAGAATTACAGCATTAAAATTTAAATATTTGTGACATGTAAATAGGTAAAACAAAACAAATCATTTTTGATTTTGAATGTTGTATACTTTCTTCTGGGTAATTCCCCTGTGTCTGAATTTTATATGCCAACGTTTTGGAACACACTGTCTGTTCCATCTTCATAGGTGGGTAGGTATGAAGAAATTCTTCATACCTACCCACCTAGGAAGATAGAACAAACAGTGTTCCAAAATGTTGGCATAAAAAATTCAGATGCCAGGGAATTACCCAGAAGAAAGCATACAAAACAAATCATGTCATAAAAATGACAGAGGATGTTTATTATTTTGAGTGTATTGCTTCAATATGAGCTCCGTTTAGAACTTAGAAGTTGAAGACAGAACTAAGGCTTATTATAAACAGCTAACATTTTTAACATTTTGGTTTCAGTTAACAAACTAAAATCTGACCATGAAAAAGGTACACTACAGCTGACTGTATGGCATGCATGGAAATGAGAGCTAGAAAGAACATGACGAGTAACATGACATGAGGTTGATGGAAAATCGCTCTTTCACACCATGAGGAGTGTACTAACAAGCTTCTAGCAAAGTTTTTCACCCTAGGATTTTGTAGTGTTACATGGCATTTATTAAAAGCTGAATGGCTGAATAGATGGATGGGCAGAGGAGGACTGATTCATTAGCAATACTATTCCTTGATCATATTCTATTCCATTACATTTCTTTTGGGGTATGCAAGGAATAAAACATAGTCCTTAAAAGTGACAATAAAGAAAGATTATCAATCATTACAACTGTAGTTAACCAAAGATGTGCTAGAGCACACATGGAAAGAGCTGTACTATAGGGGGGATATATGCCAACTTACAGTTAGAGTTAATATCAAAATAACAGATAAAAATGTGTTGCTGTTTGTAATTGACAGTTTGTTTTGTTATTTAGTCTTATTAAACACAATAATTCCTGCAATCTGTGTGTTGTGTGGCTAAGAGTGTGTGCATCTGAAGGGGGGTGGGGGAGAGTTGTAATTTTTGAGCAGAAGCACTAACCTGTGAGGTCAAGGAGCCTCAGTTTCTGGAGATGCCTCACAGCTTTGCTGGGAATGTCAGTCAGTTCATTATACTGAAGTTTAAGCTCCCTTAATGAGCGCTCCAGTCCCAAGAATGCCTCGTCCGGTACTCTGGACAGTGGATTGTGACTGATCTCCAGTCTGTTTAATCCTGCCGACAGTTAAACTCTGAATATAATTATGCAACTTCAAAAACATAAGTCACTCAAGTTACAAGTGTTTAGTAGTCACAGTTCTTGCTGAAAAACTTCATGCTGACTGCTTATTTTAGTTGCTACCCTACCATTTAAGATTTGAGATTGTCTTGGAAGTGAGTATGAAGTATGTCTTGTGAGACATGATACTATGTATTTTGCTCTTTACTGACTTCATGAGGAACCTACTGCCTCCATCTTGAAGGAAGAAGTAAATGACCTTGGTCTACTTGATGCTGAAGATGAAAGCATTACATTCTTTCAGAATGCTGATAACTCTTTTACCAGTGGGCTGAGAGGTGTGACATTCAAGCAGACTTGAATCTTCAGCATCACTGCTGTCAGATCTCATTTTTTATAATATACTGTTAATCATGTTTTAACATAGAATATTTTCTGTAGATTTTTGGTAACTTTTGATTCACTGTAATTGGAAATGGTCTATTATATGAAGCAGTTCTGATATGCATGATGTTTCAAGAACAAATGAAACTTCCAAAATGTTCTGTGTTAAATCCCCTCATGTAATTAGCAGTCCTCAGAATAATTGTGGTGCAGTGACACAGGTTTATCTAAGTTTATTTTAGTTACAGAAGCAATTTTGCACTTAAATATATCCAGTTTCATTTAATGGAGAATTAGTATCAACTTCATTGTTGAGTAAGTACTGCCAATCATTCTTCACTGTCCCAGCATCAACTTTGGTGTTTGCTGGAATATTATCAGTTCCATATATGGGTAAATGAGCATTTACTTAAGCCTTTGCTGAAATATTAGCCAGCCAGTACCACTCATTGATGAATTAGGATCACTTACATGGTGAAATTTTGTGAACCCCACTCACTGATGAGTTAGCATGAACTTCAGTAGATATACTTGCTGAATTATTCCCAGCCCACTCAGCAGTGTACCAGCCCCAGTATCAATACCTGCTGTATTATAACAATCTCTCATATCATTGAGTCAGCATTAACTTCAGTCATTCTTCAAGTGCTACTGTACTAGGCTTACTTACCAGTTCCCAGCAAAGTGCACGGCTCAATGTAGCGCAAACCATTACTCTCGAGGTGCAGCATAAAAGCCTTGGAGCCATTCATTAGGGGTGGAAGGCGGAGCAGAGGCACATTGAGGCAGAGCACAATCCCCATGTCAGGCACAGATTTGGAACAAGTGCACAATGGGTTGAACACACAGGGTGGGTATTGCAGCATGTCAGTGACAGCACCAACCAGTGACAACCACATTAGCAGCTTCAACACTGACACCAGACAGTGACCATACTTCACCAACACCAACACACTCTGTCCAAAATCAATATTTTTTAATGTATACAACAGAATGCAGATAATACTATGGTTCAGGAGCTCATAATCTTAATATTTGTCATTTTGTAGTTCAGTGTTTCCCAAATGTTTTTCCTGGCAGACCCCTTTTGGCTTCAAACAATAACCATGGATCCTCATATCCTTGCTTACATAAATAGAATGTTCACATAATAGGTATTCAAAATTAAAAATTTATACCCCAGAACTGATTTTAGGTAGCAGTGAATACATACCAGTAGCATACATTACAAAACATTGCATGATTTGACCTTCATTAAAATGACTGTTGCTTGCTTCGTGGGTACAGGAAGTTTCTTAACTAGATATTCTAATGGTCATGCAATAGCTGTGCAGGTTGATGACCCATCCAGAGGAGTCCTACTGAGAGTGATGTGTCTGAGCGGATCATGAATTCCTGATAATGAGGCCTTGGCCTGCTAGGGCTGTTGTGCCATGGTAAAAAAGAATGATCGTACAAAATAAACACATCACCAGTTAAAGAAGTTACACAATTATTTTGAACAAAACATCACTCCTTTAATAAAAAAATAATAAAGCAGTCATTACAGGCTATCCACAGATCCACTGGAAACTGGTCACACTTTGGGAACCACTGGTCAAGTCAACTGGACTGGTTATTGATGCGTTAATTGTATGATTATTTGATCAGTTGCATGAGGAATGAATTCACTGTGAAGTGACTTGTTCTTTGATTGGCTGACTGGTTTATTTGTTTGTTTTTACCCTCTGGAAGTAAGCTGTTTTAAGTACTGGCAATATTATGGAATGAAGCAAATTATGTATACATTATGAGGGTAGTACATAAGAAGGCAAACTGAATCATGGGGCATGTGATATACTGGACACTGCTGAAGAAACATGAACACAGTATTGTCAGGCATTGTTGTTAGAAGTCACTTGCATGACCAATGCACTAGAGGAGGAATTGTAAGGATTCCAAGGGCTGCTTTTTATGCTTGTTACAATGGCTATTATGATTCAAAATATTCATGTTCTTTTAGTGGTCCAATGAAAAGACTTGAAACCTGGACCATGAATTAGTCATTTATTAATTTGGCAGACTGGTTATCTAGTACTAGTATTAACTAGAACTGTACTACAACTTAACTAGAACGTCAAGTGATAGATGAAAAATTATTTACAGTAGACAAATAAGATGAAAATGTGACAAAGTTTAAATATGAGGAGAACACACAAGTCAAATTTTTGTTCAGGAAGAAATTAAGAACAGTTTAAATTCAGTGAATGCTTGCTGCCCTTCAGTTCTGAACCTTTTGTCTTTGTGTCTACTATCAACAAACATAAAGTATATAATATATAAAAGTCTAATGTTGCATGTTGTTATATATGGGTGTGAAACTTGGTCTCTTGCATAGAGGGAAGATCATAGATTGAGAGTGTTCAAAGCATGGTGCTGAAAAAATGTGGACCTAAGAAGGAGGAAGTTAGTAGAGTGAGGAGAAAATTTCATATTGGGGAGCTTCATGATATGTAATCCTTACCATTATCATAAGGATGATCAAATCAAGAATGATGAGATGGGCAGTGCACGTGTCAGGCATGGGAGAGAATAGAGGTACACACAAGCTGTTTGGTGGGAATGCCTAAAGGAAAGGGTAAACTTGGAAAACCGAGGTATAAATGGATTATAATATTAAAATGGATCTTAAGCAGTAGTATCACTTGGTGTGAACTGGATTTATCTGGCTCAGGATAGGGAGAAGTGGCGGGCTGTTATGTAAAGGATAATAAACCTTCGGATTTCGACTACGTTTTGGTACGAATTTCTCGTTTTCCCTGTTCTTGCCAGTTGTCCCGCTATTCTCTTTCTTCCTCATTTGATCACCCTGTTAGTGTTTGTTGAAGAGTACAGATTGTAAAGCTCCTCATTACGAAATTTTCTCCACCCTCTTACTTCTGCTTAACGTCCAGACAATGGGCGATTTTCACGCAATGTCATATGGATTTTTATGCCATAGGTCATTTCCACTTCATGCATTATAATTTCATTATCAGTAAAATATTTATCGACGAATCCGCCAGGTGGAAGCAACAGCGCCGCCCGAAGTGCTATATGACAATGGGCAGTCCTTCGAGAGATATGCAACATTTGCTTGTTTTTAAGAGTGTAAAGCATCAAGTGCGGCCGAAGGAAAATTTTTGTTTAACTTTGCCGGTGATATCTAATGGACCACCGTGACTAAGCGTGTAAAATTTAGAACGCGTACAAATTATGCAAATACGAGTTTGTTCGGATATGTGAAAAGAATTCACACAAAAGAAACTGGATACGCAAATGGATACAAGCCTAATGAAGCGCACAAAACAATTGTTTTGACAGACTTTATACTTACCATTGTGCCAGCGGAAGGACGGTGGTAACGAGTTTGAGACGACAACTAAAGCTTGTTCTGCTGTCATTTGCCCGAGGGTCCGTTTCTCTATAAGCCTCCCATTGTATGGCTTCTTCGTTAATGCGATTCGCAGCTGAAGCAGTGGAATCAGGCTGGGATTTTCTAACGAGGATCCGTTTCCTGTTGTCTTTACGTGCAAAATCGATAACATGTCAGGTTTCAGGTCCGGTTTAGATAAGTTCATGTTGTGTTTCTGTTGGTCACGGAGGCGTGTAGTCTGGTTGGTGATTACTAACACTGTGGAGAAAGATATTGCCTCCGTCCTACACACCGAAGATGGCATCCAGTTACAAGATTACGCGGTGTCATAATCTAGTATACCACAATATAATTCTTTAACGCCTTGAAACCCTCAAGTCTAGGGTTGTTTTTTCAACCGAACGAAATTCTGTGTTCTGTACAAACTGAAGAATGGGTGGGTATGTACAGAGTGTGAATAACACGCTTCTCAGAATATGTCAGAAAGATGGCTGGTATTAACACAGGTCATATCAAGACGAATCGTATTCACAGCCTTTTCGTTCATTTAATTAATCGAAGCAAGTTATAGTCATTAATTGAATAGACAGCATATACAGGTGATGTAAGTTTTCAGTGTAATCTGTTACCAAAAAGTAAGTAAAAACCGAGTCTCACTTATCAAGTGGTTTCGTGAAGCACTGTCCTCGAAGAACGAACAGTTCCTCGGCTAGTCGAATTCCTCGCATTTTTTGAAGCCTCCAGCGTCATTTCCATGTTCAGAAGAGATCACCACATGTTCCGATCCTAAACCAGAAGAATCCTGTCCACGACTGGCCATCATAGTCCTTTTAAGACACAGCTGAATATCCTCCGATGGGTTACGTCTAGAGCTTCCAAGTGTGTTGTTTTTTTTTTGTTTTTTGTTTTTTTTTCTCACAAGAGGCCTACGTGCATATCTCTTCGCTCCCGTGCGTGCCACACGCCCTGATCGTCTCGATTTCCTTCACCAGATCGTCCTAATAATACCTCATGATGCTTCTTGTATAGTTTCCCCAGTCTCCTGTTACTTCATTCGTAGGACGGTTATCTTTCTCGGCACCCTATTCTCGAAGTCTCCAATTTAACTTGTTTGCATGAAGCATTTGCTCTTCCCCTCTTATATGAGAGAGCAGTCTCTGACTGACAGTGACTTTTTATCAGTGATATGTTTAGAATGGAAGGAGTGATGGCACTGAAGTAGTCTCTCCTTACACAGTTTTACCGAATACGTAATGACGTGGTCTTACTTTTCGAACTCACTTGGATTTGTTTGCGTTCCCGAAGCATCGCGTCGCCTCACATCTCTCCGTCCCGTCGGGTAGGGAGGTTCCTTGACACCCGGGCCGCAATCTCCTATTATTTTTTCTCAATAATTTAAAAATTGCTGAGCGGAGATTTTTTAAAATTAAAATGTTAATTTTGCTACCCACTTTGCTGTCCTTTGGGCTTTGCCGCCCGGGGCTGACCCACCACTCCCCCCCCCGCTACACATCTGTCTTCATCAGTTACTCAATACGCGAGAAGCAAACTTTAATTCTTCACGGTAATTAGAATTTTCGAATGTGGGTTTACGGTCGCCGGACAATGGGGCTACATCACATCACTCTTGGCGCTACAGCCTTGGGTAAGCCTTGGTCTCCTCAACAATCCGCCTCCATTTCTCTCTATCTTGCATCGTCTCCATCCACTGCTTTATCCTCATTGTCTTCAGGTCTTCTACCACATCGTCCATCCATCTCAAACGAGGTCTTCATTTTCTTCTTCCTACATCCATCATCTTTCTTGGCACCGCTCTCTCTCATTCTCTTTAAATGTACCAGCCATCTTATTCTTTAAGCTTTTATAAATTTCACAATATCCTCCCCGTTTATGGATCTGTTCAGTTCTTCATTATTTCTAATTCTCTTGGATCGGCCCATAGATCTTCCGCAATATTTTCCCTTCGAAAATTCTTAACAAATTCTCATCGGATTTTGTAAGGGTCCAGGTTTCTGATCCATATGTTACTACTGGTCTTATCAGCGTTTTATATATTTGCATTTTGGCAGATCTCTTTATAATCTTGCTTTTTAGCATATGATGGTTAGCAGCATATGCTCTATTCCCTTCTTGTATTCTGTCTTTTACACATTCACTAATCCTTCCTTCTTTATGTATTACATTGCCAAGGTATTTGAAGCTGGACACTCTTTCAAATACTTTATCTCCTACTTTCCAATTCTGAGTTTGTCGTCCCTTCTGAGTTGCAGGCGCAATCATATATTTAATCTTTTTCTCATTCACTATTATCCCATTTGCTAGGTTTTCTCCTCTATTTCTCTACATGTCTTAACCTAGATTCTGATCTAGTAACTGTCACCACATCATCAGCATATGCACAGATCTGGCTTGATTTTGTATAGACTGTGCCTCTCTGGTCTGTTTCCGGTGCAGCATTGTGTAGTGCTAGTATAAAAAGAGTTGTTGACAGACCATCACCTTGTTTGACTCCTTTACTGAATTCGAAGGGAGCACTTATTTGATTGTCAAATTTCACTCTTGCTTTGGTTTGACATATAGTCATCCTTATAAGCCTGATTAGCTTCTGTGGTATTCCCATTCTGTCCATTGCTCCAAACAATCTTTCCCTATTTATACTATCAAAGGCCTGTTTAAAATCAATAAAAAGCATATGTAAGTCTAACCCATGTTCGTTATGCTTCTCTATCATATGCCTAAGTACGAAAATTTGGTCGATTGTGATTTATTTCGACGGAATCCATGCTGGTACTCCCCTATTATCTTTTCTGTGACGATTTTCAGTATTTCATTTAGGATGCTTGAGAATATCTTATATGTGTTGTTTAAGAGTGTGATGCCCCTGTAATTGCTACATTCTAGTTTGTCCCCTTTCTTATATATCGGGCATATTATTCCTGTATTCCATTCCTGCGGCATACTTTCTTTTGTCCATATTGATTTGGTTAATTCGTGGACTGCATCCATTACTCCTTGCCCTCCATATTTTATTAATGCCACTACAATTGTATCTTCCCATGGAATGGGGCTACATACATGTATTTAAAACAAGCTGTACCCCTCTATCCTGTTCTTGCATGTGTCACTTTAAGATCAGTCAATTTGTGTCTTTCATAAAGTGAGGTTTGTTGCTTTCGTACTTCATGGAATGAGACTTTCCTTCAATAAATTGATGTATTTTGTGCTTCCAAAAGCTGTTGCATATTATTTTTAAAAAATTGGCAATTCTACGTTCTTTTAAGCCATTTTATATAGGCCTATTAAATTATTGCTTTTTCAGTAGTTCTTGGAACCAAACAGGCCTCTTAATTTGAAAATGGTTTCTGATATTCGTGACGGTTTTATCGCTCCTAGCTAATCACCGGCATAGAATCTCTCAAGTATACTTATATTATTTACACGTGCCAGACTTTCTCAAACAAGAATGATTAGTGCAGAATCTGCTTCAGAATCTTTAAAATGCGCATTTAAAATTGTTTTTGTTTAAAAGGAATAAGATTTTTGCCACAAAGAATATAAAGTGAAAAGTCGTATTGACTGCTTGTAATTTTATATACCGGGGTGCTGATAAGTCCTTAGCCCGACCAGGAAGGAAACAAGTTCGGAAGCATGTCAGGGACGCACGCGATTTCAACAACATCGAGACGCTAGGTGTCATCAAGTTCCCCCCCCCCCCTGCTAGGCAAGGCGCCGAAGGGAATTCACGCCATTCTGACAGGAACATTAACTTGTTTCCTTCCTGGTCGGGCTAAGGACTCATCAGAAGCCCTGTATTGCATAATGGAATTCCAACCCATTTGCCGATTTTCAAAAATATTTCCCGCGTTGTGGTTTTTCTGTCACTTGAGACGCCACCAGTGGCGTGCCCAGGAATTTTGTTCGGGGAGGTGTTCAACAAATTCAGCTGAGGACAGAGGGCGGAGAGAACGGGGATCTGGGGCGGTAGCCCCCTAGTCAGGGGTTCTGGAGCCAGCTGTAATTTGGTACAAGAAATTTCATTTCATATAGTAAAATTTTCTTAATTTTTGTTACTTTAAGACTATTTATGATGACAATCAATTTATTTGTCATTGCTAATGTAAAACAATTGCGAACCTTGGTAGTTTTAGAATTTTACTGCCTTTTTTCGGAACATTTTGGGGTGTTGGCGTCCCAAATTCTGCAATTTGTAACAGTTTTTACAATTGGGGTGAGTGTGGCACGATTTTGGAGGGCCTTCGGAATTTCGGGGGGGGGGGGGGTTTGGGCCCCCCCACAACCCCCCCCCCCCCCCCCCCGCCCCCCCCCCCCCCCCCCCCCCCCCCTCCCAACAAAATCAAAAAATTTATTTATTTTTGGCGATAAATTTTTAAAAAATTTATAAA
>Ga0123355_10002637_pt1 | contig 25469 bp, 24 predicted proteins | sample TergutEmb28metaG_3_FD_89872 | JGI IMG/M metagenome (GOLD analysis project Ga0123355, IMG submission 89872) | Embiratermes neotenicus P1 segment gut microbial communities from Petit-Saut dam, French Guiana - Emb289 P1 | ecosystem: Host-associated > Arthropoda: Insects > Digestive system > Gut ...
CTCCCCGAGTAGGATTCGAACCTACGACCCTCCGGTTAACAGCCGGATGCTCTACCGCTGAGCTATCGAGGAATAGTGGTTGTAACAACTTACCTCACATATTTTAATAGTCTGGAGGCAAATTGTCAAGAGTTATTTTTAAAATGTTTTGCGGGGTGTGTAAAAACCTTACAGGAGGCTTTGGAAGCGCGCCGTATGGGCCTCATGAAGAAAATGTTTTCATGAGGCCCTGCGCGTTATAAGTTCGTATTATAGTAAGTGTTGAACAACTTGCTTATGACTGAGTTGCGCACAAATTTTTTAAAAGACGAGAAGCGTGCGAGCGCAGTACTAAAGCGAAGTACAAGCGCGATACACGCGACGATGTACTTTAATGAATTTGAAGCAATCCAGTTGGAATGAGGTTGTTCAGTGCTTACGATAGCCCCCTAAGTTTGTTTATCTGTTCCTCGGCGGCTTTCAACATTTCTTTATACTTTTCTATTTTGCCCTTTTCCTCATCAATGAGGGTCTGAGGAGCTTTTTTTACGAATCCTTCATTCGCTAATTTCTTCTCAGCGCGATCGATTTCGCTTAGCATTTTCTTAGCCTCTGCGTCAAGGCGCTCAATTTCTTTTTCGATGTCAACCAGCTCGTCCATTGGCAGGTAAACCATGCCCTGCGGAATAACTATGCTGACCGCGCCTTCGTCTATACCGCTTGTGTCCGGCTGAACCACGATATCTGATGCGGCGGCTAAAGTTTTTATATAGCTCTCGGCAGAGTCAAATGCTTTTGATGTGCCTTTATCTGTGGTGACAACAAAAATCTTCGTTTTACGCGATGGAGGTACGTTCATTTGCGCGCGAACGTTTCGTATGGCCTTTATGGCGTCCTTAATCACCTGTACCTCGTTTGACTCGCTAGTAAATCTGAGCGCTTCGTCATATACAGGCCATTTTGAGAGCATAATGGTCTCTTCTTCGTTTTGAAGTGTCAGGAAAATTTCCTCTGTAACGAATGGCGCGTATGGGTGTAGAAGTTTTAGGATGTTTATAAGCACTGTTTTTAAGGTATAGAGGGCAGCATCTCTGCTCTCATGCTCTTTGTCATAAAGCCTTGGCTTAACCATCTCAATATACCAATCGCAGAATTCGTCCCAGGCAAAATCATAGACTTTCTGCAGAGCTACTCCGAACTCATATGTCTCGATGTTCGCGGTAACCTCCTTGATAGTCTCATTCATTTTGTCCAGTATCCATTTGTCGGTTGGTTCCAGATTAGCAGGACACGCGGCAATTTCGGCGTCCATGTTCATCATTATGAATCTGGTGGCGTTCCATACTTTGTTTATGAAGTTGCGGCTGGCTTCTACTTTTGTCCAACTGAACCTTATATCGTTACCCGGTGAGTTGCCTGTCAAAAGGCAGAGTCTAAGCGCGTCTGCGCCATATTTATCGATGACATCAAGCGGGTCTGCTCCGTTTCCTAATGATTTGCTTAGCTTGCGGCCTTCCTCGTCGCGTATGAGTCCGGTGATGAATACGTCTTTGAACGGGATTTCATCCATCTGCTTTAGCCCGGAAAACACCATTCGCACAACCCAGAAGAATATTATGTCATAGGCTGTAACCAAAACATCGGTCGGATAGAAGTAATCCAGCTCTTCTGTCTGTTCCGGCCAACCCAGAGTAGAAAATGGCCACAGCGCAGACGAGAACCATGTATCGAGTGTATCTTCGTCCTGGCGGATTGCTTTTGACGCGCATTTGGCACAGCTATTGGGCGTGGATTTAGCCACTGTTATCTCGCCGCAGTCGTCGCAGTAATATGCCGGGATGCGGTGTCCCCACCAGAGCTGGCGGCTAATGCACCAATCTCTGATGTTTTCAAGCCAGCCCAGATAAACCTTAGAAAAGCGCTCAGGATGTATGCGTAGTTTGCCATTGTGGATAACATCGATGGCAGGTTTCGCGAGCTCCTCCATTTTTACAAACCATTGGAGCTTTATAAGTGGTTCGATAACAATATTACAGCGCTCATGTGTGCCTACGGAGTGGCTGATGGGTTCCTCTTTCACAAATAAACCGAGCTCTTTGAATTCAGCGACAATCTTTTTCCTTGCCTCATAACGATCAAGTCCTTCATAGGAGCCTGTAGTGCTGTTCATAGAGCCATCGTCATTCATTATATTGATGAACGGCAGGCTATGGCGAGCGCCAATTTCAAAATCGTTAGGGTCGTGAGCCGGTGTTATTTTTACAACGCCTGTGCCAAGCTCCATTTCAACATAGGCGTCGGCGATAATTGGAATTTGTCGATTAACTATTGGGACAGTCACTGTCTTACCTATGAAATGTGCATAGCGCTCATCCTGCGGGTTAACTGCCAGAGCAGTATCGCCAAGCATGGTTTCAGGCCTTGTCGTTGCAAACGAAAGGAATTCATCTGTGCCGTCTACAGGGTATTTAAAATGCCAGAAGCTGCCGTTTTTGTCCTCGTGATCAACCTCGGCATCCGAAATAGTAGTTTTACAATGCGGACACCAGTTGATAAGCCTCTCACCGCGATAAATCAAGCCCTCATTGTAAAGCCGCACAAATACTTCCAAAACCGCATCTGAAAGCCCTTCATCCATTGTAAAGCGCTCTCTATCCCAGTCACAGGACGCTCCGAATTTTTTGAGCTGAGCTACTATACGTCCGCCGTACTCGTCGTTCCAGTCCCATGCGCGTTGCAGGAAGCCCTCGCGGCCTATATCGGCTTTGGTAAGCCCTTCTTTCGCCATGGAGTCGATTATACGAACTTCCGTGGATATGCTGGCATGATCCGTGCCGGGCAGCCAAAGTGACTCAAAGCCCTGCATACGCTTGAACCTTATCAGGATATCCTGTATTGTGTACATGCAATGCCCCAGGTGCAGCTGTCCTGTGATGTTTGGCGGCGGCATCATGATTGTATATGGCGTTTTTTCTTTATTGACGCTTGCACTGAAATACTTCTTCTCAAGCCACTTCGCATAGAGTCTATCCTCTATTGATTTTGGGTCATAGGTTTTTTCAAGCTCTTTTTTCATGAAATTTCACCTCACTAGATAATATATTACTTTAGTAAGCACTGAACAACCTCATCCCAACTGAATTGCTTCAAATTCATTAAAGTACATCGTCACGTGTATCGCGCTCGTACTTCGCTATAGTACTGCGCTCACACGTTCCTCGTCTTTAAAAGAATTTGTGCGCAATTTAGCCGGAAGCAGGTTATTCAGCACTTACTTAATTCCTTCAAAAACAGTTGCATATTATAGCTTGCTACTAAATATGTAACTACTTTGTGCGGATTTCAACAAAAAAGCCCCCGTCACAAAAGGACGAGAGCATCGCGGTACCACCTTAATTCCCGCAGCGCTTAAGACATGCGGGCTCTTAATTTCCTTAACGGGGAAAATGCGTTTTGGACTACTTAGGCATAAGGCTAGCCTCGTTCATCCAAAAAGCTCCAAAGCTACCTTCGCTATTCCTCCCTCAGAACCTTTCAACCTAGGGTTCATTCTCTTTTAAGGCGAGTCAAACAGCTACTCCTCTTTTTCACAGCTTTTTTGTATAGTATTTGATATAGAATATATTAATTTTTGGATTCTGTCAAGGGCAGGTAGAGGTGTTGCTGCCTTATGGCCCAAAACCTTATGGAAAACTATTAATAAGTATGCACTCGTAGGGATGACCGCCTCGGTCATCCGTAACATTGAAGCTGCTGATAGCTATGGCTATACTTAATTATAGTGCATGCGGACGATCGAGGTGACCGTCCCTACATTTGCTTGCCAGAACGTTGGCTCGTAGGAGTGTTTATTTAATTGGCTACAAATTCACCTTCAATCGCCAATATCGTGCTGCGCCGCACCGTGATGGTTTGGCGGCTTTTACCGGTAATCATATCTTTGCCGCCACTTATCCCTTTTGATGTGGAAACGGCCCACCCTAACTGCTTATGCACAAAGTCGGCAAATGCATTGATATTATTGCGGCTCAATTCAAATCCGCAAGCGAAAATTATATCAACCCATACAGAGCGGCCTTCCCGCTTGTCATAATCAGAGATATTCCATTGAAACGATGGAAAATTATGATTATCAACACATTCAAACCCGAAGGCAACCGCAAAGGCATTCATATCATCAACTATAAATAAATCCGCAGACCATTTTCCGGGATAAACAACATAGAGTTTGCTGTCTTCATTTTTGACGCGAACATATGATTCTTGTATAAAGCGATGATCTGACTTGTTTTTATGCGGAATATTGATTACAGTTCCATTTTTTTGAATCTCGATATAGCAGTTAGTCGAGTTCAAAAATGGGAAATCTTTTAGCTCAGATACATTACGCAATCTATTCATCTCCTTATTTACAGGGGGCCTTTATGATAGCTCCATTATTTTATTAGTAACAGCTTCAATAAACTGTAATGCACGGGGCAATGTGAATATACTTGGTACATAATCCGGGTCGACGAATCTATTGTGATACATTTTCGATTTCATTTCATCTATTAAAAGCGAATTGTCCCGCACGGAATAAAGGTCTGCAAGGCAGTGCTTGTTGGCACTTTCCAGTGCAAGCCAAAGCTCATTTATATTCTCAAAATCGTTCAGCAATATAGAATCAATTTCCCTGCAATCGTCTATATATCTGGCCATGCCGGATTTACCTCCGGAAAGCCTTATTGGGTTACAGAAGCATCGCAAACTTTCTATATCCGTAACGACATGAGCCATATATCCGAAAAGAAAATCCTTATCAACTGCACCTGTATAACCTTTAAGGTTTTTTAGCAAATTATCCTGCCAATTCTCGTAATTTGTGTAATGACCCCATTCTTCGTCTCCAAGACAAAAATGAGTGGTTGACTTATCGGAACGCTGACACCCGGGGCGAAACATTATAGCATCCGGGGATATCGTCCCTAAAAGAAACGCGTTTTTGTCATTTATGTCAGGGCATAGGTCAAGAAGCCTATGGCCTATGGCCAGATGTACCATGAGATAGGACATGAGATTGTACCTCCTTTTGTAAGCTTAAGATTGTGGCGATGGTATTGAAATGTTTATCTATGAAAGGGCTACATGTACTTTGATGGTATGGTTAGGACTACATCGTTATAAAGCTTGAAACCAATTCTTTCATAGTAGACTGCGATATGCTTCTCTGTTTGAACCAACCATTCTGTGCTTGGAAAGTGATGAATGCATCGCTTCACCAATTCTTTACCTATTCCGTGGTTTCGATATTCCGGCAGGACAACTAAATCATATATCACAGATCGCACAATTTTATCGCTAAGTACTCGCACTACTCCAACTAACTTCTCACCATCCCATGCTGAAATGACAAGAGATGAGTTAATAAAAGGCATATTAAAATATTTTAGCATTTCCGGGTCTATATCAGCTTCTGACTTTGACCAGCCAGCCCTATAGAACAAAGTGTGCAATTGTTCTACAGGCAAATCTTGTTGTGTATCGTTGTAGATAATATCCATGTCAGTCTCCTAATCTATCTCATAAACTCCGCAACATACATTCTTTCGCAATCAGTTTCACTATGCTCCATCCCGGCCTTTTCATATGCGCGGCAGGCAGCAGGGTTGTCTTTGTTTGTGAGGACAAAGCATTCGCAATAACCATTTTCTTTTGCCCAGTCAAGCACAAATTTTATGAACCTTTGGCCATAGCCTTTGTTTTGATGGGCGTCATGAATATCAACAGAATAGATGAAAAACTGGGGCGATGCGTCTTCCATGCGAGTTAATGAATAGCCATATATTAAGCCAATAATTTCTCCATCAAGCCTTGCCACAAACGCAATGTTTTGTTCCTCGGACAGAAATGTTTTTATCTGTTCTACGCTAAAATCCGGAAACCAATCAACAATTTTTTCAATATCTTTTTCAAGTAACTTTTCAAATAGCAGCATTTAATGCCTCCCCAATGCTTCCATGTATAAGCAAATCAGCGCGGCTGTCCACATGGGTTTCTGATTTATTTATGAGCACCAATTTATTGCCGCTGTAGTAGTGTATCAGTGCGGCGGCGGGGTATACCGCAAGCGAGGTACCGCCTATTATCAACATATCGGCCTTTGATATATGCCGGAGAGATTCGTCGATAACCCAATCATTAAGAGGCTCTTCAAACAGTACTATATCAGGTTTTATAATCCCGCCGCAGTCGCAATACGGAATGCCTGTGCTGTCTTTAATAATCGACACGTCATGGTCAGTGCCGCAATCCATGCATAGATTATGCTTGAGCGAGCCGTGCAGCTCAAAGACATTCTCGGAGCTGGCTGCTTGGTGCAGTCCGTCGATGTTTTGTGTGATGATAGCTTTTAACTTGCCCATTTTTTCGAGCTCCGCAAGCTTTATATGTGCCGCATTGGGCTTTGCATCTAAGTGCAAGAGCCTTGCTCTGTGAAACTCAAAATACTCGCTCGTGTTATTCATGAAAAAAGTGCGCGAGACTATTGTTTCTGGCGGGTATTTATATTTTTGGCTGTATAGGCCATCTACGGAGCGAAAGTCAGGTATGCCGCTTTCTGTGGACACCCCTGCGCCGCCGAAAAATACTATATAGTTGCTCTCTGAAATATAGCGTTTCAAGGTTTCAAGTTCGTGTTGCATAATTGGCCTCCTTCCATTCGTTGTCTATGGTGACTATAACGGCAGTCCAAATCTTTCGCTGAATTCAGTATCTGCCTTTTGCGCAAAGATACGTGGGGTTGTATATTCAGGTATTCCGAGAACATTCGGTCTGGCAACCCAAAGTATGTACTTATCAATTTGCAAGCTGTCTTTCACTTTCAAATGTGCTCCATCCCTTATAAGTAGGCCGTCTTTCGCGATTTTTTGCGCATCGAAATAAAAGCGTGCGCCTGCTACATAAGGTGTGTCAATATCCATTTCTAATCTATTTTTTTGTTTTGATGATACAACCAGTTCGGTAGATATTCCGCCGTGAGAGAACATTATATAGTTACTGTAATTTGGAGGGTCACCTAATAGGTGCCCTATTGGTTTCTCGTCGCTAAGAGTGCCATAGTTTTTGAGTATGTTCCACGATTTCAAACATCCATCTTGCATTATAGCTGTATAGTTTTCTTTGGTTGTTGTGTGAACAAGAACTCTTTGCTCATATGATCTTAAAAACTTATCAATGTAGCTATGGTTTTCATAGACATGTCGCGCGTACTCTATATCCTCTTTATCAGCGGCAATAATGATGCTTTTGTTTTGCGATGACTCATATTGGATAAAATCATATAGACGATATGGCCAATCAATATTTTCTTTTGTGACGATTAGACGAAAGATTTCATCCGCGCCGCCGCCTGTGAAATACTTGAAGTCGGCTGATTCTAAAAGCTTGAACATAATCCATTTATCAGTATACGGAAGATTTCTGTCATAGGGGTTAGATGTTGTTTGATTAAATGATGGACTCACGTAATATATGCTCAATTAGATTTTGGCCTCCTTCCATTCGTTGTCTATGGTGACTATATGTTCAATTTTGTCAGGCAGATTCTTGGGTTTTTTTGCGAAGAAGGCAGGGTAGGCCTCGTAATTTGCAAATTCCGAAATAGGTACCCATTTCATGAATTCTTTGCCGTCGGCACCATAGCTGTCGGAGTTCAGTTCTTGTGAGCCTCTTGGTTTCATGAGATAGTAAAGGCAGATCTCATGGCATCTGAGTCCTTCGATGAAGCCGCCCTGTGGGGTGCAAAAGTTTTCATGGATAAAGGCAAGTTTGTCAATTTCATATTTCACGCCGGTTTCTTCAGAGACTTCGCGGAGTACAGCATTTTCAGCAGTTTCGCCAAGGTGCACCCGGCCGCCGATAGTGTATAGCCAGCTGACGACTTCGTTTCCTACCATAAGGACGCAGTCGTTTTCAATAATAACCGCTCCTACGCGGTAAAAGAAGGCGTTTTTATCTCTGATGAAAGAGCAGTTTTTGTGCTCGTCTTGTTCCATATAGCACACCTCTAGAATAAATTAATTTGACTGTAAGTTGTAAAATCGTTTATTATGTACATAATTACATAATATGGAACGGTATAATATCATTAGCATTTTTATAAACAAGCTTATGTTTATGATATATTATATTGGAGTTACTGACAAGTGAGATTTTAGTGTCGCAGACGTTTCATGCCTACTGTAATGCTTGTTAAAAGCTCAAAGTGCGGATGTAGACGACCTTTAACGAAATTAAAGGCGATTCACTATAAAAATATTTCGAGGTGAAGCATGGGAAAATTAAAAGCGCTGATTTTGGCGGCCGGTGAAGGCACAAGGATGAAGTCAACAATGACTAAGATGATCCACCCTATTCTTGGTAAGCCGATGATAAACTATGTTGTTGATGCGTATAAGAACGCGGGCTGTGACGATATTATCATAATCGCGGGTGACAATATGGAGGTGCTTAAAGCGGCTGTGCCGGGTGCGCAGTTTGCGCACCAAAAAGAGCGGCGAGGCACGGGGCATGCTGTCATGTGCGCTGAAGAGTTTATAGATGATGATGACACTGTTTTCACTGCATATGGTGACGGGCCGCTTATAAGGCCTGAGGTAATTAAAGAGATAATTTTGGAGCATGCGGGGACAAAGGCGGCGGCGACTATTGTGTCGTGTGTATTTGACAATCCTACCGGCTATGGACGAGTGATACGTAAGAATGGATTTTTCTCTCGGATAGTTGAGCAGCGTGATGCTAATGAGGTTGAGCAGCTTGTAAAAGAGATTAACACAGGGCTTGCCTGTTATGAAGGCAAAGCGCTTAAGGCCGCGCTTAAGGAAATTACATGTGATAATGCACAGAATGAGTATTATTTGCCTGATGTTTCTTTGGTGCTAAAAAGGAAAAATGAGGTTGTAAACATATATGTCGGCAATGATCCGCTGGATTTTTACGGTATCAATGATCGTGCGCAGCTGGCAGCGGCGGCGGCTATAATTAAAATGCGTATCAATACCGGGCTTATGCTCTCGGGGGTTAGTATTTGGGATCCTGCTAACACTTATATTGGGCCGGATGTGACGATAGGGCAGGGGACTACGATATTGCCTGGGGCTATAATTGAGGGGAGCACCAAAATAGGCGAAGATTGTGAGATAGGGCCTCATACTACTATAAAATGTTCTTCGATTGGAAATAATTGTAAAATTGTGAATTCTGTGCTGGATAGTGCGGAGGTGCATAACAAGGTCAGTATTGGACCGTACGCGTATTTGCGGCCGGGTGCTGTGCTTATGGATGGGGCTAAAATTGGCGATTTTGTCGAGGTTAAGAATGCTGTGATTGGCAGAAATTCAAAGGCCAATCATTTAGCGTATATAGGTGATGCGCAGGTGGGGGATAATGTCAATTTTGGCTGCGGGGCTATCACTGTGAACTATAACGGGAAGAAAAAGTGCCAGACGATTATAAAGGACAATGCGTTTGTGGGTTCGAACTGTAATCTGATAGCGCCGGTGACTGTTGAGAAGGGCGGGTATGTCGCTGCCGGGTCGACTGTGACAAAGACTGTGCCGGAGGATTGTTTGACAATTGCAAGGGCTAGGCAAGAAAACAAAGAGGGGCGAGCGGCTGGGTTTTTGGCGGATAAAAAATCTTGAGGGGCATAAACCCTTGGGGGACATAAAACTTTGGGAGACATAAAACCTTGGGGCACTGCCCCAAACCCCGTAAACTTTTAAAAAAGTTTAATCAAAACTTTGATACTAAACCATGCTTTGCATGGTTTAGTTAGAATGGGTCAAGGGATGGAATCTCTTGTTGGGGTTTGGGGCGAATAGTCCCAAGGTTTTATGTCTCAAAACTTTCAGAACCAGTGCACTCGCACTGGTTTTTGTTATGCTCATATAGGGACGAGCGCCTCGCTCGTCCACAAGCGTACCACAATACGCATAAAAATTATAATTCCCCAAATACTAACGGCATCATTAATTATAACGTTTGAAAGAAGGTGGCGATTTGACTGAAAATGATAGAAAAGAGAATGATAGGAAAATTAATGAGCAGCTTGACAAGGCGTTTTGGGATCTAAAACCTGTGTCAGCCACTGACTGCACAGGGTTAGTGCAGGGTTCTCCTATTGACAATGAGGTTACTGATACGGCCGCGAAAATGTATAACATTGCATCCGGTTCCAATGAAGACGTCATGAGGATTGGGCCTGACAGCGGCGCGGATTCGCGGGATAAGAGTAAAGACTCGAGAGTTGTCGAGCCTTAAAATCACTTTATTCACTGTTTGCAATACTCATAAATAGCATCACGCAGGAACTTCGCGCACCCTGGTGCCACGGCCTTGTCATAGTATTCGCTAAACCGCGGGTCATCGACATACATTTGCGCTAAGCTAATATGTGCCTCCGGTGTGTAGGAGTCCCAAAAACAGCATAGCCACTTTTTGTGCAGCTCACAGGCTTTTTGGGCTAGGTCACTTGTAGGGTCACCTTGTTCAAAGGCCGCTTTCAGTGCGTTGTTTAGCTCACTTGACAGCTTTTCTACTTCGTTGTATTCGTCTTGTGAGAGGCCTTTAATTTTGCTGTTGTGATTATCAACAATATTATCTCCGTATTTGGCGCGGATTTCATGGCCGTACTGAGCCTCGTTGGCATTAATCATATTTTGCTTGAAGCCCTCGAATTTTTCTTTATCTGTCATATTTATTTCCCCTTTCATGGCGGCGATGGACTTTGATACATTGCAGATTAGCGCGTCTAGCCGCTCTCTTTTTTTGTGCAGTTCATTAAGATGGTTAAGGAATGTCTGCTCCCTGTTAAAATCGGGCACAGATAGTAGTTTCTTGATATCATCTAGTGAAAAGCCCAGCTCTTTATAGAACAGGATTTGCTGCAGTCGATTGACTTCGTCTTGACCATAGATGCGGTAGCCCGATGATGCTGTCCTTGCGGGTTTAAGAAGGCCGATATCATCATAATGCCTCAGCGCGCGTGCGCTCACGCCGGATAACTTTGAGAGTTTGTTACTGGAATATTCCATTGGTATCACCTCATGATGACAGTATAAACTATCACGCTGCGTCAAAGTCAAGTCTTTTTTTCAGAATTTCTGGAACCTATATTCAAGAGGCAAAAGCTCGGCGAGTCTTAGCAAAATGAACAAGTCTGCCGGGCGCTTAGCCTCGTTTTTCACCTCGCTAAGTTCTGCTGCTGTGATGGGTTTACCCACACACAATGTGTACTTGCGAAAAAGATTAAGCTTGGACTTAGTGTTTGTGCTGTGTGGTACAACCCCTAAGGGGATGAAGCTTGTTTGCTCGAGAAGCTTAGCCCGGCGAATAGCGGCTAAAATAAAAGAGACTGTTGACAGAATGCCATCGCCCGAACTTGATTGAGCAGGGTCAGAAAAGATATAGCGCTGGCGGGTTGCCTGCTGTGCTACTATTGCAAGTCCTCCACGGGCTAAAACTTTGGTAAGTTCAGTAGTGTAGTTTGATATCAATGCTGTGCGCACATCTGAAATTTGACTTTCAGAGCCAAGGCGTTTAGCTGTTTCCGGCGTTAGAATAGGAACAACGTTGATGCCGATTTTAAGTAATTTTGAGCGATAGCGGCAAAAGCCCTCGAACCATGGAAGATTCACCGGGATAATAATTTCACGGTCAGGATATAAGTTCAATGCATACAAAGTTGCGCAGATAGGGTCGTTCAACGTTGGGTGGTTTATCATGAATATCTGTCCATACTTTGATGGGAGTATCTGATGTCCTTTTACATGGAATGGAAATAAAAAACGAATGAATCTTATGGTGAAAGCCCTTCGCCTATTCCAGACGTGGGGATTAAATTTTGCATGCAAAAGAACAATCGGGTTGAATATTATGGATAACAAGACCCGGCTGGCGAATCCGGTTAGCGCTATTTTTCGCTTTAGCGCGCGACCGGGTTTCCCAAAGGTCAAAAGTATAGATTTTCCGTGCTCCATATCAGATATAAGTGATGATGCAGATGACATGAGGACTCTCTCCTTTATACTTAATCAGCGTATGCAATGTCCGCTATTAATATAAACAAGAAAAATACAGATGTGTTGTATGGTGCTTTGAAATTCAATAAAAATCCCCCATCTGAGCTGATGGGGGAGGGAAGTACTCCTACAAACCAAACACCGGCGCTTTACGCATTTTTGATGCCTGCTCATAGTCATATGCCGCTGCTATCAATGTCTTCTCATCAAACGGCCTGGCAATAATCGTAATCCCGTAAGGCGTACCATCTGATTTATAGCCTGCCGGGATGCAGATGGATGGATAGCCTGAAATTGGCGAGAGTCCTGAGAACATAGGGCAAACCAGTACATCCAAACTCAGCTCGTCAAATACTCTGTCAAGCCCGTCTGTCCTCGACTGCTTTATGCAGTTAAGCCGTGCTTCTATGTATTCAGGGTCAGCCAGATTTCCGGATGCTGTGTACTGTGCATCTAGCAGGCGTCCCATGCCGTATTTCAGGCTTTCTTTAGGGTGGTCACCATAGTAATCGATCATTTGCTTAAGCGAGCGTACTTTGTTGCCAGGGCTTGTGGTTGCAAGATAGGCGTTTAGATGCTTTTGGTATTCGTACAGCATAACGTTTAAGTCGATGCGGTCTTCCATTGACACGTACGCGTCGTCAATAATCTCAGCACCACAGTCAGCCATTGTATTGATTGCAGCTTTTGAAAGTGCTTGGAGTTCATCGTCAAAGGAGCGTAGCTTGTTTTCTTTGTCTGCTTTGAAATAGTTAATCCCAACACGCATGCCTTTTAGTCCGCCTATTTTCAAAAATGCCGTATAGTCTTCCGGTGTGTCTATGCACCAGGTGGCGGGATCGCTTTCGTCGGAGCCTGCGATTATATTTAGGAGTGCCGCGCTGTCGGCAACAGTGCGTGTCATTGGCCCGGCTGTATCTTGTGCACCGCAAATGGGAATAATACCATGGCGGCTAACAAGGCCCATGGTTGGCTTTATGCCTGTAGTGCCGTTTATGAACGATGGTGCGATTATTGAGCCGTTGGTTTCAGTGCCTATGGCAAGCGCGCAAATATTGGCTGAAACAGCGACTGCTGAGCCGCCTGAGGAGCCGTAGACAGGCGCGTCAGCTTTATATGGGTTCAGAACTTGCCCCCCTCTGGAGGAATAGCCGCCGTTCATGGCATACGCCATAAAGTTCGCAAGCTCAGTCATATTTGCCTTGCCAAGTATTACCAGCCCGGCGTCACGTAAGCGTTTCACCAAATGCGCGTCATATGTCGCAAAGTTATCATCAAGAGCCAGCGAACCGGCGCTTGTGCGCATTTTATCGTGGGTGTTAATATTGTCTTTTAAGATAATAGGGATGCCGTGTAAAGATGAACGGATTTTGCCTGCCGCTCGCTCGCGGTCCATGGCGGCCGCTATGAAGAGTGCGTCAGGGTTAACTTCAAGCACAGAATTGAGCTTGGGGCCGCTTTGGTCAATCTTTGCGATTCGATCCAAATACATCAAAGTAAGTTCGTACGACGTGAGCTCACCGCCGGCGAAGGCCTTATTGATGCTCTCTACCGTGCATTCTTCCAAGATAAACATGTAAATCCCTTCTTTCATATGTATTTTGGGTGCATCGTTTTCTAATGTGTACAGTATACCATAAGCGCACGCGATTAACCACAGAAAACATCGAATTTAGCCGGGTTAAATAATTTGACTAAATATATGAATATGTGATATACTAATAGTGAGTGTCTTTACGAGCGAAAATATAATACTGGGGTGATTGAATGATTGAGAAGAAAGAATTATTTCAACTTAGAGAAGATATTTCAAGGTGTATAGGCTCCAGAATTAAGCTCGAAAGCAATAAAAGGCACAACAAATCGACCATTAGTGAAGGCGTTATAGCCAATGTATACCCCAGCATATTTACGGTTGAGACAGAGAAAGGCGCCCCATCAAACAGAACTCTTTCGTTCAGCTACACAGATATTTTGACTAATGCGGTAGAAATTACGATTTTTGATTAAGATAGATTAAATGGACTTAAAGCCTCTGTAGTGGAGGCTTTTTTGTATTTGACGACGTATAAGCAAGGCTTGAATTTTACTTTGAAACTGTGTTATAGTCAATCAAGTTGAAACTGTATATACTGAACGAACCTAATTATTTCTCGAAAGGCATGGTGAAATTGTGAGTATTAATACAAGAGTGTTATCCGGATTTATGGAGCTTTTGCCTCATGAACAGGTCGAATTTGATCGCATTAAGTCGATAATAGAAAATGCATATCATCAGTTTGGGTTTACTTCGCTGGACACGCCGATGATTGAGCGCAGCGAGGTATTGCTTGCGAAGGGCGGCTCAGAGACAGATCAGCAGATTTATTTTGTAACCAATGGCTTGTTCGCCAAGGAGAATAATGCGCTGGGCTTGCGATTTGATTTAACGATACCGCTTGCGCGTTATGTGGCTGATCATTTTAATGATATAACTTTCCCTTTCAGGCGCTGTCATATCGGCAAGGTCTATCGTGGTGAACGCGCGCAGAAAGGACGTTATAGGGAATTCTATCAATGTGATATAGACGTGATTGGACGTAATTCGCTCAGCATTAATTATGATGCTGAAATGCCAAGCATTATCTACCAAATATTTAGGAAGCTGGACATAGGCAAGTTTACAATAAGAGTTAATAATCGCAAGATTTTGAATGGTCTATTTGAGGAACTGGCTATTACAGCGTCACCCGCGGAGGTTTTGCGTGTGATCGATAAGGCCGAAAAGATTTCTGCGGAAGAATTGATCGCTGCACTCAAAGAGATTGGACTAGACCAAAACCAAATTGATAAGCTATATCGATTCATAGGCATAAAGGGTGATGTGGCTGAAACATTGAAGGCGCTGGACGATTTAGGCCTTACGAATGCGCTGTTTTGTGAGGGAGTTAGCGAGCTTAGGACAGTGACTGGCCTGATGGCACAAATGGGTGTCGCAAAGGACTATTTTGCGATTGATTTGTCTATCGCGCGCGGGCTTGCGTATTATACGAGCACGGTTTATGAAACGGTTCTGGATGACTCGCCTATAGGCTCTATATGTTCCGGCGGGAGATATGACAATCTTGCGGAGCATTATACTTCTGAAAAACTACCAGGCGTGGGAATTTCTATAGGCCTTACACGCCTATTTTGGCAGCTTCGTGAGAATGGGCTGATAAAGACGAGCGGAAAATCTGTGGCGGACGTTATTATACTAGTCGAAAGCGAAAAGAATATGCCTGAGGTATTTGCGGCAGCGAGTGCGTTGCGCGAGGCCGGGTTTAATGTCGATACTTTCCATGAAGATTTGCCTATGAAAAAGAAGTTCCAATATGTTACGAAGGTGAATCCGCCTTTTGTTGTGGTCGCCAGGAGCGATGAGTCCGGAGAGAGTGCTCTCAGCTTGCAATACGAGGACAGCGATGGGCTTAAGAAAGAGATTTTGCCGCTTAATGAGTTGGTTAGGAAGGTTGTTGAGTTGAGGTAATGTGACAAGAAGTCAGAGTTTTTTAGTATAACTACGAATTTTTAGGGGGCAATTTATGCAGATACAAAAAATTACGAATCGAAACATAATTTTCACCGCGAATGAAAGCGCGACCAGCACTGTCACCGCAGGAATTATCTGCGGGAAAGTGCATAATTTTGTCATTGATACAGGGACAGGCGGCGATTTTGCAAAAGCAATGCTCGAATATTTGGCTGATGACCCCTTGCCAGTGATTGTTATAAATACTCACCACCATTGGGATCATGTTTATGGCAATTGGATGTTTGAAGGCAAGCAGATTATCGCTCACAAGCTTTGCGTCGAGCTTCTGGACAATGATTGGTCAGAAAAGATAGCTGAGGTAACGGCGCGAGGCGCTATTTTGCATGGTGAGGTACATAAGCACCTGCCGAATATGCAGATTGATGCGCCCTTGCACTTTCCGGAAGATGGCGTAATAATTTTTCTAAACCCCGGGCACAGTACGGATTGTATCAGTGTTTTTGACGAAATCGATAAGATATTATATCTTGGTGACAACTTTGGCGTTGATGAAGATGGGCTTTGTTACTGGGGATATGAGTTTACCAAAGAGGATGAAGTGGCTGATGAGCAAGAGGTTGATGCGAGATATGACGCCAGTTTTTTTGCGATGATGGAGTATCTTAACAGATATGATTATGAATCAGCGGTGCTATCTCACGGCGGGCATGTAAGTCGTGCTGATTTTGCAGCATTGAAAGAAGATTTTCTGGATTAGCTAGATAGTGTTGACATAACTCATGTCGACTCTATCTAATAGTCTAGGCGGAATGCTTTGTCGATTAAAGCAGCATACCGCCCACTGCTCAAAGGGAGTGATCGTATATGAAAAGAAAAAGCGTACTGGCGGATTTCATTGTGTTTGCTCTTGTGTTAGTTATGTTCGCCGGGTGTGGCATGACCACTAATCAGCCCTTCGAGCAAACCGAACGCCGAATTTCAGACTTGTCACTCGAAGAAAAAAGAGATGAACTCCAGGGACTTGTAGAACAGTTTTATGCTCAGCAGGGCGGTTTTTCCGGGGTGGTTCTGGTCTCAAGGGGTGGTGAGGTAATATTTGGCGAAGCTTTTGGTGTTGCTGACCATGGTTCGGGCATTTACAACACTCTCGATACGCCGTTTTTCATTGGTGGTATTACAAAAGCAATCACGGGTGCGGCGGTTATGATGCTGGAGATGGATGGCAAGCTGGATGTGTCATACACGCTCGACAATTTCTTCACCGGGCATCACAGACTTGCGCACATCACCGTCGAACAATTGATTGCTCAAGAAGGCGGGTTTGGCGGCTCAACGCCTCTTGCCGGGGCTTTCATAGCTGACCCTGACAGGCCAAGGGATATGACTCCTTTGGATTTGGAGCCTTATGTCATAGAGCGGCTGAATTGGGTTGATATCCATAACAGCAATGTGGATTACTGGGTTCTGGGGCGAGTTATAGAGCAAGTATCAGAGATGGCTTATGACGAATTTGTAGCGGCAAGAATATTTGAGCCCTTGGGTATGCGAAACTCAGGAATTCCCGGCGCCATGGAGGCGGCAATGCCCCTGCATGTGCCCATTCCGGCGCAGGACGCATATTCGCTTATGCTGGATACGCCAGATTTTGGGTTCTTTATTAACTATTCATCGAGCGGACTTATTGCGTCTGCTAATGATTTAAATATTTGGATGGGCGCTTTTTTCGGAGGCGAGCTGTTTCCTGAATATATGCTTGAGCATATTACATATGGTGATGAGTTGCTCAATTACGGCTGGAGGTTTCATGAGAGCGGGTTGTGGTATCAAAGCACAGGCGCTCGCACAGTGCCGGTCAGCAACAAAATTATTTATGACCCTGGCAGTGATACAAGAATTATTGTGCTGTCGAATTTGGTTACAGGGAACAATGAGGCGATTGCGCTGGCGGAGATGCTGGCTGAGGGAGTGTTGGGGGTTCGGATGTAGTGGTTTAGCTCAATATTCAGGCACGAAGATTTAGCGCCTTAATCGACTATATAATCGGAGCATACATCATAAAAATGTTGAGCTCCGATTTTTTATCGCGAGAATAAAAATATTTACTATGAAAGTTGTTGCTCCGGCTACTATACAGGTAAGAGCGAAAAACGGGAGGTGAGATAATGGAATTACAAGAACTCTACTCAAAAATTACAGATGAGTACTCAGCCAAAATTCTTAATTGGGCTGTAAAGAAAACCGGTAATCGCCCAGACGGCGAAGATTTAGCGCAAGAAGTACTTATGCAGGTTTTTATATCGGCCTCTAAACAAAAAAGGATTGAAAAGATCGAAAACTTCATCTGGAAAATCGCACATTTTACATGGTGTAGCTATGTAAAAGCGCTTGTGAGGCGCAACGCCTGTGAACTATCAGAAACGTTGCCCGATGGCGTTGATTTTGCACAGAACTATGTTGAAGATGACGCATTAAAAATAGAGTTATCGCGCATGAGGCGTAAAATTGCTGATTTAAGTAGATTACAACGTGAAGCTGTCATATTTCATTATCTTGACGATCTGCCGGTGCGAGAAGTGGCTCAGCGGCTTAATATTACTGAAACTGCTGCCGCGTGGCATTTATTCGATGCTCGAAAAAAAGTGAAAAAGGAGCTTGAAGCCATGAAAAACGAAAATTCTTTTGTTTACAGCCCCGGAAAAATGAAGATAAGCGCGTCAAGAGGAATGAATGTTAATGCTTCCGGCGATGTTCCGCAAAACCCTGACACTGATAAAATAAACGACAGCCTAATCAGGCAAAACATTTGCTTGTTATGCAGCAAGGAAGGCAAAACAATCGATGAGCTTGCAAAGCTAACAGGAGTATCGAAACCATATCTTGAATATGACCTCGACTGGCTTGCCAGGCGTGAATTGTTACTCCTTGAAGGCAAGCGTTATCAAACATCTTTTATCATTATGGATCAAAAATACTTTGAATATCGCAAAGAGGTGTTTTCAAGGCATAAGAGTAGCTTTATCAATAGGATTATCAAGTATCTTTGGCAGCATGAATCTGAAATACGTGAGATAGGGTTTTACGGCTCTGACTTCCCAACGGAGCGGATGATGTGGGCGATTATTACCATGTTTATAAGTTATGTTAGCCGGAACAGTGAATTATTACTTCGTTTGAAGAGCTGTGATAACCGTGAAATCCATTCAGACGGCGGCAAGTACCATGTAATGGCACTTGACATGTCAGACAGCCACCAGCTCGATATATCCGGCTCATATAATGATGGCGGCTGGAAAAACTTTTATGGTATAGTCTGTGATAATTTTAATGAGAGCGGCTTCGAAAGGTATTATTGGCTTGGTGTTTATAATTTCGCCGGCAGGGAGGCTCACCCAGAACTTGTTGTTGGTGAGAAAAGCGTACAGGCACAACTTTATGAACTATATTGCGGTATATTAAATGATAACTTTTCACCTGATATGATAGATGCAGACGAAAAAGAGCGGCTTGCCGAAGCCGTTGAAAGCGGACTTGTCATTAGAAACGGTGGCTTGTATAAGCCGAACTTTGTAGTTTTTACGAGAGAGCAGCTTGAAAAATTGCAAAATAACATTTATGCGCCGCTTTTGGAGTCGATAAGTCCAAAACTTGACGAACTGGCAAGGCAATTCAGTAAAAACCATAAAGCGGATTTCCCTAAAGCAAAACAAGGCAATATTAATCACCACACATATTTGGATCTATGGATGTTTGGGGTTTTTACGCTCATATTTGTGTCAGAAGAAAATAAGATATGCTTACCTGAAACCCCGCTGGAGGGGTCGCCGCTTACATTGGTTCTTGTTAGATAGTGTAAAAAATAAAATGAGGAAGCCTTGTTTGTAGGGCTTCCTTGGTTTATTAGATATATTCCGGGCTATCAGCAAATTTTATACCTGCGAATGACCGAGGGCGGTCATCCCTACAACTGATATTTTTGGGATTTGCGATGCAATATTGTTTATGCTGATAAGATTGTGGGTCGAAGCCCGCAATGACGTAGCAGAAGCAAGTAAGATAAAGGTATTACCTAAGCAAAAAAGCCGCTTCTTCAGCATCTTTTTTATGAACATATAAATAATATGTTCTTGCATGTTTTAGATGTGAGAGGGTTCTGGATGTATTATTAACTATTCGAAATTTGTACTTAATATCATTTACTGCTAAGGTATCGCGGGCATTTTTAAATCCTTCGATATCGTAGCCAAACCAGGCCTCGTAGCGGTTCCAAAAAGCTATCACTATGCTTCACCTTTCAATTATGGATTTCTAAATTTGGCAAAAAACGAGTAAACCATCAACATAACACAAAGGGTTTGCATGCTATTTTGGCAGTGTCCCGAAAGGCACAAGTCCTGAAACTTCAGAGGTTCTCTCTATTCTCTCCGGCCTCTCAAGCGTAATCTTACCCAAAGTCCCGCCTCTGAACTCATCAAGCAGCATGATTGACGTTCGCTGCAAGTCAACCTTTTGCCCCTTCATCAGAAAGCCCCTTGCTTTTCCTATATTCTCAAGCACAACATAATTTTCATCAGTGTCCGAAAATTCTACGTTATAGCGCGATTTAAGTGCGTCCGGATAACTCTGCCTAAGTTCGCCCACGAGTTCCGCCGCAAGCCCTTCCATGTCCATAATAACGTCTTTTATGGCACCTGTGAAGGCAAGCCGTTTGCCGGCCTCTATATCCTCAAATTTAGGCCACAGTATGCCGGGTGTGTCCAAAAGCTCAAAGTCCTTTTTGACTTTTATCCATTGATTGGCTTTGGTGACTCCCGGGCGATCGCCTGTTTTGGCTATGCTTTTGCCGTTAAGCTTATTTATAAATGTAGATTTGCCTGAATTCGGTATGCCGACGACCATCGCACGCATGACTATGGCTATGCGCCCACGTTCTTTTTGGCGCTTGATTTTTTCGCTCATAAACTCCAACGCGGCCGGGTAGATTCGATCAAGGCCTGTGCCTTTTACGGAGTTTGCCATGATTAGCTTGGCACCCAGCTTCTCAAAATGCTCTTTCCATGCCAAATTGGCGTCCGGGTCAGCCAAATCTGCTTTGTTAAGCACGATTACTCTGAATTTGCCGCGCGCCAAATCGTCTATATCAGGATTCCGGCTGGCACTGGGAATCCGCGCATCCAAAATCTCTATAACAATATCTACAAGTTTAAGGGTTTCCAGAATTTTGCGCTTGGCTTTGGCCATATGCCCCGGATACCATTGAATATTCATAAAATCACCTATCGTTAAAATACGTCGTCATGTACCCGAAAGAAGTCGGGCGCCGCTTGCGGCGGTTTTCGCGAGAGCGAAAACTACTGAGCTAGCGCTCCTTTGGTATTTTAACGAAGCACTTAAGGAGTGAATCGGCTTAATGTTCGCTACGCTCACATTTGGTCGCCGATTCTCCTTAGCTGAGCAAAGCCCAGCTTGCGGATTTTAGTCTGCGACGCTGTGAAAATTGTGAAAATTGATTCCTGTGTGATGCTTACTTGGTTGTTGAAAAGTCCAACTACCCTACCTAATTAGCCCCATGTCGCCAACAGGCACAAACCTAAGCCACGCGCTGCCCAATATATCATCCCTGTGGATAAGCCCGACAGAGGCAAAGCGGCTGTCCTTGCTGTTAAGGCGGTTGTCGCCCAGCATGAAATACACATTTTCGCCAACTGTGAATGGGAAGCTCATATCGCCTGTCAAAAATGCTCCGTCCGGTGAAAAATCATCGGCTAAGAGCTCATTGTTTACAAAGATGCGGCCATCCCGTGCCTCTATGTAGTCACCGGGAACGCCTATTATGCGTTTTATATGCTTATCAGCTGGATTGGCAGGGTAGGGGAACGCGACAATGTCACCGCGCTCATGCGAGCCGGTCCATGAAGAAATTCTATTGATAATTACTCTGTCGCCATTGTGCAGGGTTGGCGCCATAGACGGGCCGGAAACAACTGCCGTAGTAAATATAAACTCTCTGATGAACAAAGACAGCACAACTGCTGCAGTAATAGCCAGCACCCACTCAATAATATTTGCCAGTTTTTCGTTTCCTATATATTTTCTAACCATAAAGCCTCCGAGAATAAGGGATAGATAATAACAGAGGCGCTGCTATCCGCCGCGCCTCACCTGATACTAATTAATGCCTACTTCTTTTTATTCAAAATAACCTCTTTAACTTTAGCGGCTTTTCCAACTCTGTCTCTCAGATAGAAAAGTTTAGCACGTCTTACAATACCACGACGAACAACTTCGATTCTTTCTACGCGAGGTGAGTGCAGGAGCCAAGTTTTTTCAACGCCTACGCCATGAGAAAGTCTTCTTACTGTAAATGTCTCATTTACGCCGCCGTTTTGACGCTTAATAGCAACGCCTTCAAACATCTGAGTTCTTTCTCTTGTACCCTCAACAACTTTTGCATACACTCTTATTGTGTCGCCTATGTTGAATGTTGGCGGTTCACCTTTCAAGTGCTCTTTTTCGATTTCTCTAATAATTGTTGCGTTCATAATATCCTCCTAATATCATAGATGTTCATATGAGCCTCTCACAGCGGAACATCCGTAGTTACTGCCAAGGAAGTATATCAAATTTTAACCCTTGTGTCAAGCACTTAGATATGCTATATTTATACATATAAATGTTATATTTATAAAGTAAGTGCTGAACAACCTCATTCCATCTGAAGTGCTTCAAATTCATTAAAGCACTTCGTCACGTGCATTGCGCTCGTACTTCGCTTTAGATAGAGTCGACATGAGTTATGTCATACGTCTTTCCGGTTGATTTTTAGCCACTTTTCGTCGAGGACTTCAACACTTTTCACTTCGTGAAAAGCCGCCCTGCGGGCGTCCGGCCTTCTTGCCGGTGTAACCTAGCAGATTATCTCGAATACATTGAGTGCAAATCTTGATTTGCACGAATGCTTCGTCGTCCTCTCATTAACTGGATAAAAATCAAGCACGAAAAGCCGCACAACTAACTCGTGCCAACACTATCTAGTACTGCGCTCACACGCTCCTCGTCTTTTAAAGAATTTGCGCGCAATTCAGGCGGAAGCAGGTTGTTCAGCACTTACTAAATTATGAACGAGAGGGCGATGGAGTATGCAGAGAAAAGTAATTATAATTGGAGCAGCAGGTAGAGACTTTCACAATTTCAATGTTTTTTACAGGGACAACCCTGCTTATAAGGTAGAGGCATTCACTGCCGCACAAATTCCTAACATAGCTGATCGCAAATATCCGGCGGCGCTCGCGGGAGAGCTTTACCCGGATGGCATACCGATTTATGATCAGAGCGACCTTGAGAAACTGATTAAAGAAACGGACGCGGATGAGTGTGTGTTTTCCTATAGCGATGTTACCTATCACGAGGTTATGGGCGTGGGCGCAAAAGTTAATGCTGCCGGAGCTGATTTTACTTTGCTCGGCCCTAAAAACACAATGATTAAGAGCACTAAGCCTGTAATCGCTATTGGAGCTATTCGCACGGGCTGCGGAAAGAGTCAGACATCGCGCCGTGTTGCTGAGATTTTGATGGCTAATGACCTGAAAGTAATAGCTATTCGTCATCCTATGCCATACGGTGATCTTGCGGCACAGAAAGTTCAGAGATTTGCGGCTATTGAAGACCTTGCAAAGCATGAGTGTACTATCGAGGAGATGGAAGAGTACGAGCCGCATATCGAGCGCGGTAATGTTATCTATGCTGGTGTAGACTATGAGGCGATTCTTCGTGCCGCTGAGAATGATCCGGATGGCTGTGATGTGATTTTATGGGACGGCGGTAATAATGACTTCCCGTTCTATACACCTGATTTGATGGTCACAGTGGTTGACCCGCACAGACCGGGGCATGAGCTTGGCTACTATCCGGGCGAAGTTACTCTGCGCATAGCGGACGTCGCCGTTATCAATAAAATTGACAGCGCTGACTTTGAAAAAATTCAAGAAGTCAGGAAAAATATTGAGTTAGTAAACCCGGGCGCAGTTGTTGTGGACGCGGCCTCGACCATAACGGTTGAGAATCCTGAAGTAATTCGTGGCAAGCGCGTTCTTGTTATAGAAGACGGACCAACGCTGACTCATGGTGAGATGAAGATAGGCGCGGGTGTGGTTGCCGCAAGGCGATACGGTGCCGCTGAGATAATCGACCCAAGACCATATGCGGTTGGGGATATAGCAGAAACCTATAGCAAATATCCGGATATTGGCGCGCTTTTGCCTGCGATGGGTTATGGCGAGAAGCAAAGAGCTGACCTTGAGGCAACTATTGCCGCGACTGACTGTGACGCAGTGATTATAGCAACGCCGATAGACCTTAAGCGTATCGTGGATATCAAAAAGCCAAGCACACGCGTGGAGTATAGTCTGCAAGAAATAGGTGTTCCTACGATGGAAGATGTGCTGGAGGAGTTTATTAAGAAGATTAAATAAAGGCTCAATGCAAAAGGACGGCTGACGGTCGTCCTTTTTAGCGTATTCAATAACTGTTGCTGCTTTAATTGCTATACTGGCAACTCACTATATATACCACATATGACACGAAAGAGGGCTATTTCCATGAGAGAAAACAAAACATTACGAGGCGAGAAAGTATCTTTGGAAGTCTGTACAAAAGAATCATGGCATGAATTCTATAAAAGTTATGAAAGTGATCCAATGATGTCTACGACCTCTTATATCTATGACTTTGAGCGCGTTGAGAAATCTTACTCTGAGAAGATGAATGATAACACAAGGCTGTATTTTACAATTTTTCATGAAGGCGCTGTGGTCGGACAGATTTATCTAAAGCACATGAACAGAGAGAACAAGAGGACTGAATTTGGCATTGCTCTGACAAATGACTCTGTAAAAGGTAAAGGCTTTGGAACAGAGGCAATTCAGCTTCTTGCCAACTATGCTTTTTTTACGCTGGGCTTTGAATATATATTTGCTGACTCGGTTCTGCGAAACGTAAGGAGCCAGTATGTTTTGGAGAAGGTTGGCTTTGTGCACACGCGTGAGGATAGTGTGTTTAAGTATTACAAGTTAAGCCGATTTAACAGTCATGCACCGGAAGGGTATATTTGCCCGTTTTGTTTAGTGGCAGAAGGAATCGAAAATGAGAATGTACTTACTAAACAGTCCGATATTATTTATCGCGACGAGTATATCACTGCGTTTATCTGTGCCGGTTGGTGGGAAAATAACAAGGGGCATGTTTTGATCATTCCGAATAGACACTTTGAGAATTTGTATGAGCTGCCTTCTGAATATTCGGCAAAAATACATGACTTTGAAAAGCGGGTAGCTATTGCAATGAAGCAGGAATATAAATGTGATGGTATCTCTTCAAGGCAGCACAACGAGCCCGCTGGAAACCAGGACGTTTGGCATTATCACTTGCATGTGTTTCCAAGATATAAGAATGATAATTTATATGGAATGGACAGAAGGGCGACGACTGTTGAAGAACGAGCTGTGTATGCTGAAATGTTAAGAAATTACCTTTTGTGTGATGCGGAGACAAAGTAAAAAATATAGATGATGTTGAATATATGACATGCAGCTGTCACATTAAGCGTGATAAAATAAATAAAAACTGAAGGTGGTTATGTTATGTCTAAAACCGTATTTTTCAATTCTTACAAACTGAAAAAGGGAGCGTCTGTTCCAGATTTTTTAATTGCAGTAGAAAAATTAACCGAACACACATCTACTCAAAAAGGCTGCATTTCGTTTAACCTGTTTGTTGATAATGAAACTTGGGCCGATATGTCAACTTGGGAAACTATGGACGATGCAAAAAACTTTGCAAAGGTCGGCGGCCCGAAAGATTTAGCTGAAAAATTTTATTCTTTCATTGACTTTAATAGCTGCAAATCTCATTTTTTCGAA
>Ga0123355_10002639_pt1 | contig 25464 bp, 18 predicted proteins | sample TergutEmb28metaG_3_FD_89872 | JGI IMG/M metagenome (GOLD analysis project Ga0123355, IMG submission 89872) | Embiratermes neotenicus P1 segment gut microbial communities from Petit-Saut dam, French Guiana - Emb289 P1 | ecosystem: Host-associated > Arthropoda: Insects > Digestive system > Gut ...
CTACTACAAAAAATTCCAATATTCACAGAGTTAACAACAATACTAACAGGACATGGGAAAACAAGTTCATACTTATACAGATTTGGACTAATAGATAATCCAATGTGCCCGTGTGAAGAAGAAAAACAAACTGTAGACCATTTAATATTTAAGTGTAAAAAATTAAGTAACCAAAGGAATGAGATGATACAACAAATAAAAAGCACTGGTGGCAAAAGTCTGTTATTTAACACTGCTGAAATTATATATTGTTGGTGATAGATGAATGAATGAGCATGAAGCACCAGTGGAGTGATAGTGATGGGGAAATCTGAAGTACGGTACTTGTAGAAAATTGTGTTATAGGACCAGTTTGTCTTTCCACAAACCCCACAAGGATTTGCCTGGTATTGAACGCACACCTCTGTGGTGTGAGGTTGGTGATTACCTGCCTGAGCAATGGCATGGCCCACATTATATTCTCAAGGGTCCTGGCTCTTTATATTTCAGATCATCTTGTTTCATACCATATCATTTATTGACACACTTTACTTCCATTGTCAGATTTGTTGACACTGAATACTCTGTTATTTTCCAGGTAATCCAGTTGTTAGATGTCTTCCCACAGGGTCTTGGTTTTGTCCTTGTGTTTGAATTCATGCCATCAGGGCTGTGGGAGATGTTACGGGATGCTGAGAATCCTCTCATGGTTCCCCAGATAAAGACTTACATGATCATGTTGCTGAAAGGTGTTGCCTATCTTCATGAACACTCCATTATGCACAGGGTGAGACTCTTATCCAGTGTTACCAACTCATCATGGGCAAAGTTACTAAAAGATCCAAGAATATCTCCATTTTTTTCTGGCAAAATCACCAAACTAAAATTTATATTGTCCACAAACCTTTTTTGTCATATCACACATAGATTAGGGGTTCTTAATAAGGGTCAAAATTACACAAACCACACTCTTCTTGCCTCATATATAGCACCAGTATGCTGTATAACGTAGTTTTTGTAGCAACAGGATTTTGCTGTTCACATTGTAACAAGCACAAAGTCAAATTTGTATCCATCTCTAACCAGATAGAACATGACATAAAATAATTGTATTAAATTACACACACTAGACACTTTAGCATGGAGATGTCTAAGTTTTTCTGTAATTTGATTCTAAAAACCCCAGTAAAGTCACTAATCAGAAATATGACTTTTTGTCATTCATTGTAATTGAAATCCACTAGATTTGGTGACTTATTCTCCAGATTTGCATCATTACTGTTATCAAGGATTGACAGTTTTTTTAAACTTTTAAATGCCAGCTGTTAACTTTAAGTTGGTGCCTTTACCAGTGATTGTTAATTTTCATAACACAAACATATACAGAGATTAAGTTAATGGGATGCTTTGTACCATTCAGTTCAGAAACTTTTAATTCCTGTCATGTATCTGAAATGATAACAATTAAAATGTAATGTAACTATACTGTTGTATCAAATATAAAATAAGAGTATCAGTAATAACAGAGTATTTTAAGAGATGGACTGCAAGTCTCTGCGACAGAAAAGTAGGTTTTATGAGTTCCACTTTTAGTTGTGTTCATATTGACAGTTTGTGTAATAGAATTTATTTGGAAGAGATATAATTAATTAATTTGATTATCATCACTCAGAAGCATCTTAGGTCCAACATATTTTGGGTTGGTTGTTGAAGTGTCTATGTTAACTCTTGCTTAAAAGTGCTCATGTTTCTCATGCATATTACATTTTGAGTAATTTAAATAGCACGTTCTGTTTTGTAAAGGAAGTTTAGTGATGATTGCTGTTCCATTGGTATAGGATTTGAAACCAGCAAACTTGCTGGTAAGCAAGGATGGAGTGCTGAAGATAGCAGATTTGGGGCTCGGCCGAATGTTTTGGGCACAACAAAATCGTCCATACTCGCATCAGGTGGCCACTAGATGGTATCGTGCTCCTGAATTGTTGTATGGAGCCCGATATTATACAGAAGGTGTTGACCTATGGGCCGTTGGTTGCATCCTAGGGGAAATGTTGACATATTCTCCCCTGTTCCCAGTAAGTTAAGGTTAAGCTTGGTGTCATTTGACTCGATACATGAACTCTCAAAATAGCAGGTTTCCTTTGTTAGTCTGCATGTGCCATTGCATGATGTTCTGGTTGGTCTGTGGTGTGCTGTTAGTACAACTAGGATTATAGACCCCCCCCCCCTTTTTTTTATATATATAACAATTTGTGTCAGTATATTACACACACTGTTCTTCATTTCCTGAACACCTCTCCAGTTTTGAGAGAACGTAAGCCTTTTTTCAACATTACAGTGCTGCAGCTTAAACCACACATAATTGTATGCATTGTTTACAGTGTTTTTGGTGATGGAATAATAATCAGGGGATTTTGGCTTCCTCATTTAGCAAGTCTGAAGCTATTTTATTAAGGTTTACTTGTGGCCCACAATAAAGGATAAAGCATGTGATAGAAATTCTTGCATTGAAATTAGTGTGAAAGAAAGCATTTAGGATGTAATGCATTGAATTTCATCAGCAGAACTTGGCATACAGTGAACGCTGTATTTGTGAAATGTCTGTGAGCCAAAGCAAACCATTTCTCATCCCATCTTTAAATACAATGGGTAAAAAGCTCATATTAACTTCAGTGCATTGAAGTAATACACGTGACCCTGATTTATTTCAAATTGGAACAGCAGCAATTTTTGCATTGCCTGCTGCTATGTGCAAGTGATCTGAGGAGAGTTATGTGCATTGTCATATAAAATTGTATTTCTGTTTTTTTAGTCTGAGTAAGATTAAGTAAATTGAGAACAAAGGAAATTATATAAAAAAGAACTCTGTAATTTGTGTGGTTCATCTGTGAATGTCGTTTAAGGTATGATAATAGGCTGTGAATGTAACGTGAAAACAGGAGGTCTTTTTACAGTTCTTTTAAAATGCTAACTGTTGGTTGAATGAGAGTTGAGAAGAAAGAATGAAAATCATTAGGGAAGTAAATCTAATAACATATTCTTGGGTTAAGAGCTGTATCAGATTGTTCAAATTAACTGATATTTCAGAGGCTGACTCTGTCTCAGTCATGAGGGTTCTAATGGAGACAGGCTCAGTTACTTTGGTTTGTTTGAACCACCTGGCATGGCTGTCAGCCTGAGAAGACAAGAAATGCTTCAAGACTTATATCTTAGGGAACTAGTTCATAGACATTTGGCCTAAAAGGAGAAAGATAATGTTATCCCTCTGCATGCCATGAAGGAATACAGAGAGAGAAGAAATATATCTCCACTTCTTCCTAACCCTTAGCACTAAATGGAGGTGAGTGGTCAGCATCATACCCCAGCTGCTGTACCCCCAGTACCCACTGAATAGGAGGCTGAGTGGGTCTCAGAGTTGTCTGGATGCTTTTTGGAGAAGAGAAACATCTCTTGTCCCTACCAGGAATCCAGCCTACCAGAAGTTTCATTTTTCATATTTTGTGGATATTCACACACTGTTAGAGTATGCAACATGCTGTTTATCATTCGTAGGGAGAAACAGACATAGAGCAATTAGCAATTGTGTTACGGACACTGGGAACACCAACTGCAGAAACATGGCCAGGAATGACAGAGTTACCAGATTTCAACAAAATAACGTTTCCAGAAACACGAGGAGTGAGTTGGGATCAAATTTTCCCTGACTGCGTGCCAGAAGCCATAGATCTTGTGAAGAAGTTTCTGGTATATAATACTGATAAAAGACTCAAAGCTAAACAGGTATGGTGTATGTTTGATTGACACTTTCTTTAGTCTTTGAATGTAACTGACTGTGGTAGTTACTTTGCAGGGTGGTACATTTTTAACCTCAGTATTACATTTTCTTTGGCCAAGCAGGTAACTAAAAGTACCCTTCAAGACTGCCCGGCTGTAATAAGCAAAGTTTAATTTTTAATTTATGTTTCCTGAATTCAACAGAAGAAAGAAATATACCTGCCAGTGGGAAGACCAGGCTTTATTTTTCAGATCACTGGGTACTGACTGCCACCTAGTGGTAATATTCTTATGTGAGACATCCCATCTGTATGCTTACTGAGTGATATAACTCAAGTACATCAGAAGTATTGTTCATTGAAATAGCCATGATATAAGCTGTGTGTTTATTTTGGAAGATAATGGAATATATTGAGCACTGGAAAAGTCTTGCTTGTTACAACATTGTTCACACTGGGTTACATTGTTAACTTTCTAGTCTGTTTAACATGCATTTATGTCAATATTTGTCTCTTTTGGAATTTTTGTATTGTGTGGTGTGTGTTTTACATGTATTCTTTATTTTCAGGCACTTGTTCATCCTTACTTCTTCACTCCACCACTGCCATGTCAACTCTCAGGCATGCCTAAACCTGTAGATGGTCACAGACAACAATTCAAGGCTAAAGAATATGACACAGAGAAACCTGTGGATGAATTATTTAGTGATTTAAAGGGACTGTTGCAATCTTGATATTCCTATGGGCATAACAGCATGGAAAAAAAGTACTGTAGATTACTACACTTTATCGTAGAAATGAGTGGATGTCAAGAACTTTTTACTGCAGTTGCTGAATGCACTTCCTGATTTTTATTAAGGATTTAAAATCTCTTATACCTGACTTAAATGTGTCATTGTAAGGTTCTGCACCATAAGTGAAAGGCTGAGAATTCCAGGAATTTTCAAAGAATTTTCATTCATAGATTATAGAAATCTTAAGAAGGACCAGATTTATCAGTACTGGGGCACCTTGTGGTCTGTGAGTGCAGTAACAGTGTATGTGTTACAAAACTTAAATTCAAGCCCAGCCATATCCACTGTAGATTTACAAGGCCTGCCCATTTGAGGATGCTGACAGCTGAAGGTGTTGAGGTGGTTAGAAAAAATCACCACAGTTATTCAGACTGGAGACCTGTTGTTACATTGATGCATAGGTGAGGATACTCCAATGTTTAAAGAATTTCTTGAGCTGCTGCCTAAACCACTGTACCACAATCTTCTGTGTGTTGTTTTCAGACACTGACATACAACCTGAAGCCTGTATTAACACTGCAGAAGTGTGAAAGTCACATGGTGGAAGTCTGGGCTGTGTTCGAACACTTCCCCGTTCCATGGTATTCGGTTGTAAACACTGGCTCAGCTCACTGACGGCATCATCCTGCTTAACAAGACTCATCCTTTTGCATTAATACATATATAAAGACCCAATGAGTATCCTTCAAAACACAACATGTGTTTGAAAGATACTTAATGGTTCTGAATGCCATGCAGTGGGACATTCTCGGACATCTTGCATACAGCCCAGACTTAACATCATACACTTTTCACACTTTTGAACCATTAAAGAAATCCCTCAAATTCAAATTAGAAAATGGTGTGCAGGAGGTTGTGGTACAGTGATTTAGGTAGCAGCCTAAGGAATTCTTGGCACGTAGGATACACCAACTTGTGGCTTAGTGGGACTCCTGTCTAAGTGACTCTGGTTATATATACTAATTGCTCCAGTATGCATGATGTCAGGCTTCCAGCATGCAGTAGATGAGAACTGTGCTTTTCTGGGTTATTACACAGCGAGTAATGGTAATTTCTTACTGACGTTTCGGGACAACCTATCAATCCCATCTTCAGAGGTCAAGAATCCTTAACCCCTGAAGATGGGGCCGATAGGTTGTCCCAAAACGTGGGTAAGAAGTTACCACTACTCGTTGCATAATAACCCAGAGGAGCACAATTCTCTGCTCCAATACCATCACCTATGAGTATCTTAAAACAGGGTTCGTTTGTATGTGCCTGATATTAATGTGTGATTAATCTCCCAAAGAGTACCAGATCCTCCACCTGATGAGGGATGGTGAGTCCACCTTAACAGGTATCGCAGCTTCACAAGTGGGTTTCCATTAGTGTCCAAGGTGGGCAGAGGCTGCTGAGGTGGAAAAATTGCAACCGGAGGCATTAGTCACACCAGCAACATATACTCAAGTTGGAATTGATTTTATATTAGTTTGTTGTTTGTCTTACTAGTTGCCTACAAGTTCAGGTTTGGTATGATTCAAAATAACTATAATGTACTTTGAGTTTTGATAATTTATTGTGGGGTGGAATTTTTCCATGGACCCACTGTTACATTTGTCATTTTCAAATACTGTTATTATCTATTCTTTCATGCTGCAACCCTATTATTGGGTCTTGGGGGTTTCTCACAAGTTAACGGTGAAAGAATATGGTGCCTGAAATGAAGATTTCCCTGTTGCTGGAGTCATTCATCATTCCATAGTCTGTCTTGTTACAGGTCCATGGCCTCTTCCAAAGCTAGTTCTACACAGAGTGTGATCTAGTGTTTCCTCTTCAGTTTCTAGTGTCTTTAAACATAACGTGTTGAACCAGCATAGAATATAAATGTGCTAAATGTTATATCCTAAGGGTTTAATCCATTAAGTAAAAAGGGGGTTTAAAATTGACAACTGTTGCTGTTCTGGAAACTGTTTAACATATCGAGTTCCAGCCCTTTAGCATTTTCTTGGGTCCAGAAACCTGGGCACATTTGACATATTTTTCCACGTGACCCAAACCCGAGTTCAAGTCATGTACATTGTAATACATAGACGAATATATAAGCATGAACTGTGCTGGGGTATGGGCCATGCAGAAAGTTGACTTGGATTTGGGCTTCAAAGTGTTAAATGACCATAGCTCAAAAACTACTGTACACAGAGGTTTTGTCTGTTCTTAGGGTGTTAGACTTGATTGTATTTGATAAAACAATGTGAATACCAGAGGGTTGATTTGTCATTTCATTAAGCTGTGCTCCAGCTAGTAATGCGAGTCGATAGTCTGGATGTTAATATGGGAGAAGGACATATGTAACACTAGTCAATTTGTGTGTGATATTACAATAGGAGGCATAAGTGTGGGTATCTGTTAAATTATGTACACTTTGTATATATAAAATACACACATCTTCAGATATTCACATGGAGAAAAACAAGCTTATTCTTGTCCTTTACTTCCATACACAGTTCATAATTTATTTCATCCTTATATTCATAACCTCTTCCTTCACTTCATCCACTCAACTCCTTGTGGCTTTGCTTTGGGCCCCCCCCCCTTCTGTTCCACAGTTACTTTTGATAGTCTTTCTGTTCTTCCATTCTGCCTCTTTCCAGGCCACTGTGTTTGGAACAGGAGGGTGTGATGGTAAATCTCCACACGTGCATAACCTCCGTACCCTTAATCTGTCAGATGACCAGAAGTCCCCCATTGTCCATTGGATAGAAGGCTAGGTGTGCCTGAGAGTTAAAGAGAATGAGTCCTATGTCTTTTGAGGATTAAACTTTGGGGGTATGTAGTACATTACTTCAGGGAATTAACAGTATTGGTAGCACCATCCCATAAAATTTTGATTTGTTAACATGTTACAATTTGTTACAAACCATTCTTTAAAAAAATTCAGCCCCTCTATTCTTTGGTGATGTCATGTAACAGCATACGTCATCAACGAAATCTCATTTCTTTGACATCAGCATAGTGCCAGGATGGAAACCCAGACTGAGGTCTCATGTAATGTTTTGAGTGGAAACACTTGAAGACCAGGCAGATACCGAACATTAAATACAACTTTATTGCTTATGAACTGCTCTAGGATTATGCCTGGATAAGCACAGTCAGAAGCTGACAGGGATTGCCTGAGCAATGGCATAGCAACCATGCAGAATTTTGGACTGAGATATAATGAAGCTGATTAACAGGCTTCAAGTGTAGTAATCCTCACCTATTTGAGGAAAGTACTTTATGTTTTGTATTTCATGGAGAGCAAATTACAGCTTCAGTCTGTGGGAAAGTAGGCATAAATCAATTTGTTATATCAACAAATGGTTCTCTGTTATTTTATTACACATCTAGGAGGTAAGGGACCTTTACATGGGTCAATCACATGTACTTCTCCCTTAGTTGGAGAAGTATGTCAAATTTAAATAAAAAATTATAACACCATTTGTTGATCAATTTTGCCACAAATATTAAATACCATGGGTCAGATTGAAAATATAATTTATATCAGTGTTCTTGGCAAACTTTAAATATAAAAGTAGATAGGCAGGTAGTAGGTGGAAGTAAATGTGAAATTCTATACGTAACTGCCCCATATTGTAAGAAATATTTGGTGGCGTAATAAATACTAACATTGTGACGTCAAGTTTATACCATTCCTCAGCGTTTATGGCTATACTAGCACGAAAGGCTGTAGCAAATCGTGACTTTGCTAACGGCTTCTGTATTGAATTTGGTGTATGAAACATCTTCCGCATATTAATTCCGAAAAGAGAAGTCGAGCGTCTGTTGTTTTTCTTTTACATAAAAACAGTACATCCAATTGCGATACACAGCAGGCCTGTAAATCATGCAGCCCGCAGAGCTATAATGTGATCCGCCCAAGTTTTGTTGTTGAATAGAGTTTGTCATTTTTATTGCATAACACACCCAAAAAATTCTGCGCAATTAAATGCAATGACTAGTTAACATCCTTGAGTGTTTCTGTATTTAAAAATTTACAAATGGACGATGACAGAATGTGACACGTTGCGGCCAAAGACGTCACGTTGGATTTCGGGTTTTGCCCGCAACCTGTTTCGAGGTTGAAAGCCTGCCCCATAGACGTACCCTGATTCATAATAAATACCACGCACTGTCTGATTTGGAATCGGTACGTTACGAGCGCAAATCATCTGATTACGAGTATATCATTATCAGACCCACTTTACGTAAGGGCTGAAAGCGTAGTTGTCAGATGGGGGTGGTTTGCTTGTTTATAAACACAACCAAAGAGTTCTGATTCGTGATCCCATGTGGAATCTTAAAACTTCGGTAGCGGGTTGTGATTGATACACTGTCTGTCCACTTTTACGTCGCATACGAATGCAGCTTCCGATTATTCACATGTCCGGTGAACCACTGCCATGTCAGCTGATGTGTTTCGTAGTACTTATAGTAGTCGGTGTTGGTATACGTGCCCGTTTTTAACAGTAGGTAGTGTTGTTTGTGAAAGTTACGAAGTAATAGCGTGTGTTTTGTTGAGAAGTATCTAACACAGACCCCCCCAATCAAAATGATGATGCAGTATATGAAAGAGCTGGAACAGGTAAAAGAAAATTTATTTTCACATTTTAATATTATTTCTTTTATCGTAATATAATTAAACTAGCATTTGCACTCTTTAATACGAATAATGTCACTCTTACAGTGTATTTTAGGTGTACACTCTTCGTAAACCATTTTTGGGTTCGCTGACTTAGTGAAGGTTATAATTGTTATTATGTTGTGTAGGTAGTACATTGTTCTTGGTTATGTGGAGACATGTGGTGTAAACACGTTAATGATAATGAGACTTTAGAGAGATATGTATTAAATTAGTGGGAAAAGTGTGGTAATAGAAAATCGCTCCTCCCCACGTAACCTCCAAGTGCAGCAGCTCATCCTAACTCTTTCAGTAATAACTGCGTAATGTAGTGGAAATTTACCGACGTTTCGGAAAAATTTGTTCTCCCCAATGTTTAGGGTAGGTGTGTCCTGAATATATAGGCAACATTTTCTTTTGAAATGCCAGTTTGTTTCGTTTTATTTCATCACACACACACACACATATATGCTTATGTGGTCATTTCATCTGACGACTGTTGGTTGAAACTTCATGTTGGCCTGTTTACTGGATTAGTGTAGGCCACTCACCTGACTGCAGTTTGCAGCAGAGTGGCAGCAGGAAGTGACAAACGATTGTTGCTCTTATTAGTTGGTGCATATGTGTATAAGAATAAATAATGGGACACCTATTCTGAACCAGAGTGCTGAGTTCTGTAACTGGTTAGGGAATTGTAGTTTATTCAGTTTGTTATTAATTCAGCTATCTAGTAAGCATGAATGAAACATGAATTTTGCAAGAAGGAGATAATGTCATATTTGTATATGATGGTGATCAGTGAATTGCAAAGTTGTTCGCAATTTTCATGGATGTTGTTTGTCTTTGCTTTTTGTGTAGGAACCATTTGATCCAGAAGAGTTTGTAGAACGCCTGGCTTGGAGAACAGTTGCAGATAGCAGGGGTGAGGGAACAGGACATTTTGATCCTGTTCTGCTTCATGAGACATTTCTTCAGGCTATCAAGTGAGTGATAGGTATTTGTTTCCTGTTACCTGTATTGTGGGTACAGATATGTTTATGTAAGCGTCATATTGATATCTGATTAAACATTCTGTGTGTGTAGTTGGATATATCACTGTTTTATGAACACATGCGATGAAGGACATTTGATTAATGTAGTTGTAAACAATGTGAATAATTTTTGAACCTTAGCTACTGATCTAAAATTCAGTCACATTTGACAGTATAAAGGGTTGTCTGTATGTTGATTATCTGCAGATGTATTTTTCTGAAGTGGTATATTTACACTGCTGTTAGTATGGCATCTAAAGAAGGGTCAGATGGGCAGGAAGTGTGGTTCATATAGGTGAGATGAGAGATGCATACAGGGTTTGGTGGGGAAACTTTTATGAGAGAAGCTGCTAGATGTAGCTGGGAGGATAATATTAAAATGGATCTTAAAGAAATGTGATGGAGAGGACATGGTAATACAACTGGCAAAGATCTGTTGTCTCTTGTGAACACAGTAATGAACCTTTAGCTTCCATAAAATACAAGGAATTTCTTGGCTAGGTGAGGACCTATTAGCTTCCCAAGAAATGCTCATCTCCACGTAGTTAGACTGTCAGTATAACATCACGTGGTGTGATAAATAAAAGGAAAGTACAGGAATTGACAATCACAAGCCACCTTCAACAGTTATTTAATGTCAGAATTGCACTATATGTGTTGACCTTACAAGGTCACCATAAGGTACTTGTATTTATGAAAATATTGAGAATGTTACATGGAACGCAATAAAATTCATGAATAAGGATTAAGATCTAGCTTTTACAGAAATGTGTGAAGTTAGAAATGTTTTTAATATTTCAGTTCGGTTCTTGCCAGAATGTGAAATAGCCTGTTGTTAAAATGTAAACTTTTTTTTAATGGTACTCCTTTTTTGAAAACTGTGTATTTTGATTTTTATCCTCCACATTGTGAACTTAAATGAGTTTCAGTTACCATGTGCGATGTTAAATAACATCTTAGATTATTTTAAGTAGTGCAGACAGTTTCTTTGGTTTGCTTATGACAGTAATTTTGTATGTAAATGTAAAAGTGTGTATTCAGATGATAATATTACACAGTTAACAATGTATGATGTGATGGTCAGTGAATGATGAACTGGAAATGATATCAGACATAGTGGTTATGGCTTAACTGAAGTATTTTTGTGGCATTTGTGTAAGGGATGGAGGTAATTTGTGTCAAACGCTGGTTAGGATGGCTAGTGTCTTGGCTCAAATAAGAACCAGGCACGTCCAAACTAGAAGTCTAAAGTGTTATCATGAAACCAGCCTGCTTGGTAGATTCCTGATGAAAAATTTAAGAACGTCCCCCCAACAAATTTTGTTACTGTCAGAGTATTCACACACCATTGAGTTTATTTACAATAAAGATTTTCATAAAAAATAATTCAGTATGTTTGTTTTTTACTGCTTGTTTTTTGTAAAGTGTATTACATTGTCCGTCCTTTTCTTATCGATAGTCCCAAGGCCTTAACTTCTATCTGGTAATCCTGTTCTGATTAATTTTTTATAATATGTTAGATGTGAATATAGTGGGGCTGTGATTATTTCTCAAAAGGGACCTACAGATTTTACAAGAACGCCAACAAAAGAAATGTGAGCGTCTGGAGATGATGTGTCGGGAAGAAGAAAATGGGCACTGGCAACGCATTTCTCAACTGCAAGACAAGAATAAGGTATCATATTTAATGTACATTAAAATATGACTTTCCTGTCAGTTTCTGCCTACCTATAGTGTTCCTATTGAGGAATGTGCAAAGACACAAAATTTACTCTTGCCAGTCCATATTGTAGCCATAGCTGTTGATTGATATGCAGGTAATGATGTACAGATATGGATGTAATTCACATCCTCATTCTCAGGTAGAGGTAGAGATGGTGAAGATGTCCCTCTAATTAAGCATCATACCATAAGGCTTGTGGGGGAAGGAGGTATAGGTTCTCACATTCTTAACCTTGGCACTAGACAGAGGTGAGGTCCAGCTTCACTGTCTTATTTTAATCAATGTATGTACAGGTTGTCCTTGTTTAACATTGCCCTGAACAATGTCATTTTTGTTGGAACTTTGACAAATTTTGGTGACCAACAATCTGATGAATATTGCCCAGACTCAGATTAATGTTTCAGCTGGCAGCTGGTGATGTCTTCAGTAGCTAGATGCTTAGGTATATTAATTAATCTGTTTGAGCGAAAATGCTCTGTTCTAAATTTTTTTGCTATATGTTGCAAGTTTCAGGATTGTAACCCCAGTATTAAACAAGGACTTCATGTGCTTTAATTATTTCAATTGGAGTGTTATTCCTTCCAATAGGTACTTCTGCTTGTTTGATTTATTTCTCTTATGTTCATTCTGTTATGACTTTTGGTATAATTTTTTGGGTTAATTCGTCCTATAGTAGTAATATTTGTGAGATAAAAAAAGAATAATTAGTGTCATTACTAATTCTCAAAGTAGAGACCGTTGTCGAGGATTATTTAAGAAACTAAGTATTTTTACATTACAATCATAATATGTATTTTCTCTTTTATTATCTGTGATTTAGAAGAGGGATCTGTATGAAGCCACTTTTGAAATTCATAGTATTAACACCAGACAGGGTACTGATTTACATCCTCCTACATCAAATTTAACAAAGTTCCAAACAGGAGCCTTCTATTTTGGAATAAAGTTTTTTAATCATTTACCATATAGCATTAAAAGTTTGCATCATGAAGAGAAATAGTTTTGACTTCCTTTAAAAACGTTTATTCTTATGAACTCATTTTATACATAGGATGAATATTTTAATTGGAAATTGTCTGAAGGTCTTGGTTCCTTGTAAATTTATTTATAATTAGTTTTTATAAATTTTATAACTCGTTTTATTAACTCTAAGTGACTAAATGTTTTGTAGTTTAAAAATGTAAAATTTTATATTATATTGTATATTAAGTCAAATTTTTATCACTTATTGTAAATTAGACATATGCTTTTTATAAGCATGCTTATGTTCGTAATATTGACTGAGTCTATTCATAAGGTTTCTTTGAACTTGTTAGGATCCATGGAATGCAATGGAGTGAATAAATAAATGAATATTTAAATAAATGGAATAGAATAACTTCATATAGTGCTATAATTATACTTTCATTACGCCTAAGTTCTTGGTTACTTTGGTGTCTATAAATCAGAGCATCACATCCAAATGGTTGTTAATTTTGTGTCATACTGATGGTTCTGGACGAGATTTTAATGTAATGTATTAGGTGTCTTGAATGTGTGCATAGAGCCAGTGGTATAAAATCAAGATAACTGTTAAGGCAGTATTTATTGTTGGAATGGTCTGATAACTGTGAAATTCTCCAATAATGTTCATGGTACTATGTTCCAACACTTTCAACATGCAGAGATGTCAGACCTGTGCAGCATAGTGTGTCTGCCTTTCCCATGCGCTTGAAATGTTAAAGGTCATGAAAGTAGATTGCTGCAGAGGAGTGTAATTCCTTGGCTTGTTTATGTACTTACAAACTTACAAAGCATGTTGGTCTGAATATTCAGTATGATTAATACAACATTAATGTTTGACTCATAATGTTCTAAAAACATTTCCCATATGCCCAAGGGATGCAATTTTCTGTGTTCTGCTCTTTCAGTGATTATTTCACTACTATTTAACTGCTGTCATTAATTTTGGTTTTCAGATATTTCTTGAAAGCAAATGAAAGATCACCTAGGAAATCACAAATTTAAAACCGTGAGCATAGCACTGGAATAAAGATTCCTGTTATTCGGGGGTGTGTTGGTATTTTAGATAATGCTGCTGCCTCAATCACTTCAGTTCTACCAATCTATAAGGGGTTAAGGGGTCAAACCCCAGAAACCATCTCTGTTTTCATACTCACTGCCATGTGAACATCATTTTTCAACAACAGTGAAATAATAGAACACTGTCTCTTAGACTTGGGGGGGGGGGAAGTGGGGGAGGGGGAGATGCAAGTATAAAAGCTCATTGTATGGTATGACAAGTTCCAGTGTGTCAGTTTTCACTGGCACTGTGTGCAAAAGCAGGGAATGTTGTATTCATGCTGTGTAATGTATACCAAAGGTCACTGAATTGCTTTAGGATGTGTGCCTTGAAAACATCCTTTCTGGCTGCACCACTCTTATATTTACCTCAACTATAATGTGGTAAAGTTTCAATAATTTTCAGTTCATAAATTTCATGCAGCAGATTTTAATGATCTTTTCAGGCATCTGTGAACATGTTTCAAGAGCTGGATGAGAGAATCAATTATGTGGCAACTAAAGTACTCCACTTGGGTGATCAGCTGGAAAGTGTTAATACGCCTCGGGCGAGGGCTGTTGAGGCCCAGAAGTTGATGAACCATTTTGCAGAGTTTCTCAGCCCTGGGCCATTGCTTGCAGAAGTGTTCACAGACAAAACTCGGGTAACTGTGAACTGTGATCATGTAATAATTAAGGTTGTTTGTTTCTGTACATTTTGCCTTCCAAGACCACATATTAGGTATATTTTAAAGTGAATCAGTATATTTCAGATGTTCACATTTTTATCACAACTGTTTGCAGCTCCACATTGTTTGTCTCCAAGTGTCTAACGAAAGAATTTGTCAGTGTTAAGTATTGATTCCTCTGTTGTATCCCGAAGAGGCCGTATCACAGATATTGTCCTCAGTGTGGAAGTGGGATTCAAACCTCAGGTTGAGAGTGGTGAACGGCAGACAGCTTACTCCAACAAATAACTTATTCATGGAACTTAGAGTTTTATTTGGAGTAAGTGAAGTAACAAGGTTACTACGAAGAGGACTCGGGCAGTCGGTAATCAAGCCCCGGCAGGGCGCAGGAGAGTCTGCACTCGACGGCTGGTCACAATGGAATGTCTTTCCTCTCGCTAGTGTGTCTCCTGCCTCCGCCTCTAGCTGAGGGAGGTGGTGGCTAATTACCGTCCAGAGTCCTCTTACTCCTGAACCTAGTGCCGCGCGTGATGGTGCCTCAGCGTGACGAATAGTCACAAGGTGGACTTTAACACGGTCACAGGTCAGGTTACATTGTTTCGTTCCCTATGATGAATACATACATAGCCCACAAAATACAATATCAAGTACATTCATAGCACATTAAAAGTATACAATACAAAACACATGAAATAATCAAGCAATTAATAAAGTGCAATAACCTATATAAAACATAACTCCTAGAACGCAATATCGGTTTCATATGCTACACCTCTAGTGCTGCTCTGTAAAACAGTAAGATGTATGAAAAATACCAAAAACTTAGACATTGGAATTTTGGGGGCAATAATTAGCATTGTTTTTTGGCAAAGACTTCAGGCTGGGAGTTTAAAATGTAGTAAAAAACATCTAGTCCCATAGATCGGAAAGGTTGAATTACTTCTTGGATTACTGAAACAGTAGATATACAGTTTGCCGTGGAGGCTAAGGTAAATAGTCACCCCTCGTCTAAGGACCTAATCCTTCATATGTAGCATGTTTTTTCCAAAATGGTGGTATCCACATACAAGACTGCATAGTGCCACAACCCAGAGGCCCACAATTTTAACAAATTCTTCCATGTATTATATAAAACTTTTATTGACAAAAGAAGCATGGGTCAACAGTTCTAATAGTCATTGTGTGTTGTTTCGTAGATGTGTGTGAAATTTTTAAAATCAACTGAAGACTTAAACTTTGGTCTGCACATCACATAGTGGCAGGATATATGAAAGGAAGTAAGAGAACCATCAGTCACCACTCAACTTTGACAATTATTTAATGTCGGATAGTACAACATGTTTTGGCCTGCAACGTGGCCATCATCAGATACTATGGGATAACCTGTTGTTCAAATATGTAATCATTTTTTTTAATTGGTACTTCTTTTTAGAAACAAGTATTTTGTTTTCTTCATCTTTCACTTTGTAGATGTAAATAAACTGTCAGCTTCTCTTAGCAGTTTTGAACAACATGTTGGTTTATTCCTCTAGTGCCATTAGTTTGTCTGTGATGTAGAATATTTCTGTGTAAGTATCAGATGGTGTTTCCAGAGGATAATATTACACATATGACAAGGTATGTCTGCCCCTTGCACAGACTTAAGTAGTTGTGATTGACACTTGTTTCACTTCCTTATATAAATTGATCAGTTATTCTTCTGAACATAAGACCGTATGTAGTTCCAGAAAACATAACAGTGAGGTTTAAACCTGGTACAACAAATATAAATGGTGTTTCCTGGTAAATATTTTCCAAATGTTGCTATGTTAATGTCACATGCAGTTGTAATTTTTTCAGATTGTTAAGTTATCAAGGACTTTAAGAATAGATTTGCTTCAGGTTTTAAATTAAAATTATCTGATTGATTTTTTTTGTTCCTGTCATTCATGATAGACTGGGTGTACAACTAATAGTTTATCCTTGTAAAATGTTCTATGTCAGGAAAACACCACACCTAAACTGGTTCCGTGGGATGCCCTAGGGGACATACAGAGCACACAGTAATTGGATTTAAGTGGGTTGCCTAGTTTATATGTGTGTTTACATTTTTGATATGATTTTGCTTACATGAATCAGAATAAATATGACACTGAACTAAATGTTTGCAGGCTGAATTTTTAGCAGGATCAGGGTTTCTTCTTTTGCCAATATGTCCAAATCAGCTCTGATGACCATCTTACATCATGTTCCCTGGATATTGGGGTTCCTTCCTCAGTTGGTGCAGTTTGAATGTAGTTCTGGGGCTTTACGTACCGTGCCACGGTGTGCCTTTCCGGCTTGGTGTTTGGCTACAGAAAGATTTCGCCTCTGTGTTAAAACTGAATGCCTTTCTTAGCTATCAAAATAGTACCAGCATAGAACACTGTAAAACAAGAATATGACAGCCCAGCAGTTTGTTCACTGCATCAAATAGAATTCACAGCCCACATGTTGGGGATTTTTTCTGTAACAGGGAACATGGCATGACTGTTGCATTTAATGACTTTATTGTGTGTTTTATTGTCTTTCTAAGCATCATTCTTTATTGGTTCCAGATAGATGAAGCAGCTGATGTTATACAGAAGCTGCACTTGATTTCTCAGGAATTACCTTCAGGAAAGTATGTGTTTATTAAACATGCGTTCGTGATTTTGTTCAAATATAGTAAGGTGCTATATAGCAATAATTGTTCTTTGTGCAGGTTTGAAAAGGCAAAAAAGAAAATAGGTACAAAGTATGATGAAATTGAGAGATCCCTGATTGAAGAGTTTGTGAAAGCACATCGCTCAGATGATAAAGGAAGAATGAAAGAAATTGCTACTATTCTTTCCCATTTCAAGGGCTATCCACAATGTATAGATGCCTTCATTGAACAAAGCCAAATGGTAATGTTTTCTTGTGAAAATGTTGTGTGTGTTTTTTGTTTCTCATTTTCCATGTGTCTTGCCCATTTCATTCTCATTAATTTGGTTTCATGAAGACTCCCAATTGTGAAACCCCTTATTCTGTAAAGTTTTTTCATCCTTGTAGGTTCATGTAGTCTCTTCAGCACTTTATTCACAAGTACCTTCTGTCAGGGTGGTCCAACTTCCACATTCATACAGAATGACAGACGGAAACCTTATGCCAAGAATAAAGGTTTAAAATTATTCAGAAACATTGCATATGCCCTGGGTCTGACCTGTAGTTACTAATTTTCTCGTCAGAAATATTATCAAAAAATGTCCTTTGCTCTAAACTTTTAAGTCTGTTATTTGTGAAAGCCTGACTGTTTTCACTATGATGTCATGTTTACCCAGTGGCTTTACTTTTTGTGGCTGATCATTTACTTCCCTGTTAAAGGATAACACTACCTGCACAGAGTTAAGAGCTTTTGTTTTAACTTTGTGTGAACCATCTCAGTTCAGTTCTAAGTTTCATTGCTGGAGGCCACATAATTGCATGTAGCAGCAACTTCTTTGGTGTCTGGGAAGCAGCAGTTGGAATGTTTTATGTCCAGCATATCAGCTACATGAATTGTAGTGGTGTTAAATACAACCATAAAACTTGCATGATGTTCATGAATTTTTGGAAAGTACAAAAGTATTATGAAAGAATTGTACACAGTAGTGGAATGCTCAACTTATGCATTCATAGGATATAATATAGAGGGTGGTTTTCTCTGTTACAGGGTGCATTTACAGGAAAGGATATTTTCAGAGATGTAATTCCTTTGTGTGAGAAAAATTTTTCAGTGATGACAGAGGTGTTTAGCAACCCAGACCAAGTAATGGCAAAGTTTGTGCTCAATATCTACCATTTAAAACTGCAGGTTTGTCTGTTTCTTTACTTGTAATTTAGGAATTTTGCTTGTACATTCAACGTTCTGAAAGTTTGTATTTTGGTTTCTGTGGTGTAAATTTCCTCAGCTTCATTGGCTGTCTGTGCCATAGGACTTCGCTGTGAAGCTATATAGGCAAGCTTCAATGCATTCTAGATGTCATGTGCACCTTCAGGGAAAAGAGTCTCAGAGCATGTGGACAAGGGTGTGGGTGCCCCCACATGCCCCCACACAGAGCCTGTCTATCATGACAGTGACAAGGACTCATGAACCTGATGGCGTGAGCTGTTTTTCCACCCTGTATCCAGTCAGTTTACATTCTGAGTTGTCATGGCTTACCTCATATGAAAAGTGAGCAGCATTTTCTCATTACTGAGATTTCTTATTGATTGTTAAAAGGTGAACATATATATGTATGTCAGTCTAGATACATTGCATTCTGAAGAAACTTTGCAAACAAACAGCAAAGTTAGTGCCAGTTGTAAAGCCAAAATTCACACATGAAGTACAAGAAACCTCATCCATTAATGTTCATTATGATTATTGTGTTTTAGTAAGCACATTTGCGTCTCTGTAGATTTCCCATTAGGACTTCTGTGCTGATCAGTCTATGTGCATTACGGGTAGGTCTATTTAATTTCTGTTAGTGACTAAAATTTAGTTTTCTAATTTCAGAAATACATTGTGACTAGTTTGTTGGATAGAAGTGACACAGAGAGGTATCTGAAGAATTTGTATGATTTATATTCAAGGTTAGTATGATAATTTGGTTTACTGTTATTATTGAGGTGGTCATATACCTGTACTTTTGTTCATATTTTATATTGCTTGTCTTCAGAAAGTTTGGTTTTGTTTTTAGCAAATAAAATGATTATAATAAACTAGTGCTTGCAAGGAAATTACCCACAATTCAATACCAGAAATTGGAATTGTGAGTTGTTCTTTGCTTGTAGTACCTGTTGCAATTTTCTGCTGAAAGAGTAATCAAGTTCTCCTTCCCCAGTTGTCTTCCAAATCTATACCATATGCTTCCTAAACTGAGGTAGTTATTTCTAAATCCATCAAAGAAAGTATCCATATTTTGGTGTGGAAGAGAAGCTTCAGAATTCTTTAAAATGAATGTATACAATAAAGATAGCGTTTATGTAGACTCGAGACACCTATAGACTTGAAGAATGCGTTTGGTCCTTCACCACAAGAAAATTAACCAAGATCAGAAGAGAGTGTAAAAATATTTATCCAAGATGTACTCTGATAGTAGGCATGAAAGGAATTTGTTAATTGGGTAGTAGATTTAATTTGAATTCATAGAACCTACCTTCCAGGCATACAAACCCATGCTGTGGCTAGTTGCCTTGCTGACACAAAAAGGATGATATCTCATACAGGTAAACTGAGAGGGGAATGTAAGGGAAAGAGACAAGTTGCAGGTTGGAGAAGTACTGAAACAATGAGAGGGATACCAGAAGCCATCATGTGATCAGTAAGGACATTGATCATGGGCCACCTTGGCTTAGCAGGACAGGCAAGGAGAAGGCAGAGAGCAAGATGCAACAGAAAGCTTTGTTGGTTGTTATTACAGAAACTCACAAATGACATATATTTTCAAATGGGGAATGTTTGCCAGGGACTTTTTGTATGCTCTTACTCTTTGCCAGAGTTTGGCTGTTGGTTGTTACAGAACCGTGAGACTGTCAAATGACCTATGTCATTTTCAAATGGGGAATGTTATGCAATGGACATTTTGTATGACTTCACTCTTTGTTACAGAGGTTTGTTGTTTGTCATTACAGAACAGTGAAACTCTCAAATGATCTTTCTCATTTTGAAATGGGGAATGACAATATGTATCTCAGTAAGCTGACTATGAATATCTTTCAAAAGTATCTGGACTCTTATATCAGGTAAGGTAGTTAGGTGCACTTTGTATATTTATAACTGGTCTGTTGTAGCTAGTAGAACTTTCTTGTAAGGGTCAAGAAGTGCCCAACTGGTATGTAAAGCAGCAGTTGTCATCCTGTGGGTTGTGAGGGTGCTTTGCATGCTTGCATAGGTGAAGTAAATGATTATTGTGCTGTATTTAGTCATTCATTAAGAAGTTACAATAAGGTACAAATTCAAATAATTGTTATATCTATATTGGTCTTAGTGCTGCTCAAATATACCAGCAAGCAAGGGCATACAATTTTGCCATGGGATTACTGACACAGGTATGTCAGAAAAGTGGATTTCATAGTTCAGAAAGTTGAAAATTCCTTGTGGGAAGGAAGTCTTATCTCAGAGTATCTTTTTCACTAGCCATGTAAGTTCAGTGCTAAGAATTGGCATCCTTAACCTACCAATACACATTGAGATTGGTTGATCATGATGGGGAAGAGGCAGAGGGGGCTTGCAATATCTTTCGGTCCTGAATATTACTTTCTAATATTTTTTAATGCCATTTTGAATGTTATGTATTCTTCTGTTTCATCATATTAACTGGCTGCCTTTGCATGCAGAATAAGTACTACATTAACCATCTGCATCTATGGACAGGCCGGATTTGTACTACGGTACCTGTTCTAGAATTATACATTTCTTAGTAATTAAGGTTGCATAAGTTTATTCCACTCCTTTCTCACCAGGAGGGATATTTCCTGTCTCCCTGGTACTGTCTTAGAATTTTGGTGTGACTTGCCACTTGTATGTCCTTGTAATGGTGAACTCAAACATGCGGGTCAAGGGAACCTTCTCACTGCCCTTATGCACGTCTAAGGACCATAAACTACGTACACCCACAGCACAGACACTCCAGTGTTTGTACAACCTTGGTCTGGCTCTGTCAATTCTGGCTTGTTACAGCTGAGAGGGAGCTGTTATGTAATCAGCCTCAAGTCCCCAGCAGCTATGTGACCTGTGTATATCTGCAAGGCATAGAGTGCGGAGCCAAACAGTAGGTGTCAAAAGATGAGCTCACCAATGGATGTGGGAGTTATTTTTTGGTTTCTGAGTCTCAATGAATTTCTATGAGACTTAGTGTTTTGATAGTTCTTGTTATTGCCTCATGGTGATGCACTGATTTTAATGTGATTATAGTGGATATGATTGTTCATTTTATTGTGAGTTTAACTTTTGGTGTAGCTATATCACCATACGTGAAAACATAAGTGTGGTGCTATATTATAGAAATTTAACTTTTTTTTTTTCTCCCCCAGTGTGGAAGTAAAATGTCTAAAAGAAAAGAGTGCTGCAATATTACACAAGTATTATGAATCCAAAAATCATCAGAAGAAGCAAATTCAAACTGGAGGGTAACTATATTATTTTGTTTGAAAGATTTTAATATATTCTCTCCATGATTCCCATTGAGATTTATTAAGAGTACATTGTATTTAGTTCACTGATTCATTGTTTTTAAGACCATCAGCAGACCTGTATATTACATGAGGTTTTAGATTTTGGCATCAGGTCAGGGGCATAGCTACCATATAGCAAGAGTGTGAACAGCGTAGGGGCCCATGAGCACATCACAAAAAATTATTGTTCTTACACTGAATTCAGCCCACAGTTCAGGTGAACTTGAACATACAGGTAATTGCAACACCTCAAACAAGAAACAAGATTTAGATGAACAGAAGGATTTGAAAACTAAGTCTATTTATGAGAGTTTTGTAACTAGTGGTCTTGTACCTTCTAGATGTGAGAGGGCCCATCAATAAGCTTTGCAGCAGGGCCCACTTTTACTAGCTATACCACTGTATCAGGTGCCACTATTAGTGCTTTCCTGTGCAGTTAGTTTAAAAAAAATGTAAAAGTTTCATAACATGTTTTAAATGCATTGTAACTTAATCCTTAAATGCATCATCCCCATTGTGTTTTATGCAAATTAGGAGGGGGTGGGTACGAAGTGTACAATATACATATGTACTTTAAACTCTAAGCACTTTACTCATAAGGCATCACTTACAACATGTATATATACTTTATTCTCTGTCCACTTTACCTGTCGAAGATATTATTAGTTTCAATATAGATAACCGCAAGACAACGAGATCTCATTGAAAGCTCAGAATATGCACAACAAGTATTGTTCTTATACTGTATATTTTCTCCTCATTATATATTTTTTTGGCCTGAGGATGGCCCACAGTGGCCAAAACATGTTGTCAGCCTAATAAATAGGATGCAAAGACAGTTGTGTTTTGACGCACCCACCTTCTCCTAATTTGCATTGTAACTTAACCATTTGTGTTGCCAGAATTGAGATTTCTAATGGTGTTATTTCTTATAACATTTCCCAATCATGGAAATCTCTGAACTTTAACAAAATTTTCAAAGGAATAATTTGAATTTTGGCTGTAGTACTCTTCAGTAATTGAAATTCTTGCAACATTTATAGATTTGGGAAGTCTCTAAAAATTGAAGGCAAGTAATTTTAGTGTTGATGCTTCCATATACAGTATTGAAAAACTTTTCCCATTTCATTTTTTGCAGGCCTTTACATTTTGATGTTCCATAGGCCTACTACTTTTGTGACATCTTTTCCTCTTAAATAAAGAAACCAACCAGCTACACAATCATCAATTACAAATGCATGTATTATTTAACTTCTACATGTTGTGGCTTTCTTGGCCATCATCAGGGATACTGTTCAAGTACTACAACATAAAATTTGAATACATGATAAAAATGTGTTACAGAAATATGTTTCTTATTTATAGGATTTAAACTATTTTGTGTGAGTTTCCATTTTTTATTAAATAATTTTGTTCATTTTGAACTTTTCACTGCTTACAAAGTTGACAAATATTATTCCCATCCAATTGCTTCTTTCCTTTGTGCCATATTAATTGTGTTTTGTCATACATTCACTTCCACAATATATTTTCTCTTGCAGTTTTTTTTTCTCATGCCCTGAGCTATTCCCTCATTTTTCTTTCTGTGTATTGTGTCTGTTGGTTGTTTTCAGCTACTCCTGATTCTACTCTTCAGCTTTACCTGTCTTATTTTTACTTTTTTCTAAATGCCAGTTATACATTAGTTTATGTAATGATTTTGGTTACAATTTTAAATTAATGTCTCAGAAGTATAAATTTTGACTCGGTTGATTTTCATTTTTCCTTATTTGTATGCTAATGTTCTTTCATTTACTTCCACATTTGGTATGTTTAGAGTCATTCTGTCTTGCTGTGTCTTTTATGATACCTAATTATTTTTCCTTTAGACTGTAGTCTTGTGGGTTAGGATATTGTGTAGTTTTGTAGGTTGACACCAGTATTTTGAAGAAATATGCTATTGCTACTATCAGGTTTAAAGTAGTAGGATCCAAGTTGGTGTGGAAGTTGCTAGAGTTGAGGGTGTGATGGAATTATTTAGGCAGGTTGCAAAGAATGTGGCCAATTGGAATTGTTGGAAGGGGAGAGAGGATGGCGCCAGATGCAGACCAATAGGAGATGTGGACAGGAACACAAGGAAACAGGGATGCAGAATTTGCTTTTTCAGGGCCATATCTTTGCCTTAATCTCTTGAGAATCAAGTTTGGGTCATGGTTGTTGAACCCAGAAATGGTGGCAGCCAGTTCTTCTGAAATTTTTTTGTGGAATTACAAAATTATATGGTGTCAGAACTTGAAAGCTACATTCCTAGTATCCCCCCATGAAAACCTGATTACTTAGTATCATTCTTCTTTACTTTTTATCCAGAATTGTTGGACTGTCTGATCTAAGGGACTGGACACATTCACATCCTATTTCACCAAGAGTCATTTAATGTTAATTCATCTTTAATGTGGTACTGTCATTGTGGTGAGTGGTTCCTGACAATTTGAAGGTCTGTGTTGTTCTCATCTCAAGGGTCAAGCAGTCCAAGATGTGTGCTGCCTGTCCGTTGAAGAGGAAGACACCATGATTCTTCAAAACAGTGGGAACCACTCAGTCAATGGAGCACAGTATTACATCTGTTAGGACATGAATCCACCACTGTGAGAACATCAAATCTCCTCCTCCTCGTCATCAACATCATTATCATGATAACAGCAGCAGCACTAGCACTGCAGCCCTTGGTGGACTTTCTCCAACTTGCTCTGTCCTCTACTCTTCCTCTCCAGCCTGTGACTCCTATCATCACATTGTCCAACCGTCTTATATGTGGTCGTCCTTTCCTTCTTCTGGAGAGTAATCTCTTCTTCAACATTCTTTTAGTCATCCATTTCTCTGGTATTCTTTCCACATGTCCTAGCCATCTTATTCTCTGTGCTTGCATGAACCTTATGTTGTCATGTCCTTCAATTAGTTAATTTAATTTCGCATTATAGTATATTTTTCATGCCTCACCTTTTGCTGTTTACTGTTATATCTGTATGTAGATCTCTCAAATAATCTGCACAAAACGTTTCCAGACAAATTTAATGCTTATTCTTAATTGCACAAATTACATTTTAAATTCTATAAGGCCAAATAAGTGATTGGGCTTTTGCAGTGTGCGCCTGTATTGTGATGGGCTTTGCAAAAATGGTTTGTATTTCCAGTAAGTGAATGGGAAGGCCGTTGATATATGTAGAGTTACAAAGAACACATTTTCCCCCCATTTTTCTACCTATCTTATATTCTGTGGCTTTCATTTAAGTAGAATGGATTTTACTGATATCTCACATATGAAGTGTTATATTAGCCACTTAATACTGTATATTCTCGAATCTAATCCGCACCCCTTTTACAGTTTCAGAGGGCTAAAAAATCAGATGCGGATTAGAATCACGTGCGGATTAGATTCGCGGTCATGAGCTGGAGTTTGGAAAAATGATAGAGCTGCTGTATGTGCCATAAGAACAATACAATACAATAATTTATTATTTATAATATTATGTAATATTTATAATTTATTATTCATCAGACTCGCCGTCATCACTCATAACTGAATCGTTATCCGTCACCCAGTCACTATCATCTTTATCTTCACCATCGTCCTCCCATAGAATGTC
>Ga0123355_10002640_pt1 | contig 25464 bp, 14 predicted proteins | sample TergutEmb28metaG_3_FD_89872 | JGI IMG/M metagenome (GOLD analysis project Ga0123355, IMG submission 89872) | Embiratermes neotenicus P1 segment gut microbial communities from Petit-Saut dam, French Guiana - Emb289 P1 | ecosystem: Host-associated > Arthropoda: Insects > Digestive system > Gut ...
CTGTGGTGGTGTGGTATCAGTATGCAGGCTGAGGCACTAGTGCCTCAGCCTGCATACTGATACCACACCACCACAGCCATACCACAACATAACTCCAACACACATCGAACCAGATCAATGGAACCCATGTAAGGCACTAGTGCCTCAGCCTGCATACTGATACCACACCACCACAGCCATACCACAACATAACTCCAACACACATCGAACCAGATCAATGGAACCCATGTAATAACTCACCACATAAGTCGCAAGCTCCTGAGGATGGATATATTAACATCCGAAACATGTTGAGCATTAAGTAAAAAAATAATAAAGCAAGTGACATCAAGTTGGTCTCTCTTTACTCAACTATCAAGATGATGCACGTTCCAATAAACACAAGACAGAAATGGTAGTCTGAATTTCACCGCCATCGGGAGGATTGTCCTCAAATCAAAGCTTTGGACCAGCACCATATTCAAAGGATATCGGAAGCTTTATCCGAGACAGTAAAGCGGCCAGGGAGTGAATTTGACCACTCTTTACTACCTAGATTCAAGAGTAAAATTGAATGGAACTGTAACGCCATTCCGCCACGTGCCTGCATAGCACGTTCAGGAAGAACATAACCTCGAGACGTTTAATATGCTTAAAATCCACTCGGGTACTTCTAAAAGGTAAGCTTAAAATAATTCTGCTACACGACCCTGTCTGAAAAACCCCATACGCTTTAGTCTTCTTAATTGGTACAGAGAGGGCCCGTGTTATAAATAACGTTGAGAATAATATAAAAAAAAAGAGTAAGGATGGGAGAAAGAAAGAGGAAGGAAAGGAGAGAAGAAGAAACACACACAGAACAAGCTTAGAAACAAACAAATCTGAATGTTTTTGCCTGTTGAAAGAAAGTAAAAATTTCCCTTATTGTTATTCCCACATTTGTTGCTTTATAGCAGTTAGGAGTGACTGGACCTCTGGGTAAGGAAGGATGGAGCGCTCCAGCCCAGCATCCTGACTGGTTTCCATAGCAACAAACACTGTACGCTGGATGGGATTGGAAAATGCGGAGTTGAGGGTTGAAACAGTACCAAGCATTGATTGAGCGAGAGAGTGTGTCTGAGAGCGCATGCGATTATATCCAGAGTATTGAAATGCTGGAGAGGGAGGAACCAGCAACTCACAACTCCAACATCTTTGTTCGGGGAGGGGTGAGGAGGGAGAGAAGGGGGGAGGGAGAATACCTACATTCATGTTAATTTCACATGGCAAATGTGTCATCTTTGTTCAGTAAGGAAGTCTGAGGAGATGGTGTAAACCTTAATATTGGCTCATTGTACGCATTTCTCAACACAGTAAATCTGTCACTGCGTTTACATTAAAATGGACGCATCAACATTTGTTGACGTTAAAATTCTAATCACATACTTTACAAAATAAATGAAAGAAGTTACGTAATACCTACTTGCGTATAACGCCTTGGTTTGTGACGGTTTTGAGTATCACTGCAGTGATAGTACATGACGTTCACAAGAGGGGGCAGTGATTTCTGAAAAGGATCTCTCATTACGCAGCAGTCAACAAGTACCGAAGCTTCTGTCGACAATGCAGCGTTTTACTTCGCAGATAAAATTGATCAAACTGTCTCCTAACATTCTGCAAATATACACAGTGAATATTTGGTGACAATATGATTTTACAGTACTGATCTAGTGCTATAATATGTAAGAAAGGATCAACTAAAGGTTTCTCTGCAGACATTACAACTAGAAATGCCGTGAATTAGAGCATGAATATTATGTTGATCTTGTGATACCACGGGGTCGCTGCTAGCGTTATACTCGCCTAAAACTATTCTGCGATACCTAGAACCTCACGGCAGTGACGGTGTGAAGATTACTTTCTCCCGAGAATCGATAATCTAAACTGTAGAGAAGGCACAGCCTCCATAACGTCATGGGAGTTGGGGACAGAGAGAAAGAGAGTAGGGTCTCTGGAAATATCTGTACATTTATACCAGACCGTACTGCGTCAAATTTCAGAAGACCGTGATGTTCATGCGACTGCTCTATTTCTTACGTTTCCTATTTCGAACTTGTTAGAAAAATCCAGTATGTGAACTTTAAAATATGGCCGATTATCACCCTGTTCAAGCGTTGTGCCAGTATCACAGTTAGGTTTTTGACACGATTCGAATACCCATTCCAATATTCTTTTTAAATTAAGCTTGTAAAACTGGCCTTTGACTTACTTGTTATTTTTTGTATATACTTCTAACTATAGTATGTACGGTTTGATACCGAAAAGTAAAGCAACATTACCCCGAACAATAAACTGTTAAATTTACTGTTAACGGTAAAACGAAGCCTCCGAATCTGAACTCGTGTTCTCTCTGAACAATTATTTGAATTGACCTAAGATAAATTACAGATGTTTTCTTTAATTCATAGGCAATTGTTTCCCGTCTTATTTGTAGTAGAAATATTAATGAATAATAACTTAGAAAGAAAGTGCAAGAAAGTGGTGGTAGCATTACCATACCTTCATTGGTCTGCAGGAACTGAGGAAATCAGAATAGCCTGTGTCCTGCACGTGACTGGAAATCCCCACCCCCACCGAAAGAAAATACAAGTAAGAAAGGCTGTTCTGCACTAATATCACTATCTCTGTAGATTTTATTAGTGATACTACACTAATCGCTACTGCCACCACGACGGTGACCACCACGACCACCACCAGATTTCTTACTGCAGCATTATAAATGTCCTCTGTAGCAATGTTACAGAAGCGTAGAGCGTGCTGTTTGGTTCTGTTAGTAGTTGGCTACGGTACTATCAGCATATGAATGTCAGCTTATATACATGAATGCGATAGGCTACACATTTTAAACCGCCTAGCATTATCCACAGTGTATCACCTACACTTCACATAATCAAGGACAGTGATTTCATTTCGAATTGGCAGTTTGGATGGAAACTTAAGTGTTTTTTTTGGGAGTCGATGGCGGTGACGTTTTGTAGATTATTATCCTTTAAATATTATTTCTCTCCACAAGTTTCAAATTAATAAATGTGGAAGTGCATCTACAGAGAATAAGACAAGAAGGAGACAGAACAGCTCAGTCGGCATATTGACTAGGCTACGCCTGAGCGAAGGGTGGCTGATTCCCAGCCTGGCAAGAGAATTTCTATCCTTGTAAAGACCCAGAGTTCACCTGAGGCCCAACAGGTATCCTCTTCCATGGTTAACGATGGCCCTTTCTCCAAAAAGAATGTGGTAATGGCATTAAGTTAACCACTCACTTCCATCCATAGTCGCAGTTAAGAATGAGTGGAGTTAACCTCCACTCCATATGTACCTTGATGCCGTGCACGGGGAAAACTTTACCTTTATTTAAACTTTAATAGCACCAAGCCACATGAAATGAAATCGACACTCCTCGGACACTGAAATGAATGAATGCACAGACCCGGATATGCTACTTTTTAATTTAAACTATAGCGGACAGTATGCATAGCAGGGGAGATGGACCCTCGCAGAATCTCCATTGCAATCCACCTTATCACATGAGACGTGGAGGAGCCGGAAGACCGGCAATTACAGAGGCTGAGTTATGTGCTGACGATGTCGGTGAGGAAGACCGTGGTGGGAGTTCGGCCACAAACACGTCTCCCTCCCTTTCCCCAAGATAATTTGCATGAGAATACAACGCCTTCCCTCCGTTTCTCCGTCCCCAGTTCCACTGTGCAGTACAATTCCACCCATAACCCATACTTTACTGGCAACTTCTGTTGCTGGACTCTACGTACTACTGGCACAGGCCGACAACCGGGGGTCGCTGGGGGTGTTGCGCCGTTATTTACGACATTCAAATTCAGAGATTGCTGTTGCAAAGGACAGGGGTCCCCAGCACCTCACGAACATTCATTGCTATGTATCTAGGAGACGTGTGTGTGTGTGTGTGTGTGTGTATGTGTGTGTGTGTGTGTATGTGTGTGTAGGAGATATGAATGGAGAATAGGAAAAGAAGGAACCCCAAACGTTTTCACTGTGTAACTGTGTATATAACTAAAGCAACTGTAAACATCCAACATAGAGAGAGGAAACTAGTGGATTGTAATAATTTGAAACCTGCATTCAGATACTAATAACAATATAATGTAAAACAAGGGGTTTCGAGCAAAATGCGTGAAGGCCAAATACCTATAAGAGAAATACTTGTTCTTTCATTGAGGTTAGATCGGTGGGCCTATTGCCTTTTTTACTGTCGTTCATATAACTGGAGCTAAAGTTTTCTAGTTTTTCATGAAGAATCACTGATAAAAACTCCATATTAACGTGCGACACTTGCGACTTGAGACATAGTGTGTCTGAAGAAAACATGGATTTCTAAAATGAATCGAATTACTAAGCGTCATTAAGCATTTAAGAACGCTAATAAAGGAAAACTTCCTCCTGCCTGACTGAAGAACTTAACAGTGTTTCAGGCGAAGTATCGGCGATTGACAACGGGTATAACATTACTTGCATGAAGCAAACTGTCTGTCTGTCTGTCTAACGGACTAACAGATTTAAGTTCAATTTTTTTAATTTCTGCCCTTAAAATTTCGGATAATTTTTGTGGTATCCAATAGCAAATGTCCTTCATTCAGAGATAAAAAAGAACTACATCATTCAATCTTAATAGGAGGACTAATCAAATGTGCTGCTTCCTTAGTCTAGAGGCAGAATAAGATTTTTCTTTTATAAGGAATAACCTGCGAAATGATACAGTCTATGGCTACCGCGCTTGATATGACGCTCATAAGAAGGCAGTGATTGTGTGTTAATTATACGTACTGCGACATTAAGAAACGTAACTTATGTTGTAATATTTTTTCTTCGAGCTTACGTGACGTGTGGAAAATACAGGCCTTTTTTACTCAAAACACTGAATCAAGGCATAATGTAAAATGTAATAATTGAAAAATAAGTATGCAAAATAAACGCAATGGATATTCAGTAAATGTGTTTCAAACAAGCTTTATAAAATTGGAAGAGGAATAAAACTTAGCCTATTCGTAAAGCCAAAGAGGAAAAAAATTGTAATACATGACGCGATATTTTTATCTTTACGTATTTCGAAAAAAAATTAATGAATTCTTAAGAGAGTGAATCGACTAATAACAATGAAATAACTATGACAATAATTCTAGTACGTCTTTATTTTTGTTTGTAAAGCATATTACAAATTATTTATATAAGTGAGGGACAATTCTTATCCGTTAGCCTTATCACGCAATAAATTTGTGGAAAATAATTTTGAAATTAAATTAAGGGTTCGGTTACTGTTATCGTCATCGATTTTATTACATAAATCAGTGTTTTTCTTAATTTATCGGAAAATATTTTTCCAGAGCTGTTGTTGTTGCTTAATTTTTTTTACCAGATAATGTATTTTGAGGATCACAAATTTCTGTATTTCCAGCCTCTATACTTATCTTAAGTTTACTGTTTTCAAACTGTCTCCAAGGCTATGAGGTGCAAATGTCGTGGAGGGCTGCCTGTTCACTATAATCCATAGACTTATTTAATCTTAATTTTGTTCATACCGTAAGGATGATATTAAAAAGGAAAAAGGAAGATGCCGTCTATCACATCTAACAGCCCTAGTTGTGACAGACGCACCATTCTTACATGTTATCTGTTTATCTCATTAAAGAATGGAATACTATCTGTCTGTCTACAGGTACAGCGGTGCTCTTGCTGTTGACAGGTACACAACCGTAGGTCATGAAGAGCATACTGCCTTTTATATTCTTTACGTCAAATCAGAGAAGGAACACATTTCTGTGAAACGTCGACATATTTCTCCCAATATTCACTGTGTTTCGCCCCAGAAGACAAAATCAGTCACTGTGGCCATAATCTACGACATCGCTCGTACTTTTGAGATAACATTTTTTAAGTTCTTATTCATAGGTTTATTATTTTATTATAATTAATATTTATACAACTCACTACTTGGGATGTAGTGTATATGTAGACCACAGTAAGCTATAGGGGCTATTACAAGCACATTTATAGAGCAAGAAGGGAATATTTTTGAAATAGTACAACATATATTAATGACCGTATAAAAACCCCTTTGGAAGTGAAGCTTGGGTACTGAAGAAAAGAGAGGAATAGCGTTTAGAAACAGCACAGATGAAATTTTTGAGACACTTACTTGGAATAACAAAACTAGATAAAGAAAAGAATCAATGTATTAGGCAAAACACGGGAGCACAGAACATAGTAAAGGAGATAAAACAGTACCAGGAAAAGTGACTACATCATGTACAGAGGATGGACACAAACAGACTACCAAAACAAACACTACAATATAAACCAAAAGGACGAAGGAACATAAGACGACCGAGGAAGAGATGGAGGGACCAACTTCATCGTGAGGATCAAGGAAAAGGAAACACGCCTAACCCTTGAGAAACATGATGATGATGATGATGATAGAAGCCCCTATAGGGGTTTTAATACTGCATTTTACTGAAACAACATGAACGAAGAATTGAGACAGTAATGATGAAATTTTTGAGGTCATTAGCTTTTTAAGGTCATAAAACAAATTAAAATATAATACAGAAATGAATACACTCTTACATTTGCAATAATATTTTCTGGGTTGTAGGTATAACCTGGCACCGTATTAAACACAAAATATTGCACAAATACAATCCGACCGACAGAAGAATTATAAGTCGATCAAGAAAAATATGAAAAAACCAAAGCCATGAGTATGGACAAAGTTTAAAATGGTTTCTACACTGCTTCTGCTACTAATAATTGATGATGGTGATGATGATGATGATTAGTGGTGGTAGTGGTGGTGGTGGTGGTAGTGGTAGTAGTAGTAGTAGTAGTAGTAGTAGTAGTAGTAATAATATTAGTAGTAGTAGTAGTAGTAGTAGGAGGAGGAGGAGGAGGAGGAGGAGGCGTTTAAGAATTATGAGAAAAATTAAAATGCGTTTGCTTTTACTAGAGAATGAGAGAATCTGTCATGAGGATGTGTCGGACGACAGACAGTAAACTTGCGTTTCCTGGGTAAATCAACAAAACACCACATACAGTTCACCTTATTACAGCCCGCTGGAGTTGAAACATTCTACATTCTACAATAGCTTTCAATACGCCAAGAGCTGTCAAAGCGTGAAGCTCGTAAATAATTTTATTGCTCAAGTTTTCAGATGTGGTTAGATATTTTTTAATTTTCATCACCTGCATCAAACGTATCCCCGGTTAATGGGAGAAACGTGCCCGAAGCCAGTGGAGGCGCTCCTTTTCTGCATTCCTGCAGTACAATAATTCACGCCCATGATGTTCTGCCATGGTGCTTTAAAAAACAACGAAATAAAGAATGGAACTGGAGTTTCTCCCTACTATTACTTAAATTGTCCCCTCCGAACAACATCAAATCCTGGGTCCTTACCCTCAATTTAAAAGCTATGAGAATCCGTGATGATTGTGGGCAGAAAAGACTGCTGAGTGCCACTTTACATTATAAATTCAGGGTTGTCAGTTCTAATGGAACAAATTAGGACAAAAATATAAGGGGTAAGAAAATAACTTTCTTAGAGAAAAATGCAATGTCATGTTGAGTATGGTTTTATCAAGTGAATGAATAAGCCGAGATAATGTTCAAAAAGCATTAATGTTTGTGTATGAGAATGGAACTGTTGCTTTGAATAATAACATAAACATCAGGCATCGGAAGTAGGTAAGGACCACGTCTGTCATCAGAAATAACAAAATAGGAAGACAGTAGGAACTGAATTACGAAGACTTTTTTTTCCTTCAAAATATGGACGATGTGAAACAGAATTGTTGTATTTCGTGACGCTGTCAGTTGCTAAGATTATATAGCGTTTTCCGTAGATGAACTGAATATGAAAATGGAGCTCCGAATATATATTACTTCCAGGAGGTATATAAGTAAAGGTAAAGTGATCCCGTTACAGGCCCGGTGTGGCCCAGAGGGTGGATAGAGGTATAGCTCTACTCTTCCATGACCGCGGCATTAGAAGGGGATGAGTGGTCAGCAGCACGTCCCGGCCGCACTTTACCCCCGGAAAGACCCGGTACCCATTTTACAGGAGACTGGGTGGGAGGAGATATGTAAGTACTCGAAGAAAATCCTGTCTTGGTAATCGTTAGCGTAATCATATTCCCCTGTTAGAGTTTAGGTGTCTATTACTGAGCCCAGCGATGCGGTCAAACGCAGGAATGGCTAACAGACAGGGAGACATCGACTTGCTTCGCGCAAGTCTCCGCCCCAATTTAACACTTTGGCTTGGCTTCGCTTCGCTTGGCCTGTCTTGGTAACATGTAGCCAAACACATAACACACAAGAAGTGACCTGGCGCTGATCCCAGGACTTAGCAGTAACATATATTTGGCTAATCGCGTGCAGGACATGCACATGAAAGGGCTTTTTAAAGATAAATAATTTTTGTGTTGACCGTCAAATGATTCGTAGAGACGCATTTCATGCGTTAATTATGCATCTGTTTGCCTTAATAAGTAGCGAAGTAAAATTATACAAGCTTCAATCTAAAGGTATCAGCCCTATGTAAAAAGCTAAATCAGTCTCATTACAGTCCCGAAGTGCCCAGAGGGCTCCAGGAAGTTAATGGTCCCAGATTACGTGACAATGGCGCAGGACGGTGGTAAGTTTATCAGCCTTATGCACCGGCCGCTTTTACCCCCAGGAAATACTCCTATTAGTCATTTCTGTTAGAGGCTGAGTCGACCCCAGGACCATAGTTGCGATCGGAAGGATTATGTCAATGAAAAATTCCAATGATACCATCTGAAATCGAACCAGCGACCTTCCGATTTGTAGCACAGCACCTTAACCACTGAGCTACCGCCGTCCCCATCAGGCCTACGTAGTTTAACAAACGATGTTTATTCTGCAGGTATCAGATTCCAATTCCAGCTGCAGTACATATTCCCCTGACTCACACTTGTATGATTACATTTCATTCCCTCCAGGACAAAGCCTTGATCACCTGCTTCCAAATTCTTGTACTCCCAACAATAGTGACCATCTTTCCATGCCTCTCAACTTTTCTAACATCAGCAGTTAAAAGCTTAAGAACCAACCAACAAAGGCGCACATTTTAATTAAACAGTGGGAATTTATGCACATTCTCAGTCATTTTTTAAAGAAATAATCAGACACGACAAAAATATCTCTTTTTAATGGAAATCCAGGAAGTCTAAACTCGAAATGTTAATACATGTTGCTTGATAGTCGGTTTTGAAACGTTAAACCCTACGATACCACTGGGTCCAGTGTTACAATCGAATTCAGCATCATTGGATTAAGTCGTTCACAATTACCATCCAAATCTTGCATTCATTTGTCTCTCCCCTCATACATTTCAAACTACCCGACGGGCAAGTGAGTTAGTTCTACAATTTACATTCCCAACACTGCACTTTACTTAGCCAAATGCAGTGGGGTACAACATACTAATAACACACAAAGACATTCAGACATGTCAGTTGTTCATTTTGTTATGTTAGAATGTTTCTGTCTCCGTCTTCCTAACAGGCATCCCGTGTTCGAGGAGCATGTTACCACACTTTCAATTAGTGACAAAAACAATTGGTCCTTGTTAATGTCACAGCTGTACCCTCGCACGATCCATCTATTTCTCTGTCTCCATCTACTTGCCGTTCTCTCTATTAATCCCACACATTCTATCTCTCTCTGTGTCTACAATGGTGTTTTGGTGGGCTTCCTTTAATGAGCTGCAGCAATTATAACAGGAGAGTTGCTACACAGAAAAGCACATAACAAACTTAAAGAGACGTATTCTTAAAGAACTCGTAGAACTTGAGTGGGGCCTCTTTCTATATAAAGTTAACAAACGATCACTTTTGGTTTAATCCTGTAGAAGTGATGATTTCATGCGTGTTTTTGTGATAAGGTAAAGTTGGGAAAATGCTACCAATTCATCGTTTCGCGAATACCTTCTACACTTTTAACAGTACAATTTTTATAAGTGTATTTACAAGAAGTGGAAATACTGGACACGACAAAATCACATTACCTTTTAGGAAATTACAAATTGTCGTTACAAAAGGAATTGTTGTCCTTAAAATTTGCTAATGGCGTTATTACTCGAAGGTGAGGGAAATAAGGCCATTGATGCATTTCGATACATTTTTGAGTGTTTTCAATCAGTTAATACAAAATTCAAATATCTGATTTAAACAAAAAATAAATAAACCTTAAATATAGAAAACATAGTGAAAATCTGAATTTGCGTTTCCAAGAGCCAAAAGGACACCACACCACAAACTAAATGAAAGAACTTGGGAAAAACGAATCTAAATAAATGCGATTTATTTAACTTCCTAGTTAGTTCGTGTAAGACAAATACTCAAATGTGCAATAAGACAATCCCACGTCACCCTCACTCAGTAAGCACAACACTCATCACGCAACGCAAACAAATCACAATTCGCTCTTTTCATGGTATCAGATCTTACAATGAAGACACTGAATCCAGTCGTCCTTGTTGTTTCTGACATCATTCACAATCATCGCAATGCGTGTCGTATGTCTTTCTACTAACCCTCTTTGTATTTTTGTGGAATTTTTTCATTTTGAGCAAGACGGAACGGTTTTCCTGTAGGTGAGGAACCAAGCTCCCATAAACAATGCAGATTTTACCTTAACAAAAAGCATAAGGCTCTTTGTTGTAATTGTCGTTTCTTCCGACCCGGGAGAAAGTACACAAACGGACTGTGATGATGATGATGAAAATGACGATGATGATGATGATGACGACGATGATATTTTCTTTGATGAAATATATATATTTGGAATCGGAGTACTATCCTTCTTTTTCTGTGAGTGCTTCTGGACTGGAGTCTCCGTTATGCCGGCCGATGCAAAGCAGAACGTGCAGTCAATGCTACATCTGGGATGAGGTTTGGGTTGTATGTATAGGCTCCAGGAGATTTGAAGTCTGAAGGAGCATTGTTCGAGATAGCATCACGCATCTGTACTGTGTGAATAATTTGGGAACTAGAGTTTTCACAATGCCATTCCAGGATGTTGTCTGCGGTAGACGACCAGTGTTTCATTCGAGGATGATTTTAGGGACTTGAAGGAACTTTCATGCACTGGCTGTAGTTCATAGCTACAATGTGCTGGGAGGCAGACCATCCGGCTTCCCATATTGTTAGCAACATCCAGCACGGAAATGTTCAAATGGCTGTGATACCCATCCACAAAAAAACGTTATTACTGAAATACTGTCCATATTTACGGCACTCTCTATTTGTTATGTTATATTTTGGTGCCATTACAAAATAATGTCATTAGGAATATCTTAAACAAATAATTTTCTTGCCATACTGGCGTTTCTATAAAGTCACCGCGGGAATCCTCAGTGCATGCCACAAATGTGGCAGGTACAGGCTTTTCACAGTGGGTAACTACATACACGCGCCTACTCTCTATTTTGTGCTAAACACCATCCGGGTACATCTGTGTATGTTAACCGTAAACCACTTTCATTGACTTTGTAAATAAACTGGGGTTTGTCATGGAGATGCATCCCGTCAAAGATTATCCCACAGAATTACTAGAAGTCAGAGTTTGTTGCTTCGTTGAAATTCGTCCGTAGCTCAGATTTTCACGCTGTGTCAAAACGATGTCTGTGAAGCGCGTTAAGAGAGCACACAGCCAATCCCTTCACTCTTTAAGTGGTTGAGGTATATCTTTCTCTCTGTAGACTTTAAATGCGAATGGACGCACTTGCTGTCTAGTCGAACCAAACCTGACTGGCGTGGACGTGTCCGTCGAGCACTTTTTCTACGGCTAAATTCAGGACGGTGTTTCTTCCAAGCTTCTTTTCTGGAGTCTTGTCTTTTCTTAGCAATCGGTTTCTTGAAGTTCTAAGAGGAATGTTTTATTGGCGTGATGCAGGTGCGACTGTTAATCCGGAACTAATGGAATGCAGTGCCTTCTGCAGCTCCTTTGTCTTATATTTTGCTCGGGGTTTTTATTCGGGTTAGTCATGTTTTGTTGTGGAAAGAATAATACATGAGAAATCAATAGTTACGCCTATATGTCATTCGACAGGAAAAACAATAGTTTTTAAAGCTGCGTCGTATCTGACTCTTTTATAGAATCGTTAGTTGAACTCGTTTCCAATTTATATTCTCTGGAAGCATAAAAACAGAGAGTGTAAATATTTTAAATTTTATTGTTATGACATAAATAAAAATGCATTTGAACAGATTTTTGCCTTCAAGATTTTAATCTTGAAGAAAACACGTGTCCTTATTTGCAGAAATTTAAATGGCTGTGTTGTCCAAAAAGACGTCTTTCAATTCAGACTGTACACATAACTTACTAAAGAAACAGGACCAAAAATTTACAGCAAATTGTTACAGGTTCTGAATCTTCAGGCTGCAAACAGATTGTGACTCACTGTACACAGAGCGAGTGTGACTTATCCATAATAATGTCCGGAATTTATCCTTCAAAATGACCATTGCAGTTTACGCACGTTTCTAATCGTTGGCTGATAAATAACAAATACAGTCAACACAAGTATTCAAGATCACAAAATTTGGTAGACGTTAACACCAAGAAAATAGGTGTCAAATGTAGATTTCTCTAAGCCTTTCGGTGTAAACGTGAACTATTTTGAAAAATTCAAATGGCCTTCTGTCCGTCTAGGTTTAATCGACGTACTTCACCTACGCAGTGGCTACGCATGGCCTGTACACTTGTTACGTGGTCTTAAACTTTATTTTCGTGAAAATATGATATACAGGTGCCCATATAAAACTCCACGTTTTGTATTCTTGATTCGCGTGGACTGTGTCTCTAGAAGAACCAAGGCGCTCTCAAATGTAACATGACTATTGCAACAAATAAATCACATAACCCATTTAAAAGGACTGAGTTGTGGTAAAATTGATAGAATTTAGGGAAATGTTTATTTAGATATCAAAACGAGTCACTCGTCCGTCACATCTGTGAGATAAGGTTAAGGTGATAACGGAATTATTGCCGGTACTCAATGTAATCAGGTAGCTGTGTTAGGGAGCAATAACTGATATATAGGTACATTTTCTCTTCCAAATAAATTGTCTAATTAAATTTTGTGTATGGGCTAAGATATCGAATAAAAAAAATAAAACATTCATAAATTTGCATAGGTAATTGAAGAAAATAGGCCTTTGTTCTCTGTGATGTTACTCAGCGATTGTGTGCAGGCGTTTACAGACTTTTTGGGACAGCTATCGGTACCTTCAAAACTGTCTCGAAACTTGGTAAACAAATATAAACATATGCTACGTAACAGCTAGAGGAACGAAGGCCTCAGCCACAGAGTAGCGGAAGCCTGAAATCTCGCAAATCAAGAACACTTATGTCGGAAATTTTGGCAACTTTTCAACGCGGAATGCCTTAACTCCCCGTGTTGAACTTAAAAAAAAACCAACAATCTAATTTTACGTACTGTTTGGTGTTATTTGAGAATACAAATTGTTGGTGTTACAAATCATACACTCCGAATAATATTTTATCAAAGACGACATAATAAGTGGAGAAAGAGGGTGTCATGTAACGAGTAGCATCTCAATATATATGCTTCACTAATGGGTCTCTTATTATGTAACTAAATCAATTAATATAAGAAGAGTGAACTATGTAGTACGCAGTGAGACATGAGAAGTTTTAATCAAGGAATCCGAAGGAAAAGTTTATGGGAGATGGAAAATGATGTTAAAATAGATGATAGCGAAACAGAGTAAAAGGTATAAAAAAGACTCAACTGGCTAAGGGTCGGTTACAATGGCAAACCTTTGTAATCATGGGCACTTCAGGGTGGATAATTTCTTGATCAGTCGAGCAACTATCAGCTTCTCAAGGACGAAGTTTTTCATGGAGTTACTTACGCCCCATCCATTTGCGGGGAGATACGAATACTTTTATAATGGGATGTATATTCTACGCCTTAGGCAGAGTGTTGCATTTAAAGAGCGGTAACTATTGTGGTTCTAGGGTTTCAGACGAGGGATGAGGTTGTGTCGTCACTGCGCCTCCACCGCCATCTATTTCAAGTCATTCGTAAGCTAAAATCAATTATTTGCAGATTCGTTTTACGTGTCATGCTGTGGCAGGCGGACTGCGAGGGCGGGGGAAAGGGGTTCAGGGTGGGTTATTGCTGTAAATGGGTTTTAACTGTCAGTAACAGCGGTGGTGAGTTGGGTGTTAAAGTGTTGGGTCGTGTCACATAGGGAGGTCCCGGGGGTGGGGGGTGACCACGGGTCCCACCCATTCGATCAGTCTCCGCAGAGAACAAACCCTCGTCCTACGCAGCCTCCAGTCGCTGTAACATCGGTCTTCCCACGACAAGGTACACGTGGCACCACTCTCGAGATCTCTCCAGCTACTTGCTAGTTGGACGGAATTAATCATACATCTGTTTTTGCCACTCACTAATGCTCCTACTGCTTTTATATATATATATAAAAAAAAAAAACTTAAATAGGACGAATCATTATAACGGCAAAGGTCTTTCAATTAGAGAGACCACAAAATGAGGAAGCCAACTGCTCCCCAGTAGTGTCACTGCACACTGAAGCTCTTTTCAGGACACGTGTACTTCGTTCAACCGACACTGCTTGCACCTTCCCTGTGCCGCGCGCTGCTACGCAATGGAACTCCGGTGTCTCCAGCAAACGATTACTGTGCCTTCCAGGCGTGCACAAGAACCCCTTGCTTTAACTTTTACAGTGTCATGTGAATGATAGATTGGAAACGAAGTGCAAGAAAACTCTTGTGGGCTATTTCATGTTACTGTTCCAGAAACGTCCTGTACAAATCAGGAAAGCCACGATAATCTTCCCTCAAGTTAGCTAACCTTAGGTTCTAGATATGAATTCGTGTCTTAGAAATCTGCTGCGTGAAAGAGCTTGACAAATGCCTAGAACAATGAATCGAAAAATATGGAAATACGAGTGCATGATACTAAAGGTGTGTTAATAGGAAGTGTTCAAGAACAGCTGGGTTTAAGAATGTGAACTGTTGTCATTTAGCTCAGCGTTTCTCAACCTTTGTGAGACCGCGACCCAGTAAATTCTTTTTTCATAAGACGAAGGCCCGGTCCCAACAGATTTACTCGTCAGTACCTTTCCCATTTTTTTTAAGTTGATACTTTAAACTAACAAAGTCTTAATGATTAATTATGGCATAATCATAAAGAATATTTGTACAATTATGTGTACGGTGTGGTATGCTGACAAATATAAAATTATATTTAAATTATTTATCAATCACTTGACGAATGAAATCTTGTAGCCTATTGTAGTTTCCTCAGGCAAACATCTGGGTCTCAGTTTTTAACACATTCACGAATATTTTTCTCCTCAGAATATTTCCACAATAAAACATTTATTCATGAAAATTTTTTAGAAAATTAAAATGACAATTTCCAGGAGAATATCTCGCAGCCCGGTATAATTGATGCCAGGGCCCGGTACCGGGCCGGGTCCCGGCCGTTGGGAAACACTGATCTAGCTCACGACAGATTCTGATGTTGGGACTTTGTGAAAGAGTACGGAACCTTAATGCAGCATATATTGCGAGGAATTATTTTGTCAACTGAGGGAATATCTACCCTCCAAAGGAAATCTCTTCCATGAAGCCAATTCTAATTAGCTGCTTTAGCCCATATTCGTAGTTGGTAAATTTTATGAACCTTCCTTAATCAAATGTAGTCAAGTCCACAAATAGGATGAGGTGTAATACAAGAAGCATCTTTTTGAATTTTCCGTAAAGATTCTTGATGCGCAAAAATAGTGATTGCTAATCTATTTGTTTGGAAATACACAAAATTGGTTTCATCCCAAGCTACCAGGATAACCTGTAGCTAATGATTTGCAACACGCTGCCTTCTCTCCACTTCGCCCATGTGATTCTCCTGCCATGATATTCACATTCCACCATGTGCAACGACTGAGCTAAATTCCTGCAGCGCCGCAAGGGGTCCATTACAATCAACATCATCACAATTCCCCTCCTCTTGTATACACGAATTGGCAGAAGGAGGCGCAATTTCAGACGCCACGGTAAATCTATCCAGTTTCTTTTCTTCCATCTTACAAGAGGTATGAGGCTGTCAACGTGAAGGAACTGAACGCGATCTCAATTTCTCGGCGATTTGGCCACAGCCTTCATTGGAGGCTGTCGGTCTAAGAACATAAGAGTGTAGTAGTTCCTTTATCAGAAAATCGTGAAAAGAACAACAATTTTCATTTTAGAATACCCTATATCTATGGCTGTCAATTGATTAATCGAAATACGGTTTGTCATTAGAAAAGTTCACCTTGCAGGTTGGAGCAGAGGCAGGACATACCAGTCCGACAGTAAAGTAATGCGACTAATTTTTTTCTGGCTGTACGGGCAATACTGTAGGCCGCCAACACAGACAGCCGTTTAGCTTGATCCCTCCTCTATCCCCACATGGTACATTTGGGTCCTGCTCAACCGGCGTGAACAAGACTGAGAAGTAGGATGCTTCAGCGAAAAGCTGGTTAACAGACATAAACAACAAGATAATAAATGGAAACGTCGATTAAAATGTATCAGTGTTATTTAATAAACATGACCCTCCTGTTGCGTAGTCCACATGGATTTGAATAGGTCTAATCTAGTGTATGAATGTAAGTGTAATGAACGTGGGAAGGAAAATAATTTCAGTTGTTTATGCGCGTCCTGATTCAACAAACTAATAGCAATTACAAAATCAACACTAATACAAAAGTGTAAGAGGAACGCAAAGAAACAAGAGACAGTAGGAAAGAAACACAAGGCCAGGAATAAAATAAAATTCGGTTACTAACAGAATGTACTTAAAATGAGATGAATTGTGCACAGCCTAAGAAATAAAAAAATACAAGTCTTAATGCATAAACTAACAGTAAACAGTTTACGAAACTAATAATATAACAGTGTAAATTAATTTATTATATTCGTTATAAAAGTTGCCATTTTCTCATGTTTTTTGTTCAGAACAAAGCAGTTTAAGCCACCGCCTTAAGTTAAGGTACATCAGCTGTAATAGTATGCTGGAAGTATTTTGTTACAAAGTCTTCGCGGCATTTGGATACTCTGATTTGGGTCATGGTCTTCCTCAGGTGTTCCAGTGGAATGCTTGAATAGTAGGCTGCATTATGTTACAATTGCCTCGTTCATTCTTCGTTCATGTCTTCATTCGTTATCAGTTTATCTCCTCATTTCACACAATATGGGCTAACTAATGGAAGTGTGGAATGGATTGACTGACACCAGACAGGGTGTAATGGCGGGAGTATGTTCTATAAAATGTGGGTAACAATGTGACCTGTGTTACGACTGTCAGCTTCCAAGACAGAAAAGCTTCCTATAACAGCAGGCCATGAAATGGATGTTCCCTAGCACATGCGCAGGCCTACATGTGATACTGGTTTGATGTTACCTCAGCCCATTATTCGGTGACACTGCGGCTGCTGGCAGGAGGCTGAAGCAGCCCTACATCCACCAAATGTCGAAGTTACGAAAGCAAGGAGCTCCAGCTCTGATTTACAAAGCGTGGCACCTTGTTAAGTGCGGAGAAAATATTATATTTTATGTATTAATATTCATGAAAATTTATTATAATTTAGGTTATTGGCCTTATTTCCTTCCTTAAGAAACATGTGCCTACAAATTTCATATTAAAATGCATACAAGGGGGCTGCCACTTCTGTTAAACTTCAAGAAAGGCCATGCGCTTAATAGGAAAACAATCAACGGAGTGAGCGAACGAGGATTCGGGATTCGATCTCGGGAGAAGAAGAAAACATACATGTGTATCTTCTTCGTAGCGTTCATACCGACACTAATGTCTAATCAGCCTCCTGTCCAATGGAAACACGGAGCTCTTCTCCCAGGGAAAAAGGAATCGGGGCGATGTGTTACGTCTATAAACTCACATGTCTTTAGAGGAAAGTGCTTATTAAAACAGAGGGATTATTGTAATCGTCTTACACATTAATAATTATTTTTACACGTATTGTTCTTTATTTGATGAAAAGAGTAACACCCATAAAAAGACTACAAAACGTTTCTTTTGTTTTCTGTCTTTCTTTATTTTTCAGAATAAAGCAACTCTTTTGTCCTGGCGAGCAAACAAGCAGCATTCTCATGTTCAAGACGACGGTAGATCTACAGGTGAGTTTTACCATGGCGGTCAAGACAAAGGCTGAAGAAAAGGAGCAAGCCTTTCCACCTGGTTTAATCGAATAAGCAGTGGGCGTAACGCAACTGAACCGTATCGGAACAGGCAGTAACCACAGTACCAGCTACCGCTAAATGCATCTGGCTGCTTCGTGGAAAATGGGGGGGAGATTCCACTAATTCAGCGTTTAGTTGGAGCTGGAATTCGTGATTCTTACAAAGTAAGTATGTTTATTAGTTTTTTGAAACCATATCAACATAGAGAATTTGAAATTATTCTCCCCGTAACTATGCATCGCACCTTGAAATTGTGTGGGCGAGTGTAAACCTAGGTACACATTACATTTTAAAGTCATTAATTCTTTGCATTTTTAAACTAACTTATTTTAATGCATCAAACCAACCAAATGCAAACACTATATATATATATATATATAATGTTTATTGGACCGTGCATCATCTTGATAGTTGAGTAAAGAGAGACAAACTTGATGTCACTTGCTTTATTATTTCTTTATTTAATGCTCAACATGTTTCGGATGTTAATACATCCGAAACATATTGAGCATTAAATAAAGAAATAATAAAGCAAGTGACATCAAGCTTGTCTTTCTTTACTCAGCTATATATATGTAATCGTATAGCTTGTTAACAGTCCTACACGTGTGAGCTTTCTGAAGATGGTGAGGTTGAACTGACGGGCAAGAAAAATCAGTTAAGGGCTGAAAGACCGAGACTTGATCCGTGGTATAAATACAGATTCTTCTCTAAGGCTTTACGTCTAAAGCGGCTTTGAATTCCACCCAACCTTCTATGCCAAGGTACACGGTGTTGCTGAGCCGAAGGCATAAAGCTGACTATTCATTTACTTCAGGTGTCGAGGTCTACGCTGTACGGAGAGCTGATCTCAGTACCCCCATGACGGACACACGGACAGCTATTGCAATATGAATTTAAACTTGAACCCACGCAGGGTTCTGTTGTCGTTTTGCGCACGTCACGCAATTTTTGCCAGAACTGAGTTATGAATAGCGGCCCTTATAGGATTAAATTCATCTGAGATGTCAGGCTGTATCGAATGGCAAGCAGTTACCGACGTTTCGAAAGAACCCAATCCTTTTACCTTGAAGGTCGACTAGTCCATGCAACATTCTTCGACTGATGACCTTGAATACGGAAGCAATGCCGTCCTTCGGAAAGGCGGCAACTGCTTACCAGTCGATACGGTTTAACATCCCAGAAAGCGAATCTTCATCTACATGATCTTATTCGAACAGAGTAGGCTAGATCTTTTTATGTATTAGCTCGAATAGGGATTAACAAAGCAGTGTCTGGTATGGATCATTAGTACTTTTATCTCTCCATTCGGCTGACCGATATTGACAAGTCATTGCGACCGCTACTCAAGCTTGACCGATGTCTATTTTAAAGTCCGACATGTAACTAGAACCATCAGCCGGGCCGATGCGCACATCTTCGCCTGAGCGCCCGAGCGTGAGTCCACGGGTCTCCTACTCAAATTAGGTTACACGCTAGCAATCAAACTCGTGGCTTTCATTCTGGTTACAATAAACTAAACTAAACGCTCTGAGATTACTATCCGACAACGGTTAGTGGAGACCAATGTGTCAGAAGGGGAGTTATTAAATTTTGGTAAAAAAAAAAAAAATCCCGAGAGGCGGGGGGAATGACAACTTTTCTTAGATTTATGTACAGTAAGACGTTAGACATATGTGGAGGTAACAGAAACAACGTTCAGTATAAAGCTCAGCAAGTTCGTGGAACAGCTATCTATTAACACAGGCCATATAAGTTACGGAAGGACAGAAACAACTTCTTTTGCATTAAACTAGGGTGAGTCAAATGAAAACCTTAAATATTTGTATCGCACATTTACGGTTTTAATTTAACCCTTCCTCGTATTTATGTAGTTAAAATAAAGGCATATTTGTTTGTCCCTCTATATGCCAGAGAGCCGTACGAATAAAATAGAGATGTTCCTCAACTGATCCTGAATATGGGCACTAGACTTGTCGAGTTTTCAGACCTCTTTATTCCTGTGGGAAGATCCCATGTTGTCCATTAAATAAAACGAGATGCATTAGGGCCAGAATCGGTCTAGACTCTCTGGAGAAGAGTGAAATCTTTTGCTCCTGTCAGAAATGAAACCTAAATTCCACGAATGTGCAGTCGATAGCCTATTCACTATACTAACTATGCAATCGCTGTCATGTATTTGCGGAAAATGAATGCCAAAAAGGTAAAATAATTGTAACTTCAAATTTTGAAAATAATGACTATTTCAGAGCCGAAAGCTAATAAAATAACTAGAATTAGAATATTATGTGCCACGCGAGTTAAAACATACGAAAAAATTTTGAATGGCATTTGTATATGAAGAGGAAAATGGGCTATATTTATTTTGAAAAAAGTAAAAGTTTTGTTAATATTTATGAAAAGTAATAAAAAATGCTAATTTAGAGATCACCTATCGGGTTTGTGTCTAATTATGTCTGTTCTATGAGCATCAATATGTGGCGGCCCAGACTAATTTTGGCTCTTTCGGCCCAGAAAAGTAACAACATAAGAAAAATTAAAAAAAAAAAAAAATTAGAAGCAGACAAATTTCCGCTAAAATTTGTTACTCATTTTTTATTTTTTTCCTGCCTCATTTCCAAAGACCAAAAGATTGAAATGTACAAATAAACCTACACTAGTCATCAGAAGCCGAGGTCCTAGAGAATGAAGTGTTGAGGAAAGAATTCATACCTAAGAGAGGAAGAAATATCCATGAGGGTGAAGAAAACTGCATACTGAGAAAGTTCGTAACTGGTAAACCTAATAATGGGATGAAAAAAGTGTAAAGGACAAGACAGGTAAGACGCATGGCACTCAAGTAAAGATAATGAGTGTGAACAGACAGTCGAAAAACCTGAAAGGAATGAATGTGAGAGGATAATAATGAAATTCATCTTAAGAAAATTGGAATTTTAATGTAGGAACTGGTTCCACTGTCCCATTATAGGTCCCAGACGAAGGCTCTTTTGAAGATGGTAATGAATTTTAGGTACAATGAAAGATGAGATTTCTTGATCAGTTGTGCAACTATCATCATCTCAAGAAAGATGTTGCTGCATGATTTTGTACAGATAATCTGACGTAATGCCCAATAATGAAGCTATAATCACAATTTCCGAACTTGTGGAAGACGATATAGTGATCAAGGGATGACGTTACAAGGTCACTCGCCTTTCACGGCAATCACATGATTGCTGGAGTGTGACGTCACGTCCCCGTCACGATCCCAAAGATGAAATCGAGCGTTGCGTAACCAACAGGCTTCACAAACAATGTTGGGATCTTGGACTGATTTCCAATGCCGAATTAAACGCTTCGTAACCCAAACAAGAAGAGACAAATGTAGTTACTGAGATCAGAATTTAACTAATCTTAACAGAGGATATGTACACACTTCATTATCAAGCACACAATTACGTGATCGCTCATTGTCACAACGTTTCTTCAACAATTCTTGGTATTAAAGTAAGTGCCGATTGAAACGATTAGTTTCTTTTCTTACAGATCAGATAGAACTCGCTTTGTTGGCAGAGTTGTATGGAAGAACACATAGTAGAATAACCCGATGAATTTGATGTTTGTGTGACTGTAGAGATCACTGGTACAAAAATATAAACAGCCAACTAGATTCAAAAATAATAATTTTATTAATAATTTCAATCAGCTCAACATGTTTCTGGCTATAATTTCGCCCATCCTCAGGAGCACTAGACTGCGTTTACAGCTTGTGGTATTAAGCACCAACGATGCTGCCTACAGGCAGCCTCATCGGTGTTTTATACCACAAGCTGTAAACACAGTCTAGTGCTCCTGAGGACCAGGCAGCATCGTCGGTGCTTTATACCACAAGCTGTAAACAGAGTCTAGTGCTCCTGAGGATGGGCGAAATTATCGCCCGAAACATGTTGAGCTGATTGACATTATTAATAAAATTATTATTGAAGAATAAAAAACCAACTAGATGTCACTTGTTATATTTACTTTACTTCTTAGATACTAAATATGTTTCGGGCATTAATATGTCCATCTTCAGGAGTTTGCGACTATGTTGTTGAACTACCACTTTGGCTATATTGTTTTTGGTTTGCTGTGTGTTGGAGTTAGGGTGCGGTTCGACTGGGGTGGTATCCGGGCTGCCGGCTGAAGCACAGTTGTGCTTCAGCCGGCAGCCCGGATACCACCCTAGCCAAACCGCACCCTAACTCCAACACACACCAAACCAAGAACAATATAGCCAAAGTGGTAGTTCAACAACATAGTCGCAAACTCCTGAAGGTGGACATATTAATGCCCGAAACATGTTTAGTATCTAAGAAGTAAAGTAAATATAACAAGTGACATCTAGTTGGTTTTTTATTCTTCAACTATCGCAATGATGCACGGTCCAATAAACATTAAAATTATTATTGTTGCATCTAGTTGGCTGTTTATATTATTGCATTAAACCGATGAAATCTAACACAGGAACAGGTACATCATAAGTATTTTAAAAACAATATCAATATTACCTTCCACTGTTAGCAAGAAAAAGTCCATGAACTTCAAGGGCTTCTTGTGCCTTTCTTTGTCTAAATTATCCCTTTCATTAGGTCTCTAATGGACTGTAAAACCTAAATTATATCCTTATATTTACATTTTATGTTTATGGTTCCGTGCATCGCTGATCTATATTAGTAAATGTACAACGAAATGCAACACGAAGGAGTCTATTTATTATTCTGCAAATTCACTCTACATGTTTAAAAATGGGAAGTAAAATCATACCAATTCAGCTCTATTTCAATCCACAAAATATAAACATTTAATTCAATAAAATGAAGGCTTTTGCGATTAACTTGCATCTAAACTGTACTTAAAACTTACGATATTACCTCACGAAGGAGAGAATACATGACGATTTGTAACACAAACCAGTTAAACTTGTTTATGGAAATAGTCGATCTCAGTTCTGAGAATCACGTGAAGTATATAAACTGTGGTAAGCCGTGAGGAAATGAAGATCTAATGTTACAGTAGGTGGCACATCTAGACATCAATTAGCTTTGAAGATTAAACACGTTCCAAGATAACACACATAACGTGTTGCGGTATGATACCTTGTGGTTTGGTAAACTGTACTAAAGTTTGGATTGAGCATTATATGTCCCTCTTCAGAGCAGGCTCACTGTCTACCCTGGAGATGGAGAGGAAGTTTTGGTACAAACCTACTAATCTACAACGCGTCACATGCCAGAAACTTGTAATATTGGTGCTTGTCGACGTGATAATTTCAAATTTCACTAGCTTTCCCTTTCAACAACCTTTTTGAAACCTTAATTTATTAATCAAATAATAACTGACAAATACAATAACCCATCTTACGCGTTTATAGATTGTCGAGTCGATATTTCGAAACCAGTTTATAGCGGCATCAGCATTACCCACTGCTATGCACATATTTTCTTGCGCGGAGTCTTTGAATAGAAATAGTTTATATCCCATGGTAATTTTACATAAAAAACACTATAGTTCAATACAGTAATAAAATATATTGAACTTACCTCAGGAAATTTCGATCCATAACTTTTTATCTCGCACTCCTGCAACAAAGATAAGAAACCAGTCACCCTCCATGTGAGCAAATAAACATGTGTCAATATTCTGTTATGTCTTATTCTTCTGGATAGAAAGAGCTACACTGTGTAGGCATTAAAATTCCTTGAGTAATTTATGAAACGTCCAAATTAAAGATCTCTTTGTTGGTTCGACTAATAGCCACAAAAGAAGTAGTGTAACACAGTATTCAGAACGATCAGGTCCAATGATTTTACCATCAGGTGAATTTACTTAAGTGATTGCAATCAACTTTCAAATCGCAGTGTCAGAACAGATGTTTAACGTTTCGGCTGCTTCAGTGCTTCCCATTACACGAAGAAAGGTTTTACCTTTGCTGTATTTATTATCAGAGCGAACACAAATCTTACAACATTATGCATTCATTTGTCATGTACTACATATTTCGACTGTTTTGACCATCATCAGGTATAATTCACAACAGCATGCATGAAAAACTTTGCAGATCATACATTAACCTTTTAAAGACGAAGCACAGACCGCTTTTTTTAAAGACCCAGTCCGTACCGCGCTGTAAACACTTTTCATCTCGGTTATAAAAACCAATCAGTTTATGCAGTAAGTGGCACAAGTCGCTGTTTTTTCTCAGATAAATACAAAACACATAAATACAGTGTGGGCATAGCGAACAATTGTTGAATGTTAAACCTGTTGGTGCATCACGTAGCCAGTAGGCTTTAAAAGGTTAAAATATAATAATAAAAAAGATTTTACCTCTGAATTTAATCAGATAATTCTGCAGTAATAATTGTTTTACACTCATATAAGACATAAATTGTGATGATAATTCTAAGTCATTGATTAGTCTATATAGGACTATATATAGCCGAAAGCTGGCACAAAATTTCAGATCAGAACATGTATCACAGGATTTGTTGCGAAGCATACGGTTCGAATTACCGTAAATGTTCACACTTCAGTGAAACAACAAAGCAAGAAAAAATTCCTGTTAATAAATATAGAATAGCTTGTCCTGGAAATGCGAATATCCGTACAACAGCTACATAAGCTCACAAAGACAGCTCACACAGAGATAAGTGGTTTGACTTTAAGTCAGAATATCTCTAATTCACACTTGGGGCAACGTATATTTTGAATGTGGTTGTTGTGGTTTTCCGTAACAATTTCTGGAAAAGTTGGAATAATGAGTTTAGTGAAGACCACGAATGCTTGGTTTATGTCACTTCAAATTTGTTATCATGTTTTCTTTGCGGTGTGGCTGCGAAAGCGAAAAGGTATAGGTTAGGTTAGATTAGGTTAGGTTAGGTTAACATCCCAGAATATTTAAAACTTTATTTCCATTTTTTCCACTACCCGACACTATACACTTACAATAGGAGTGCCTCTAAACAATTCGCAGACAATCTTACATTTATTGGACCGTGCATCATTGTGATAGTTGAAGAATAAAAGACCGACTTAATGTCACTTGCTATTTTATTTCACTTCTTATGTGCTCAACATATTTCGGACATTAATGTATCCATCATCAGGAGCTTGCGACTACTCTGTTGAATTACCAC
>Ga0123355_10002641_pt1 | contig 25452 bp, 17 predicted proteins | sample TergutEmb28metaG_3_FD_89872 | JGI IMG/M metagenome (GOLD analysis project Ga0123355, IMG submission 89872) | Embiratermes neotenicus P1 segment gut microbial communities from Petit-Saut dam, French Guiana - Emb289 P1 | ecosystem: Host-associated > Arthropoda: Insects > Digestive system > Gut ...
CAAATGCACACTGAGTACATTGAGCGTGGCAATATGAACTATACTATTGATAGTGGTAAGTATCAAGATTCTTTTAAGGAAATTATTGAGCTAATAAATAGCCTTCTCAATCAAAACACCAAAGATATAATGAGTTTGAATGAAGTACTTAACCACATAAACGTTGGGGATTTTAGTATGAGTTTGAAAGTTGAAGATTGGGCTGGTGAATGGGAGGTTATACCAAAAACCGTAAATAATCTTACCAGTAATCTAAAGGCTATTAGTTCAGAAATAAGCGAAATGATTGAAGCGGCGGCGAATAAAGGCGATTTGAATTTCCAAATTAACACCGAAAATTACAAAGGTGATTGGCGCGAGATTACGGTTGGACTTAACCGCATAGCAAAAGCTGTTTATGAACCGCTCAAAGCTATTGAGGTAGCCATAGGAGAGATGAAAACAGGTAATTTTAATTTGGAAGACATTGACTCAAAAATAATTGCGTCTACAGGTATTAATCCAAATCCATCAAACTATAATGGAGCGTTCAGGGATATTTTGCTTGCCTTCGAGACAACTCTTGTAGACGTATCCTCATATATTAACGAACTGGAAAATACATTAGCTCAAATGGCAGATGGTGATTTACGCAAAAAAATTGGACGTGAATATGTTGGGTCATTTGATTTAATCAAACGCTCCGTAAATAACATCAGCAACACCCTTCACAAAACAATGTCCGAAATTTCTGTAGCGTCTAGCCAGGTGCTGTCGGGGGCTCAACAAATTTCACACAGCGCGACTGATTTGGCAAACGGTGCGCAGGAACAGGCCAGTTCTGTACAGGAACTCAATGCTACTATTGATATAATCAACCGACAAACTCGACAAAACGCTGATAATGCCTTGGAGGCAAATGAGCTTTCTAATAAATCCACTACCAATGCCAAAGATGGCAATGAAGCTATGAATCAGATGTTGGCGGCCATGGTGCAAATTAAAGATTCGTCCAATGGTATTTCAAAAGTCATCAAAACAATCCAAGATATCGCTTTCCAGACCAATTTGCTTTCTCTTAACGCCTCCGTAGAAGCGGCGCGGGCGGGTGAACATGGCAAAGGGTTTGGTGTAGTGGCAGATGAAGTTAGAACTTTGGCAACCAGAAGTCATGATGCCGCAAAAGAAACCGAGGAAATGATAGCAACCGCTATCTCGCGGGTAGAAATAGGCTCTGGTATCGCACAAACAACCTCTGAATCCCTAAACACCATAGTAGAAAGCGCGGAATCGGTATTAGAAATCATAAATAATATTGCTTCTGCTTCTGGAATGCAGGCAGAAGCCGTTGAACAGATAAGCGTAGGGCTAAATCAGATTTCTGGCGTTGTGCAAAGCAATTCGTCTGTTTCAGAAGAAACGGCGGCGGCGGCGCAAGAACTTAGCTCTCAAGCCGAGTTGCTAAAACAATTAGTTGCATATTTCAAGCTGTAAATGCAATAAAAAAATATAATGATTAAAGAAGGAACTATATGTGGAGAGTTTAATTTTAACCAACCAAGAAAAATGCACGGGTTGCAATAACTGTATTAGAGTATGTCCGGTATTTGGTGCTAATCGTATAATAATAGATTCTGAAATTTCTTCGCATGTTGAAACAATCCCTGCCAATTGTATACATTGTGGTCATTGTATTGAACGCTGTGCGCATCATGCCCGTGATTATGCTGATGATACGGAAGCCTTTTTTAGTGACCTTCAGGCCGGAGAGAAAATTAGTATTCTTGTTGCCCCGGCTATCCGTACAAATTTTATTGATACATTTGAAAATTTATTTGGATTCTTAAAATATATGGGTGTGAACCGAATCTATGATGTTTCTTTTGGAGCTGACATTACTACTTGGGTCTATCTGCGACATTTGGAAAAGGGCCACAAAGGGGTTATTTCTCAGCCATGTCCGGTGATAGTCAATTATATCGAAACTCGACAGCCCTCGCTTATTCCATCCCTTGTGCCTGTGCAGAGTCCCATGATTTGTACAGCCATTTATGCTAAAAAATACAATGGCTTAACCGATAAATTAGCCTTTATTTCTCCTTGCATTGCCAAAAAGGATGAAATCGTAGACAAAAATACTTCTGGTTATGTACATTACAATGTGACTTATAAGAAATTAGTTGAGTATATGAAAATTCACCAGATTACCCTTACCAACTATGACCCTGTTCCATTTGACACTGATTTAGTGGGGCTTGGTGCATTATACTCTAAACATGGAGGATTGCGCGAAAACGTAGAGTTTTATATGGGCAACAGTGTTTGGGTTAAGCAGATGGAAGGCGAAAATGAGACTTATCGCTATTTAGACCACTATGCGAAAGGACGCAATAGTCAGCCTCATTTGGTGGATGTACTTAATTGTCGGCATGGTTGTAATGTCGGTACAGGCACTGAGCGGAATGAAGAGATTATAGATGCCGCAGAACTAGCCCAACATATGGCAAAAAATAAGCTATTGGAAGAACCGAACCGCCTACATGAAATATTAGCCCATTTTGATAATACCTTGGAGCTGAGTGATTTCGTCCGTCAATATGACACCAAATCGGTGAGTTCCTATAGCTTGTCGGAAAATGAATTGGAAAATGTTTTTCAACAGTTGCTAAAAACAGATAAACGAGAACAGCATGTAGATTGTGCGGCTTGTGGTTTTTTGTCCTGCAAAGATATGGCTAGAGCCATACACTACGATTTAAGCAAGGTGGAGGGATGTATTGTACGCGACCGCAAAATAGCCAGAGACAACGTCGTAAAAACCGCCAATGAAAAATCAGCTATGGCTACGGAAATTACTGAAAAAATTCACCATGTCTCTGATGTTATGGAAGAAGTCAACAACGAAACTGAAAAGGCAATGCTCAACATTAACAGCGTACAAAAACAGATTTCTAATAACGTTGCCGAATCCGAAAACATTAAGTTAATTGTGGATTTAATCAATGGAGATGTTAAACAATATATGGATATGTCCAATACTATTGTAAACATTGCCAGCCAAATTAACTTACTAAGTCTAAACGCCGCTATTGAAGCCGCCCATGCAGGGCAAGTCGGTAAAGGGTTTGCAGTAGTGGCTGATGAAGTGAAAAGTTTGGCTGAAAAAACGAAAATAACTGCTACTTCTGCCCGTGACATTAACGATTCCATTAGCCCGAAAATTGCCCAAGTAGTATCGTATATTAACACCCTGCTTGAATCCACTGTAAACACGGGTGTGTCTGTAAATGAAATAAGCGATTTAACCGAAAACATGAATGCAGAAATGAACCAAGAATTCAAATCAATAATAGAATCAATGCAGAAGATTGCAGAGCAATAATATACTCGTGAACTGTAGCATCACATGTCGAAAATCCACGATTATTTTGCATCTCATAAAAATTCAAACGCCCCGATTCATAGAATCATACTATGAATCAGGGCGTTTTTTTTCGGTTTTATCGACTTTATCAACTTTATCAATTTCAAGTTTGGCTATTTTGCCGTTTTTACCAATTTTTCCGATACGCAATTTGTCCAATGAATCCTTGATTTTTTTCTCCACGCCGTTATCCGTGGGCAGATAATAAAGGCGGTCGGCTACTTCATCTGGAAGGTATTGTTGAGGGACATAATTGCCGGGATAGTCATGCGAATACTTATATCCTTCACCATTTCCAAGCTTGGCCGCCCCACCATAATGGGAATCCTTCAAATGCGGCGGTATAGTCTGCACACGAACCGTCTCCACATCATTCCATGCTTTTCCAATTGCAGAACAAGCCGCATTGCTTTTGGGAGCGCAAGCCACATATATTGCCGCTTGTGATAAAATAATACGCCCTTCTGGCATTCCAATAAAATCTACAGCTTGAGCGGCTGATGTTGCCACCATCAAAGCATGTGGGTCTGCGTTGCCAACATCCTCGGCCGCACAAATAACAATCCTTCGGGCAATAAATTTAGGGTCTTCCCCCGCATACAACATTCTTGCTAAATAAAACACTGCCGCATCTGGGTCTGAACCACGCATACTTTTAATAAACGCTGATATAGTATCATAGTGGTTGTCTCCGTTTTTTTCGTAACGTAATACACGTTTTTGAATACAAGCTGAAGCTACATCCAAACATATGATAATCTTTCCGTCTTCGTTGGGAGCAGTTGTTAATGCGGCAAGCTCAATTGCATTTAGAGCGGAACGGGCATCACCATTAGCACGGTCAGCCAAAAAAGCATAAGCCTCATCTTCAACGACCAAAGGGAACATACCCAAGCCTTTTTCCTTATCAGAAACTGCGCGGCGCAAAAGCATTACAATATCTTCATGAGAAAGAGGCTCTAGCGCGAAAATAATGGAACGGGATACCAATGCCTTATTAACTTCAAAATAAGGGTTTTCTGTAGTAGCTCCTATAAGTATAACTGTGCCGTCCTCCACAAATGGAAGCATGGCATCCTGCTGTGTTTTGTTGAAACGGTGGATTTCATCGATAAATAAAATCGTGCGTCCACCTGACATAGCCAAACGATTTTGCGCAGATTGCGTGGTTGCTTTAATATCCTTGATTCCGGCAGTGGTTGCGTTAATTCGCTCAAATGCACTACGCGTAGAATTCGCAACAATATGCGCAAGGGTAGTTTTTCCAGTGCCAGGCGGGCCATAAAGTATAAGGCTGGTAAGTTTATCAGCACGAATAGCACGATACAGTAGCATGTTTTTGCCCACAATATGAGATTGACCCATAAATTCTTCCAAGGTTTCCGGGCGCATACGCGCGGCTAAAGGAGATTCTTTTTTCAAAGTCTCCTCCCGTTGCAAATCAAATAAATTCATACGATCACCAGCTTAGGAATGTCTAAAAAATAACTTCCAAAATTTTGTGGTATTTTTTCCGCTATACTGCATCAGCATCTCCTAGCGTGCCTTTAGCACGCGCCGTCGATACTTCCTTGCCTAGCGAAAAAAATCCTCACAAAAATTTAGGAAGTTATTTTTCGCCCATTCCTTACTTTAGGCAAGAGCTTCCCGCATTTTTTCAAAACGGGTTTCAGTTCTATGGAAAAATTCGGTTAACTTTACGGTCTGCAAATATATGGCCTCTGTAAACTTGGAATCCCGAGCCTGCTGCGCCTTGATTTCGTCTATATCTTCACGTATTGCAACGATATCACCTTCAATGGTGGTTATTCTCTCTTCAAGAACGGTTATTCTCTCCTCAAGAGCGGTCATTCTCTCTTCAAGGGAGGTTACTCTTTCCTCAAGAGCGGTCATTCTCTCTTCAAGGGAGGTTACTCTTTCCTCAAGGGCTGTAATTCTTTTCTCAAGGGCTGTAATTCTTTCCTCAAGGGCTGTAATTTTTTTCTCAAGAACGGCAACATCCTCCCGCAAAGCTTTGATTTCACCGGATAGCTGTTCATGGTTATCTGCCATTTGATTATTTATTGATTTAAGCTCACCAAATATTAATTCTTGAGAATTTAATATTTGCTTCAAAATTTCGCTTTCCATTTTTATCTTCCCCTCTTCTGAAACACCACATTAGCACAAATAGTTTGTGAATTTTTATCACGAATGCGAAGACCATCTGCGATTTTTAACCTTCTATAAATTTCCACGGATTTCTTCATGAATTTCCAGCATAGCCTCTACAATTCCCGCCTCAAAATGGGTGCCTGAACCTTCAACTATGATAGATACTGCTTCTTCATGGGTCATGGCTTTTTTATAGCATCTATCACTTGTTAATGCTTCATATACATCTACAATGGCTACAATACGTGCCGATAGTGGGATTTCTTCCCCTGAAAGTTTATCGGGATACCCAGTGCCGTTCCATTTTTCATGATGAAAACGGGCTATATCATAACAATGTTGTAGGTATTTATCATCGACATAACGTGGTTGATTATTTCTCATACTTGTGCTACTCATCTTTAACATAGGGGCAATCATTTCACCTCCTATGGAGGAATGGTTTTTCATTACTTCAAATTCTTCATTGGTTAGTTTGCCAGGCTTTAGTAATATGTTATCGGGTGTGCCAATTTTGCCGATATCGTGCAAGGCTGACGCTTTTATAATTGAGTGAGGGTCCAATGTCATAAGTTCTGCCCCGTATTTTGGATGTTTTAACAAATGTTCAACAAAAATCGCGGTCAAACTTTTAATTCTCTCAATATGTTTTCCAGATTCTAAATGACGATGCTCAATCATTTCTGCCAATGCGTCCAAAAATACTTCCTTAGTGGCAATAATTTCTCCTGCTTTTTCTTCCACCATTCGTTCCAATTCGGCACGATACTGGGCTAATTCAATTTGGTTGCTTACGCGCATACGCACAATTTCTGTGTTGAAAGGTTTTGTGATGAAATCAATGGCTCCTGCGGCAAGTCCTTTATCTTCTTCGCTGGATGCTGTAATAAAAACTACTGGTATTTTCCATAGTAGTGGGTCTGCTTTAATAAAGGACAACAAGCCAAACCCGTCTACGCCAGGCATATACACATCTGACAATACTAATATTGGTTTTTCCCTTTCACTGGTTAACAGTGCTATTGCTTCCTCGCCGTTTGCTGCCATGTCGATGGTGTATGTATCCTCCAATATGGCTTCCAATATCAAACGATTCTCCTCTTGGTCATCCACCACCAAAATTCTGCCTGGCATTTCGATTCCTCCTTATACGATTTTCGCTTCCATGATGTGATTTGATTCGTTATTTGGTTATACATATCCTTCTTTGCGTAAGGCTTCCATAGCATACATAACTCCCGCTTTGGCATGGGCAGTTGTTAGTCCTCCTTGAAAATAAACGTTGTATGGTGGTATCATTGGTGCATCCGCACTTAGTTCAATGGAGGAACCTTGTACAAAAGCCCCTGCTGCCATAACCACTGGGCAATCATAGCCGGGCATATAGCCCGCTTCTGGGGTCACATAGCTGTCTACAGGGGCACTTTGCTGAATGCCACGACAAAAGGCCAATATTTTCTCTGGACTGCCTAACTGAATGGCCTGTACAATATCAGAACGAGGTTCGGTTGGAGCAGGAAGCACCGGAAATCCAAGCTGTTCAAAAACTTTGGCCGCTAAAATGGCACCTTTAACAGCACCACCTACAACTTGAGGTGCCATAAAAAAACCTTGCATTAGGAGCGGCACAATTCCTAAGGTAGGTCCAACCTCCATACCTAAACCAGGCGCAGTCAAACGTGTGGCCGCCGCCTTAACATACTGTTCTTTGCCCACTATATAGCCACCAGCGGGTGCTAAGCCTCCACCTGGATTCTTAATAAGGGAACCCACTGTCAAATCCGCGCCTATTTCAGTGGGTTCGGTATATTCTACAAATTCTCCGTAGCAATTGTCCACCATACAAATAATATCCGGGTTTATACCTTTGATGAAAGCAATTAATCTTTCCAATTCAGATATAGTAAATGACTTACGCCAGGAATAACCCTTGGAACGTTGTATTGTAGCCATTTTCGTAACAGTAGAAATGGAATTGGCAATTGCATCATAATCAAACCCACCTTCGGGGGTTAAATCCACTTGTCTGTAAGATACTCCATACTCAGCAAGTGAGCCAGAAGCAGGTCGAATACCAATAACTGCTTGCAATGTATCATATGGCGCGCCCGTAGGTGATAAAAGCTCATCCCCAGGACGCAAATTTCCAAACAATGCCGCGGTTAGGGCATGAGTACCAGAAATCATTTGAGGGCGTACCAATGCCGATTGGGCACCAAATACCATGGCATATACTGCCTCTAGTGTTTCGCGCCCTAAATCATTATACCCGTAACCAGTGGTTCCTGCAAAATGCCCTTCGCTTATGCGATTTATTTGCATAGCTCGCAATACTTTGTACTGATTATATTCTGCAACGCGGTCAGCTTCTGCAATTTGAGCCGCAATCGACTCCATGGCTTTATTTACATAATCCACTGTATACGGGGATACATCTAGTAGATGAAAAAATTTTTCGGTCATTCTTCACTCTCATCATCATTTTTTTTATATGTGTCCAATATGCTTTCCAATGCCCTTAAAGGGATTATCGTAGAAATAGCATGTTTGTAAATCATTTGTTGCTTACCTTCTGATTCCAGCAATATTACATAATTGTCAAAACCGCGCACATTGCCCCTGATTTGAAAACCGTTGGTTAAATATACTGTTACGGGCATATTTTCTTTGCGTATCTGGTTAAGAATCGTATCTTGATAATTTTTTACCATAATAATAATCCTCCTTTGAATTCTTTATAATTTTATTTTGTCTATCGTGTCATCCGTCAACTCATCTGCTAATAGCCAATGTCCATCTGTTTGGTGTCTAAACCATGTTAATTGTCTTTTGGCGTATCGGCGTGTGCCTTGTTGAATTGCGGCAATAGTATCTTCCAATGAGCATTGCCCATTTAAGTAAGGAATCATTTCTTTGTAACCTAAACCCTGCATAGCTGTTGACGTTTCTGGTACTCCAGCTTGTAATAGTCTTTTTACTTCTTGTGGAAGCCCACGGGCTATCATATCCAGAACACGTTGGTTTATAGCCTCATACAGTTTGGAACGTTCACGATGTAGGATAATGTAGGTAGTATTATATATTGGTTCGCGCTTTTGCCGCTGTTCGGCATTATGCGTTGAAATAGGCCGCCCCATAGCTTCATAATATGCCAAAGCGCGCGCTACTCGCTTAATATTATTGGCATGAATTTTTGCGGCGGATTCAGGGTCAACAGCTCGTAAACGATTATGCAGAAATTCGCCCCCATTTTCAGAACTTTCTGCCAATTCCATAAAGCTCTGGCGAAGTCTATCTTGATGGAGTTCTTGATTGTCCTTATGGGCTTGATTAGTTAACGGCGAAAAATCACAGCCATATATCAAAGCGTTAATATAGAATCCAGTACCGCCAGCAATAATGGGAATACGCCCATTTTTTTGTATATCTGCAATTGCGTTTTGTGCTAACCGCTGGAAATCAGCCGCTGAAAATGTTTCTTGCGCTTCCACTACATCTATCAAGTGATGGGGAATGCCTTCTTGTTCGGCTAGAGTAGGCTTAGCGGTGCCAATATCCATACCACGATATACCTGCATAGAATCAGCAGATATTATTTCGCCACCTATTTTTTTTGCCACTTTCACAGCTAAAGCACTTTTTCCGCTAGCCGTAGGCCCGGCAATAACAATTACTTGTTGCACCTGCTATATCCAACTTTCGCAAGGTATTTTTAAGATATTATGGTGTTTTCCTAGGTACGTTTGAACATACGCTCAATTTCAGTTTTGGTATATTTGACTATGGTGGGGCGACCGTGTGGGCATGTAAATGGATTTTCCAGGGACATAAGGCGCGCAACAAGAGTTTCTACTTCCTGTTCAGCTATATTATCTTTAGCTTTAATTGCAGATTTGCAAGCCGCCATTGCAACCTGTTCCCTGATATAAGTAGAAGACCCCATATTTCCGGTTATTTCAAGTTTGCCCAGCAATTCGGTGAAAAATGCAATATCCACGCCCCTACACATAAAGGGAATTGAACGAAGTGCTATACCATACTGAGTTTCGTCCCATTCAAATCCTATTTTTTCAAATTCGGTTGTATGCCCCTTTGCTATTTGTAATTCATGGGGGCTAAGAGGAATATGAATAGGAGATAACAGTGTTTGTGAAATCAATTCTTCATTAAGTTTATCCAACAAATCTTCATATAACACCCGCTCATGAGCTGCGTGTTGGTCAATTAAAAATAACTCATCTCCTTGAACAACAAGCCAGTAGGTTCCGAAAATCTGTCCCATTAATGAGTATCCAGGTTTCGCTTCTTCTACATGAATCGTAGCGTATTCTGCATGTAGATTTATATTGGAATCCTCTCCCACATTTTGAGTGGCACGCGATTCTGACAAATGTGGAGAAATAGGGGTATCAATCCCGCTTATATTAAGGCGTGGGGCAAGGCGCGGAAGTTTTTTTAATACTGGTGGTTTGGGCTGAGTTGATTCTGTATTTGTGTCCTCTGATTCTATTTTATTTTCTATTTTGTTTGGTTTTGCTATATCTAGTTCATTAATTATAGTTGGCTCTGCCGTGAAGGCTCTTGCTTCTGCTTCTTTTGTAATAGAATCTATTGTAGAATTCGCCTCTTTTATCGCTATTGTTTGCGTGGTTTGTAGGAAAGGCCGTTCAATGGTTTTTGTTAATGTATGCCGAACAGTTTCGACTACTCGCTGAAATATTTTGCTTTCTTCAGCAAATCGCACTTCCAGTTTTGCAGGATGAACATTTACATCCACTTGTTCGGGTGGAACATTCAAATGTAAAATACATACCGGAAACTTTCCAGCAAGAAGCATAGTTTGATACGCTTCTTCCACAGCCGCTTGCAATAGATTACTCTTAATAAAACGGCCATTCATAAAAAAGTGCTGTCCGGCACGGCTACCGCGAGCAATTTCCGGTTTGCCCAAATAGCCTGTTACCAAATTAGCGGATTCATCATTTGCAGAATCACTTGGCACTATTGGTATCAACCCTTTAGCTAGTGTTCCGCCATAAATTTTATATACCGCAGTTCTTAAATCGCCATTGCCATTGGTTTGCAAAATTGTTTGCCCATTACTAATATACTGAAAGGCAACCCCGGGGTACCCTAATGCCAACCGCTGTACAAAATCCGTAACATATCCCGCTTCTATGGCAGGTTTTTTTAGAAATTTCAAACGCGCTGGAGTATTGAAAAAAAGGTTGGAAACACTTAAAGCAGTGCCAACGGTGCAACCTAACTCTTGCCGCGCCACTAAAGTCCCACTGTGTAATTCAATACGAGTACCCGTCGTAGATTCAGAAGTTTTTGTAATCATTTCTATTTGGGATACTGAGGCAATGCTTGCTAACGCCTCGCCTCTAAAACCTAATGTACCAATACTTTGCAAGTCTTCAATGTCTGTTAGCTTGCTAGTCGCATGTTGTGCAAAGGCTAGTTCGATTTGTTCTGCCGGAATGCCGCTACCATTATCAGCTACACGCACCAATGATAACCCGCCATTTTGTATTTCAATGGCTAGGGTTGTCGCACCTGCATCTATTGCATTTTCTGTTAATTCCTTAACCACAGATAAAGGGCGTTCTACCACTTCGCCCGCCGCTATTTTATTGATTAAGCTCTTATCTAACTGTCGTATCGGGTTCATTGTCCACCCCCGCATTTCCTTGTTCCAAGCCTTTTAATACACGGTGCGCCCGTTTTACTACAGAAGCAGGAAGTCCGGCCAATCGCGCCACTTGAATACCATAACTACGGTCTGCTCCACCAGGAACCAGTTTTCGTAGAAATAAAATATCATCCCCCTGTTCGCCCACTGCAAATGAATAATTTTTAATACCGGGTAAACGGCCTTCCATTGCTGTTAATTCATGATAATGGGTAGCAAACAAAGTCTTTGCGCCAATGCAGTTTTCATCTGCAATATATTCCATTACAGCCCAAGCAATAGAAAGTCCATCATATGTGCTGGTTCCGCGCCCGATTTCATCCATTATTATAAGGCTTTGGCGGGTAGCATTGTGTAGAATATTTGCTACTTCTGTCATTTCTACCATAAAGGTACTTTGTCCCGATGCCAAATCATCCGATGCCCCAACACGGGTAAAAATCCGGTCAACAACTCCAATAATTGCTTCTTCCGCCGGAACAAAACTGCCCATCTGCGCCATTAACGTAATAAGCGCGACTTGGCGCATATAAGTAGATTTCCCGGCCATATTAGGCCCAGTAATAATCGCCATACGACGATTAGCAGTATCCAAACTAGTATCATTTGGAACAAAGGGGGCAAGATTATCAAGCACAGGGTGTCGGCCTTCTCTTATATAAATTGTATTGCCATCACTAATTGACGGCTTACAATAACGGTTTCTATCAGCCACTTCTGCTAATGACTGCAAGCCGTCCAACCCTGAAATAATGGCCGCTGTATGTTGCACCCGTTCTACCTGATATATAACAGCCTGTCGCAGTGCATTAAAAAGTGCATATTCAAGCTCGACCCGCTTTTCATCTGTAGTAAGGATTGTTACGGCCAGCTTGTCCAATTCGTCGGTGGTAAATCGTTCGCAATTGGACAGGGTTTGTTTGCGGATATAACTGTCTGGAGCAAGGTGTTTATTTGCGTTGGTAATTTCTATATAGTAGCCAAAAACCTTGTTATAACGCACTTTTAGATTTTTAATACCAGTTTTTGCACGTTCTCTTGTTTCCAGTTCAGTTAGCCAGTTTGCTCCATTTTCGCTTACTTGAAGAAGTTTATCCAATTCTGGGTTATGCCCTAACTTAATAAGTCCTCCTTCTCGTAAGGAATGAGGCGGATTGTCAACCAATGCCTCATCAATTACCTGATAAATATCCGATAAATCATCAAATGACTGATACATTTCCAGATTTAACTCACTGGATGTTTCAGCAAGTTTTTTATGAATCTGGGGCAATGGAATCAAAGAAGCTTTGAGTGCCGCCATATCTCTTGCATGACCGTTTGGTGATACTAGCCGGGAAAGCAACCGTTCTATATCATGTATACCTTTTAGCAAATCCCGTAGCTCTGCCCGTAAAAAAGCTTTATTTACAAATTCTTCAACAGAATCTAAACGTCGTTGTATGTCCGTGATTTTCATCAAGGGCGTTTCAATCCAACTGCGTAGTATTCTCGCTCCCATGGCTGTACATGTATGGTCTAGCACATTTAGTAAGGTGTGTTGTTTCCCGCCGCGCCACGCTCGCAAAGGAGTTGTAAGTTCCAAATTTTGACGAGAATTTTTGTCAAGCACCATAAAACGTTGAGGGGCATAAATTTTTATGGTATTGATTTGCCGCAGAGAATTCTTTTGTGTTTCCTGCAAATAGGCCAATAATGCTCCCGCGGTTGAAAGTTCTGGAGAATTTTCCATTAATCCAAAGGCTTCCAGGTGCAATATATTAAAATGAGAAGTCAGGCACTTAAATGCTTGGGCAAGACCAAATGTCCATGTGGGTACAACTAGGGGTTTTATGCCAAAAATCTGTTCCAATTCCGCAGAATAGGGAAAACTTTCATCAATCAGAATTTCTGCTGGATAATAGCGTGCCATTTCATCAATAATGCTTTTCGCACCATCATCACCCAAAGTAAATTGAGTGGCTAAAAAAGCCCCTGTGGTAATATCGGCCGCCGCCAAAGCACATTTTCCTTTGCGACAAAACAGACAAAGTATGTAATTGTTGCGGCTTTCGTCCAGCATTTGCATGTCGGTAACGGTACCAGGGGTAATAACCCGCACAACTTCCCGCTTAACAATCCCTTTAGCCTGTTTTGGGTCTTCTACTTGTTCGGCAATTGCCACACGGTGGCCTTTTTCTACCAGTCGTGCAACATAACCATCGGCGGCGTGATGCGGAACACCACACATGGGGGCGCGGTCTTTTTCACCGCAATCGCGTCCTGTTAAAGCAATATCTAATTCGTTCGAAGCTACAATGGCATCTTCAAAAAAAAGTTCATAAAAATCACCCAACCGAAACAGCAACAAGCAATCAGGATATTTAAGTTTGATGTTTCGGTATTGAGTCATCATTGGGGTCATTCGCCCACTACCTTTACAAAGAATTTTCGGCTCCTGGGTGGGTCTAATTCGCAAAAATAAATACATTGCCAAGTGCCTAAAAGCGGTTTATTGTTTTCCACAATCAGTGTTATGCTAGTCCCAAGAACAGAGGCTTTAATATGCGCTGGACTATTTCCTTCTGCATGTCGGAAAGCAGGTAGGTCAGGAAAAGCATTATCCAAAGCTAACATAAGGTCATGTCGTACATCGGGATCCGCACTTTCGTTAATAATAATACTAGCAGTGGTATGCAAACAAAAAACTACAGCAATGCCACTTGTTACTTCACTATTTGCAATAGCTTCCCGCACCTGTGGGGTGATATTATAAAAACCCGCCTTGGGGGTTGATAAGGAATACTCAGAACGCATAGGGATACCTGCTTTCTTTATACTCGCGAACGCAAACATTTTCCGCTCGCAAGTATAATTCAAATTCTTGCTGTTATGGATTTAATATTACATTTTCAAAAATTTCCTCCAGCACTATATTCATATCCGGGAAAATAGAAGGAGAGAAAGTTTCAACAACTTGCGAACGATATTGTGGTTCCATATCTTCCAGTTCGTAATCAAAAAACACGGCATATGTTCTGTCAATAATGTACTGTCCGTCTTTTAACAAATGAACCTCTATTGTGCGTTCAAAAGGAGCTATTAGCCAATATTCTTTTACTCCGCTTTGGGCATATATATTTTTTTTGTGGCCACGGTCGTAGTTTGCAGTACTACGGGATAGTACTTCCACAACTAGGTCAGGCGCGCCATGTATCCCGTTATGCTTGATTTTATTTCTATCACAAACAATTATTATGTCGGGTACAAAATGGTCTTTTTTGGTTAAATATACATCGGTATCTATAAATACACGACATGTTTTTCCTCTCAAATACTGGGAAAAAATTCTGGTAAGGCATACAATCACACTATTGTGATTTGGTGTTGCCCGTGGTGACATAAAAACAATTTTACCATCTATCAATTCCTTTTTAAGTGGTTCTTCGTAAACTGCTAATGCTTCCACCTAAACCACCCTTCCTTTCATATAGAATGTTTTACATTCTGTAATTTCAACCATTACGCAATCACCAGGTTTTACTTCTATTGCAGATTCAAAATGCACTAATAGGTTATCTCCAGTTCGACCTGTAAAACGTCCGGTTCCGCTACTATCTGCTTTACCGTCAGTCATTACTTCTACAACTTTGTTAATATATTGGCGGTTGTATTCCAACTGCATAGGATTCATTATGTCCAGTAGCCGCCGAAAACGTGCATCTGCGATTTCTTTAGATATTTCATCATCAAAGTCGGCCGCTGGGGTACCTTCGCGCGGCGAATACAAAAAGGTAAAAGCCCCTGCAAAATTCGCTCGTTGTGCGGCATCCAGTGTATCTTCAAAATTCGCTTCAGTTTCACCAGGAAAACCTACGATAATATCAGTAGTAATAGCTATGTTAGGGAGTTTGGCACGCAATCGGTCAACCAATTGCAAATATCCTTCTTTGGTATACCCGCGGTTCATGCGTTCCAGTACTTGTGTGCTTCCGGCCTGCATGGGCAAGTGGATATGCTTACAAACCTTTTCGCTATCACGTATAGCAGATATTAAATCATCCGACAAATCTTTGGGGTGTGAAGTCATAAATCGAATTCGCCTGATTTCTGAAATAGCATTGATTTTCACCAATAAATCTGCAAAAGAAATTGATTCAGACAATCCACGCCCATAGGAATTAACATTTTGGCCAAGAAGCATAACTTCCCGTACACCATCGGCGGCCAGTGCTTCTATTTCTGTAAGAATATCCTGCGAAGGGCGGCTTCGCTCACGCCCGCGCACAGCAGGCACAATACAGTACGCACAAAAATTATCACAACCGTGCATAATCGTAACCCCAGCCTTATGTGGAGAAAAGCGAGTTGTTTGCCCATCAAAAGCTTCTTCAGGAATTTGGCTGTGTTCATTTAGCAATTCAACTACAGGTTGCCCATGTGTTAAATGTTCAAAAAGCAGTTGAGGGAAATGGTGCTTGTTATAGGTACCGAAAATTATGTCAATATGGCTATGATGGCGGCGTATTTCTTCCATTACAGATTCGCGTTGTGGCATACAGCCGCAAAGCACTATTATTTTGCCGGGCTGTTCGGCTTTGTATGCCTTCAAATAGCCCAGTTTACCGAAAACTTTATTTTCGGCACTTTCGCGCACACTGCAAGTATTATAAACAACCAAGTCAGCCTCTTTTTCGCTTGGAGAAAGAGAATAACCCATTTCCAGCAGAAGGCCATGTAGTTTTTCTGATTCGCGGACGTTCATTTGACATCCAAAGGTCTGTATGAACATGGAAGGCCGCCTAGTGGTTTCGGCAAGCTGTTGGTCACTGCGGGCGCGTACTTGTTTAATCGCTTCAGTAATAGTCAAGATGAACCCTTGCTTTCTAACAATTTTAGTAGCCTTGCTCTATAATATTAGGACGTGGAAACACACCCTAGTTTAGGCTATAGCAATTTAGCCTTCTGTAGTATATCATAGGAATTGTTCCAATGAAAAGCACCTAGGTTCCTGCTTTTTGTTTATTGTTATATAAGTTGCTTGAGGAGGAGAGTTGATGTTGAATTCTAGCGTTTTAAGTTGTATTACAGTAGTAGTTGCATTTTTAATGTTGATGATTGTATTTGCTTCAGGCCATATTGAAGATGCAATGGCTGAGGAAATTGCTTTTGGGGAAACGGTATTTGAGGAAATAACGCCAACTACTTCTTCCACCTATCAGTTAAACTGGCTTGTTGAGCCATATTGGGAAATTGATAAAATATTACTTTGCTGCGCTTTCCCATGGGAAGAATGGGAAAATCGAAATATACCTGCTATAAAAACTGAACTAAATAGCCCTGATTTTGTTTTTTGTTTCGGTCACGGCTTTGCTTGGGATGAATATTTTTTTGACAAGGAAAACGGCTTGTTCAAACGAGTGTTAGTTCATTATTCGCTCATTAGCTACGAAATCTTCACAGCAGATGAATTTGCGACTGAGGTTGATTTCAGGTCTGGACGTAGGTTACGTGCTATTAGGGCAATGGATTTTAATGAATTTCCTGACTTGGATTATGAGGAATTCTTCAATCGCTATCATTGGGAAAATTGGTTACAAAGTTCAAATATTGGCAATTTTGCCGTAGCCTATGGTAGTGAAATTCTTACGGATTTTATATTTGGCTACGAAACAGAAAGGCGCGGTGGGGGTGGTACATACAATACAATTCTTGTATCCCTTGGTGGTAAATGGGGTTCTATTGATGAAAATGGGGAAGTTGTTCTGCCGTTTATTTTCGATGACCTCAATTTTATAGATAATTACGCCGCCTTTGCAAAATATAACGGCAAATATGGAATTTTGCAGGTGCCACGGCATTTTGGATATCATGCAGTAAGAGGAGTACATTGGCGCGTGGAGCCAACCTTAGATGTAATTTATATTGGCAGATTTTCGGAAGGTTTGGCTACGGTTCGTGTTGAAACTAGAAACTTTGCCAAAAGTCCGCAATTTATGGGGCGGTTTAGTGAAGGAGTTATTAATCAGAACGGTGACTTTGTTATTCCGCCAATATATCTATCTGTTGACAGTTTTCAAAATGGCCTAGCAGTAGCTCGTAGAATGAGTTCCCATGGCTACTTTGGGGTAATTGACCGTGAAGGCAATGTTGTTATACCTTTTGAGTATGCTGGGTTGAGTTCCGTCCATGGTCAGTGGTTCAAAGGGGCAAACTTCATAGACCACGAATTAAGATTTGGAATATTAGATTTACACGGTAACATAGTCATACCATTTGAATTTGAGTGGATAGAATATGCTTCTGAAGGAATGTTTCTTGTAATGCAAGGTGAGAAATATGGATATGCGTCTGGGTGGGTTCTTAACCAAGATGTGATTCCCACCTTTGACATATGTTGTTGCTTTTATCGGAGCAATTTGTCAATATCGACAGATTTTTCTGAGGGCATGGTTGGAGTATCAAAAGGGGAAGGCTGGGGCAATCGTATTTTCGGTTTTATGGACAGGGACGGGGAAATGGTCATACCTTTTCAATTTCAGTGGGTTGGCTCATTTAATCAGGGTTTGGCTCCTGTTATACGGGATTGGAGGGATTATACTGTTGAGCTTATTGATACAAATGGTAATATTGTTGTTTCAATGGAATTTAGCCAAATTGAGCCTTTTTCCGAAGGTTTAGCGGCTGTACACATTTGGGAAGATAGAAACCTTTATATTGGCTTTATAGATAAAAGCGGAACCATGATTGTACCGCTAAAACGACTTAATGGTGTAGGCACTTTTTCTGAAGGACTCGTCGCTGTCACTTTGCCAGACAGTAGAGGCGGATTTATTAATATGCAAGGTGAAATGGTTATTCCTGCAGAATTTAGTGTTTATGAAACATTTTACCGTGTAGGTGATGTATTTTCAACTTTTGAACGCGGCTTGACAGTGGTAGGCACTGTTGAGTCTCGGGATAGACGATATGGAGTGCTGGATAACAACGGAAATATTGTTGTGCCACTGGAGTTTAGTTATGTTGGCAATTTTTATGACGGGTTGTCTTTGGTGCGTACCGGGGATTGGGGTACAGTTGATGGCAGAAGGCTATGGGTTTGGCAATATGGCTACGTAAACAGAGCAGGGGAATTTATTGTGCCTGTAGAACTAGAATACGCAAACCATTTTTCTGACAGGTTTGCGGCTGTAATGCAAGATGGGCTTTGGGGAATTCTTCAAATTGGGAGCTAGGGTCAACACGCTTAACAAGGTTATTCGTACTAATCTGAATGCACGATAATAATGCGAGGTCTTTCCATATAGCGAAAGACCTCAATTGATTTTGTCAGTCACACTTCATTGTTTCCGTTGGAACTCAAACAATCCATATATAATTTTTCTATATTTCGTGCCATATCATCGGCACTGAATCGAGAATGATATTCTTCTATTGCACATTTTGACAAAGACTGGTGTAAAATTGGGTTGTTTTTGATTTGCAATACAGATTGTGCTAGGGCTTCAGAATCCATTTGTGGCACAACCAGTCCATTTTTCTTATGTGTGATTACAAATGGGTTTCCACCACAATCTGTTACCACAGCCGGAATACCTAATGACATTCCTTCCAGCAATGATAATGAAGTGGCTTCTGCTGTGGAGGCGTTAATTTGCACATCGGTAATGCTTATGATTTCTTCCACTTCTTGCACGAACCCTAACATTAGTACATTTGTTATGGATTCGGCTTCTATGCGATTGCGGATATGCGTTTCCAATAGGCCACTACCCGCTAGTACTACAATAATACCCTGTGATTCGTTTGCCCATATTTTAGCCGCGTCTAGCGTATGGTCATGTCCTTTTTCAGGGGAAAGCCGTGCAATTTGAGACACCACAAAGGCATTTGCAGGAATGCCAAATTTAGCTCGTATGGTGGCTTTTTCTTGGCTAACCTGTACAGGCGGTACACCATTGTAAATTACAGTGATATGTTCTGGGCGTGTGCCTGTCTTTACCAAATCTGATTTTACCGCAGGGGAAACAGCTATTACCGCATTGCTAAAATTGTGATTTATAAATCCCAATATTTGCTTAAATGGGAAGCGCGTATTCTTGGGCGAAACAGGAAAAGCACTATGTCGAGTATAAACAATTGGATAGCCACACAACCGCGCCGCTATTCGTCCAGAAAAAGAAGCATGTGTGTGTACCAAATCAGGTTTTACCCTACGCAACAGATTATACAAAGCCTTTACGCCTTTTATTGAAAAAGAGCGTTCACCTATATGTGGCACTTCCCAATACTTCACGCCACGACTGACCAATTCGGGAATAAGCTGACTACCAACGGGCAATGCTACTTCCATGTTGAACCATTTTTCGTCTATTCTGTGTAGGCCTGTCTCATCTGTTTTTATAAATGTATCCAGAAAAGTCAACAAGTGCCTTCCCGCGCCCCCAATATTGCTGTCGGTAATTATATGCAGTATGGATTTTTGCGTTACAACTTTCATATTTTGCCTTCTTCCTTGCAAGCCGCAAACGAATTTCCTATACCCATAAACATAAAAAATACCAACATAACACGATAATTATAAAATGCGTGGTCGAAAATGCCTTGGAACAAAAATCCTACAACAGCGGCGGTCATAGCGGCAGATATTATCTTGTGTCTCAAATCCGTGACTTTTCGCATAAATGAAAATTGAGTACGGAAGAAAGCGGCTAGCATTCCCATAAACAACACAAAACCCACAATTCCTGTTTCCAAAAACACCTGCATAAATAGATTATGGGAATGCCAAGCGGCTGTCGCGGCACTAAGTGCGTAAAAAGGATAAACTGCATTAAAGGCATGTTCGCCCTGCCCAATTCCGGCCATCCAAAAATCTCCTAATATTCGCAACGAGCCTTGATAAATGGCAAGCCGATAAACCGTGGAAGTATCTGCAAAATTTACAATACTTAAAAATCGATTCATTACAGAAGCGGGCAAAACAAATGGCATGGCAACCAATCCGGCCACAAACAGTACAATCATGCGCCTATCAATTAGCAATACAAAAACAAGTACAGCAAAGGCCAATGCCAAATAACACCCACGCGAATAGGTAAGCAATAAAATTATTAGCAAAAGCCCAGTAGCACCTAGCGCGCATAGCTTTAATATAGGGCGTTTAGCATAAAATACTAAAGCCGCCGCTACTGGAATTGCTAATAGCAAATAAGTGCCGTAAACATTCGGGTTGGCAAATGTGGAATACACGCGCAACTGCAAGGCGGCAAATAAGTCTTGGTCTGTCCAAGTCATGTTTACATATCCAATAAAAATCTGATACACACCCACCAATGCAGTAACAGCCGCCGAAGCGACAAAAGCACCTAATACAAAATCTATCTGCTTTCGCCCCTGAAAACAGGTTCTAACCAGCAAATAACTTGACATAAGCACTGTGGTCAGAACCGCAATAGGAATACTAAAAGCTGGAGCAAGCGATGTATATCCGCTAAACAGCGTCACTGCCACAAAAAGCAATAGCATTACCGCCGTCAAATCCAGTTCAAAATGATGCCTAAACAGTGCTACACCAAAAACAACCACTAGTATTCCAGCTAATATCATGGTAGGAAGAAACGGGGAGGCTATTAACACCATCAAAAGTCCCCAAGTTGGAAACGCGGCACCAAACCATTTTAGGCATTCCAAAAATTTAGGTTGTGGCATTGGCGTTTCCATTGCATTAGCAAGCCCCAGAACTATGGCACTACTTTGCAGGATTTTGGGAGAAGAATCTGTATTTATAGCAGAAACAGTAGCAAAATCCGAGTTTAATTCTGAAGGTGGAGCCAAAAACTTAGGAAAACGGTTAAGTGCATGTTCTATCAATTGAACGAAATAGCTATGCCGCAATCGGGATGAATCATAATCAGCAGAAAAAGCTCGCACCAGCCAACTATCTCCAAAAAAACGCCCTAGGCTATCAAACACCCATAATATTGCTCTAAAAAATAGGCTTCCATCCAGCCATTTATTAATTCGCAAAGTAGAAATCGCCCCTTACCATTAAATAGGACACTGATTGAAACCTTAGCCCGCGCCCGTCGGCTTGAGGCACAATAAGCAAATGATTTGCAGGAACTGCTTGTCCGTTTGTTAAATCGTTGCCTGAGGTTACATTTACCAATCCGCTTGTTTCTGTCACCACTGTAGCTTGCCCACCACGCAAAATAATCTCTGTACTGGCCATTCCAATAAGAGTTGTACCCGGTTCGGCACGTACTATTGTAAATATGTCCTGTGTATTAAGTGTAACGGGCGGCGGTTCAGGCAAAACAGTGGATGATAAATCAGAAAAACGTGCATAATTATGTCCAACATACTCCATTAATTCAGCTATTCGGCGTTCCATATAACTTCGAGATACCAGCGGGTCGTTCGGTGTACCTGGCTGAGCTGAGGCTGTATTTCCTGCAATATTAAGATATAGGGCTATTACAAGCAGTCCAAAGGCAGTAGCTTTTATTATTTGCCATTTTTTCATAGTTTGTATGACTCCTTTCGTGTCAATTCAGTTTTCTGAATTTTTTACTCTATCCCGGCCATTTTCAAAATTTCATCAAATAGTACAGGCTTATAATCCCAACGTTCCACGCACACACAAGCCGACTGTTTCGTAATAGTTCTATAAAGTTCACAGCCGTGAACATGTCCATATATGTAGAAATACGGTACATGTTCATTGTAATATGTGGGTGGCTCATGCTGAATTACAAACCATTCTTTGTAAATAATCGGATACCGATAAACGCTTGCAAACCCTACTTCGCTCCACCATTTTTCGCTTTGAGTGTCGTGGTTTCCCATTACAAGCACTTTATTGCCTTTCAATTGTCGAATAATTTTCTCGGTCATTTCTTTATTGTAAAAACTAACATCCCCTACAACAAAAACTGTATCATCCTTGGATACAACCGAATTCCAGTTTTTGATTAATGCGTTGTCCATGTCCTCAACACTCTGAAATGGCCTGCTTTCAAAAGTAATAATATTCTTATGCCCAAAATGCAAATCAGCAGTTAGAAATACTTTTCCCATCTTTTTCACCTCATCACTATGATACACGAAAACATACACTTTTTACAAGATATAAGGGGAAGTATGTACGGCAAAAGATAAAAATCTTCTCATGTATTTTGTGAAACACCATCCAGTCTTGTCTCACGACAAAAATCTTACGCAACTTGCACAAGTTATTTCTGAACAGTTCCTAATGCAAGGAGGGTAGCAATGAAAATAACAATAAATATTGATAAAATTTATACAGAAACAGAAATTACCATCAATAGTGCTGTTATGAGTTAAGAGCTGGAAAAAGTTATAGCCAGCCTCCGTCACAAAAATAAAACGGACATTCTTTGTGAAATGTCCGTTTTATTTTTGCAGTGCTTAGTGGATATTACGGCGTAGATTCGATTCTTTCTTCGTTGTTGAGTTCGCCATTGTCTACTATGACCGTGTTGCTTTCAGAAGAAGGTGTTTCGGGAGATAAGGAATCTTCAACTTCGGTAGAGTTGGAATTTTCGTCTACTTCCGCCACGTCTCCACGCACTGCTTCCTCATTTGAAGTGTCAGCAGTTTTTTCTTCGTTTGTGTTTTCGTCTGTAGCGTAGTAGTCAGGCGTTTCGTCTTTTTCTACATCTTCATCGTTTTCTGGAGTGTAGTAATCAGGCGTTTCGTCTTCTTCTACATCTTCCTCAACCTCTGGAGTGTAGTAGTCAAGTGTTTCGTTTTCTTCTACATCTTCTTCGACTTCTGGAGTGTAGTAATCAGGCGTTTCGTCTTCTTCTACATCTTCCTCAACCTCTGGAGTGTAGTAATCAGGCGTTTCGTCTTCTTCTACATCTTCTTCGACTTCTGGAGTGTAGTAGTCAGGTGTTTCGTTTTCTTCTACATCTTCTTCGACTTCTGGAATGTAGTAGTCAGGTGTTTCGTTTTCTTCCACATCTTCTTCGACTTCTGGAATGTAGTAGTCAGGTGTTTCGTTTTCTTCCACATCTTCCTCAACTTCTGGAGTGTAGTAATCAGGCGTTTCGTCTTCTTCTACATCTTCTTCGACTTCTGGAGTGTAGTAATCAGGTGTTTCGTCTACTTCTACATCGCTTTCGACTTCTGGAGTGTAGTAGTCAGGCGTTTCGTTTTCTTCTACATCTTCCTCAACTTCTGGAGTGTAGTAATCAGGCGTTTCGTCTTCTTCCATAGAAGGTGGTGCTAGTGGAATTTCTAGGTTGACAGCGATGTCAACAGGTAGCAATTCATTGACATATATCACATATACCGCTATATCGCTCGGTTCCCAGCCATCCAGAAATGCCCTCGCCCTTATTTCAATTCTACCCAATTGGTCAAGGCGAATTGGATAAAGGTACAAATCGCTGTCGACGGTTGGGTCAGACCCATCTAGTGTGAATCTGATAGTCACATCAGATTGCAGTCTGTGGTAGAAGTTGAACAAGTCGTTAAGATAGAATCTGTGGTCTTCGCCTAGTTCGTTAAATGGTGGGCATAGTTGGTATAATGGGGGAATGATTACGCAATCACCCTTCACTGCAACCCTCATGTGGCCGCCATTTGGATGTACATGATACCAGTTTCCTGTCGCTGGGTCGTACCATGAATCACCATAGGTTTTTCCTTCTGGCACCTCGTTGTGTGAACGATTCCAACAACTTTGATCGTCAATGTTTGGTCGTCTCCAAGATGGTTGTAAGCTTTGATAATGATAAAATCCGTTATCTGGATAGTAAGAGCGTCTATACACCAAGCCAGCATATCGGGTATCATGCGAAACTCCCAGAGGAACCATCCAGAAATCTGATGTTACTGTTTCCATAGGCACAATCTGCAAGACGTACTGCCTATTGAATTCTCCGGCACTTTGACCTTCGCCAGCCACGCGAACTACATCGTTGCTTGTGAAAGTGATTATCTCTTGGATGTGCGTCCATTGGTTTGAAGCACTTGAAAATTCTATTGCATTATATGCGGAAGTAAGTAGGTGGTAAATAGAACCTGTAATACCTCTACCTCTTGCATATGCAGCGTCAATTTTGGTTCTTGGAATGGTGAAAGTTATGGTGCTGATTCCATCTTCACTTTGGACAACATATCCTACATATGTGAAGTCTTCTACAAGTATAGACATCTCGTAAATAACTTCCTCTGGCGGCGGCTCTATGACTTCTTCCCAAAGAGCAAACAGGGTTATGTGGCTCCAAATTCTAATGTCAGCATCCCACATTTGGCCTTCGCCTTCTTCTCGACTGGTAGACCAACCCAAGAATCTATAGCCCGGCAACGTAAGGGTTGGCAAGGTTGCGTTTTCTCCCCTAATAATCCGTTGTGTCGGTACTGCCGGATGGTTTGGATGGTTGGCGTTCAGCGTAATATTGTGAACGGCACCTGCCAGCAAATATAAATTCGAGTTAACTCTATCTGGCGTTACTCCAGCGTAGCCATCGAAAATCCAGTGCATCAATGGAATGCCATAACGTGTTCCGGGATTTGCAAAGGAGTCTTGTTCAGGGACATTTCTTATTCCAAAGAACCAGTTGTTATCAAATGTAAAAGTTGAACCAGTTGGCGGGATGCCGTTCATTCCGACAAAATCCGAACGCCTGAGCGTGGAATTAGGTTCCACATTTATACTGCCGATTACATTGCCAAGTGGATTCAGTAAGGTGACAGTATACATGATTGGGTCTGGGTCAGAACCAGTGCCTGAACCTGAATCTCTTAATCTGCCGAAAATAGTTACAGTTTCCGTGATAGGGAACAAGCTAAAGTTTATGGCTGGGTCAGAGAAGTCTGGTTCCCTGTGCCAAGATACTACAGCGATTATGCTTCCATCTTCTGGGCAAGTGATAAGCGGCGGATTAACGGTTTCGCCTGAATTCGCGTGTCTTATTCCTCTTATTTCTGTATCACCGTTGTTCACGACAAAATGTACAGAATATCCAGCATTTGACCATCTTGCATGAAGAGTGGTGTTTTCTGGGAATGGAGTGTTGGCATTAACCCATACGCCATTGCAATCTTCGCAAGGAAGCCCTGTAATTCTATCTACTCCAATGCAAGTATTCCATCCTGCAAAAATTTGACCTCTGAATTCCGGGGGGTCTGGGAAAGTGAAGAAATAATTTTCTCTTCTCTCGCAGAAAAACGTTGGAAAGCTCTC
>Ga0123355_10002642_pt1 | contig 25443 bp, 14 predicted proteins | sample TergutEmb28metaG_3_FD_89872 | JGI IMG/M metagenome (GOLD analysis project Ga0123355, IMG submission 89872) | Embiratermes neotenicus P1 segment gut microbial communities from Petit-Saut dam, French Guiana - Emb289 P1 | ecosystem: Host-associated > Arthropoda: Insects > Digestive system > Gut ...
TATGACATGAGTGCGAGTGTTTTTGTAGTTCAATTTAATGGCCTTATGTCACTCACAAGTTAGTTTGATGTTAAGTACAGATATTAACATTACAGAAACCACATATTCCTGCCAGTTTTAATATGTATTTGGTAATCAATAAGTGTGTAACTGCTGTCAAAGTTTCAGACTTCAGTGGCCATTATCTCCGTAACCGTTCAACTTTGGACATAGGTGTTTTGGGTTATATCGGTATACTTTAACATAAGGAACACCCTCCCGAAGTCTGGCACATTCCTCCTGGGACACCCTGTATAGATAGAAGTGTAAACCTTGTAAATGTGTTTACCAACACATATATAATTGTCCTAAATATATCCTTGTGTATGGATGTGGTAGTGCATGGGTTGCTGGTACAGTGTTTGCAAAATAATAAATCCCTTGTTATGCTGCCTGAAATATAAGACAGACTTACAGGAGGATAATTTTCATAGAGAAATGGGGGCTTAGGATGTGGACTGGCTTAGAACAGTGTCTGATGGGGGACCATTGTGAGCTGCTATTGAAGTGCTGAGTTTCATGCAAGGCGCATGAGTTCTTGCGTAGGTGTTACAACTGTTAACTTCTCAAGTTGGGTATTAGTTCACAGAGTTAGAAGAAAAATGGAAACTTGAATATATATATATATATATATATATGAGAATGGTATTTAATTTGATTTAAGGGGAGACCAAAGCAATAATATTAAATGTACTGGGAGTAGAGACATGCATAAGAATTTCTGAAATATGAGTAATAATCTAATTATATCTGCTATGCATTGGTGACTGGTTTCCTCATTGGGCTCCTGCCATGTACCTCCCTTCACACTTGTGTGCCGCATGTCCAAATATTGCCATCTGATGATGATGATGATGATGATGTAAAAAGTACAGAACATATTTAACATGTGAAATAACATTACACGTCTTAGAGATATAGAACAGCTGCAACACAGTAGACCCTAGAAACATGGTTTGTTTCAGGAATAATTGTAAATATGTTGTATAAAGGTGATAATCTGTATAATAATAATAATAATAATAATAATAATAATAATAATTATAACAGTGGACACACACAGCTTGAACACCTTCAAAAAGTACAAGCCAGATTATTATTGATTGCTTTCTGTTGTGTGTATGTATATTGGAAGTTGTATTTCTTGAGCTTGTCAAATATCAGAACTGCAGTGCTGGGTGAATACAAGAAATGCAAACATTTTTTATGTAGTATTGCTCATAAACTGAAAATTGCAGGAACTAAATTAAGTGCATTCATTTAGCTAATATGATCAAGTACAAAAAGCTGAATGTGCGGTCCAGCATCGTGTACCAGTATTTGTGGTTACTGTGCAAAGCAGATTTTGAAGGTAGTTTGGTGGGGAACCATCAGCAAAAATGTCCATCTACAAGTGGTGTCAGCTACTGAGAAAGCCTGGATACATATTTAAAGTGAGAAGCCCCAGTAAATTATCAGTCACTGAAGCTAAGTTAAATTGTGTCAGTTAAACATGCCACGGTCAACAGGGCAACAATGTCTGTAACTTGTTTGAGATTTAAAATTATAAATACCAAGAATTGTTGCAGCATGTAACATCCCAAGAGAAAATGTTTGCTATGCATTTTGCAGTGACATTCTTTCAGAACTTGCATACAGACTTTTGCAGCCAAAATTATATTTAATAACAAAGCCATGTGTCATCTATCTGGGCACACCAATAAACACAAAAATAGGGTCTGGAGCACCATAATTCTGCAAGCAGTGATTGAAAGTACAAGGGACAGTCCTAAGTTCAGTGTTTTTTGTGTTTTATTCCAACAAAACGTGCTCCTGTTGCTTGACACACCGTGGCTGGTGTACTGTATCTAGACATGTTCAAGGACTTTCTCATGATAGTTTTAAAGAACAGGGTCCTAATGAAGTGCTGTTGCAGCAAGACACGTTGTAGGAAGCCTGTTCATTTTCACATTGCAGTTCAGGCTGTCTTGAATCGAAGTTTACACAGAAATTTATTGGTAGAGGTGGTCATATCACCAGGCCACTTTGTTCTTCTGTTTGTACACCACCTGATTTCTTCTTCTGGGGTACATGAAGGATGGTTTTATGCTCAATCATTGTCCACCTCTTCTCCAAGGACTTGCTGATAGGATACATAGTGTTGTGGCTACAGTTATACCCACCATACTTACAGATGTGTGCACTGAGATTCTGTACAGATAAGATATGTGCCAGCCTGTTGACAGTGCCCACACTGATCATCTATAAACTGTTAAGTGTATGTCACACAAATCGAAGATATATTTAGCTTTCATTTCTGTGGCTCTTACTTCTTGAGCAAAAATCTTAATGTTTTTATATTGTATAAGAAATTAAATTTCATTCATAAGTATGATAAATATTTATTCTTCTGTTACAAGGTTTGTATTGAAAAGTGATAAAATTGTGTGAATGAGTGTCACGTTACCACAATATGTAATTAGCATTAACCTAGTACCAGCAGTAATAATAGTAAAGTAATATACGTTATTGTGTTTGCAGATGAAGAAAATGCAAGACCGTGTCCAGAAGTCTAAAGAAGATGTTCAGAAAGCTAAAGAGAAATATGAGGCAGCTTTAGAGGAAATAAACGGTTATAACCCTAAGTATATGGAGGACATGACGGTTGTTTTTGATAAGTGCCAAGAAATGGAAGCACAGAGGTTGCAGTTCTTCAAGGAAATAATGTTTAATATTCACAAATGTCTCAACATTTCGCAAGATCCAGTGTGAGTTTTGGGTTTCTGTTACTACTGTTTACTAGTACAATAGGGTCGCATTTTGTGATGGTTCATTTTATGACGATTCACTTACGACCCAGGTCGAATTGGACCAAGCGCTCCCGACTTGTGGTGCATCACTGTCGCAACTCAAGTGTCCTTTCTCTACTTAGTGTGCTTCTAGCTCTTTTCTGTTGTGCATGTGTTTCTTTTTTTTCTGTTGTAGTGCAGTTCTTTAAGTTCATTGTGATTTTTCCACCATTGACGTCCATCAAAAAGACCGAAAAGAAGAAAAATCAAAGCAGTTGACATTACATTCTTTCTTTATGTCTTCTGAATCATGGCCTGGGCCTTCTTCACCAAAATAAAAAGTGGTTTGATTGATATTTTTCTAAATTGTCTGTGTAATTTTCTATATACCTAATTCATTAAATTAAAATTGTATGTCATAATGTAAAGAAATATTGTAAATTATAAAGTTGACTTATTTGTTTGGCCCATGAACCTATCTCAATTTAAACCACTTAAACAGTACTCGTTTTATGACGATTCGATTTACAACCAAATATTCGAGAAGGTAACCCCATCTTAAAACGAGGCCCTACCATATAATTAAGACATGAAATATAAAAACAAGAATGATCTAACCAGATGGGTGGTGAATTGTGGAAGAGGTTTTGAAAGGGAGGTTGTTGATAGAATTATAGTATTTGAGAAAAGTAATTAAAAGAGTATCAGGCCTTGAATAGGGAAGTGTATCTCAAGCATATTTTAATTAAATGTGCTTCTCTGTTACAGTCTTCCTCAAATCTATGAAGAATTCTATCATACAGTAAACAATGCAGACCATGAAAAAGATCTGAAATGGTGGTCCAATACACATGGTGTTAACATGGCCATGAATTGGCCATACTTTGAGGTAAACAATGAATTTATGTGGGAAAATACATTCTTTGGCTGCATTCATGTTGGTTGTTGTGGTATACGTGTGTGTTTTTTATTTAAAAAAATACTTGTGCATTGTGATCCTTTTTAATTTTGTTGCTGGCATGGGTATGATTATTTTTATAGTGAAAAGGATAGCACATCCACAATTAAGAATAAAATTAACTAGGATGCAGGTGCATAACATTCATTTATGCAATTAGCCTTTATCCTGCTGGGGTGGGTATTTCAATTTTAATGCATGGTTCATGCAGAATTTGAGTGTTATTGGACAGAAAAAGTTAAATTATGAAATAAATGGCTTTCTGTGGAAATAAAACGGAGAATATACAACATGTCTTAAAAATGCAGTAAATTTCCTTGTTCATTCCATATATATATATATATATATATATACACATATATATATATATAACTAATTTCTAGGGGTGTTTACTTGCCTGTGTTTCTGTATGCGAACGTGGGTTCTTAAAAGATGACATTACTCTGATTTGCATCCCTGAGACACTGGCTGTGAAGTAGGACATGGAATATGTATCATCCTTGTTCCTGTCCATACCAGTTTTATGTACATGTGGAGAGACTATGGTGTATTATATTTGGAGAAGCGATCTTTGGTAGTATGGAAGAAAACTTTGTGTATGGACTATGTTATTATGTTTGTCACTAACATGATGTGACTGCTGTGCCTTTTCTCTGTGTAGTTTCGAGTATGGCTATCTTACTTTTATTACTTAAGAAACACTGAATAAGTTCAGAGCATTCATTGTGTTTGATATTTCAAACATTGGGCCCCATTGTGACAGAATCACTCTTATATGAATTTCAGTCTTTATTCTGGATTCAAATGTTCGTACATGTTTGATGAAAAGAAACTGCACACTGAGTTAAGGAGTTGAGAATGTGATGCAGGATTAATGTATTGAATTTTTACTTGTCACAGCTTATTTTGATTATGAGTTTACAAGCATGAATGTTGTTAACAAAACTTGCATGCTGTGTCACTGTCTGGTAAATTTGGTCAGCACCATGTATGTGAATAATTAGCTCAGGTTTTGTTTTGCATAACATGTGTAAATATAACTGAATTATATACTCTGTATTGCTCAGTGGAGGCACAATACAAGGAAGTACAGTAATAATAACCAAATGTCACAAATGTGTCTGTAGTGCAATACATTTATGGTAAGACAAACTGAGTATATTTGAAGTCACACATTTCGTGTTTTTGTAAAGCTACTGAAATATTCACAGAAGTTTCCCTCATTAATTTGGGTGTTTGAAGCTTTCACTTATTCACCTATCTTAACTGTGGATTCTGCAATTTTGCTCAGCTATTAGTTATTTTTTGGTTAATTCTGAAGGGGTTTTGCCATTATTTTGTGTCCATACTTGTAGGTGCCCATTCAGTATAAGATGATAGCAACTCTGACCGAAACAAGTATATCTCCTAATATGGAACAGCTTAAAGTTTTTAAGGGAAAAATGAAGGACAGTCTGCTTTATATTCGTAGTAGCCAATGTTTTAAGGCAATTAAAAGACATTTTGGCTGTAACAAAGATGACACTTGGGACTCTGTCTTCAATGTTTATCAAACATTTACGGTAATTGGAACTTGTGTGGAAGCAACAACTCTGCTAAGCAAAGTCACTGCAGATATGCAGCCTTAATCACTCCTGATTCTGGGTATAAATGTTCATAAAACTATAACTTTTCATGAAAAATCATTAACTTCTGTGAATGGTTTTGGCTTTTAGTTTATTTAGGAATGTGATCTAAAATGTAGTTGTAGCATGAAGTTGTAGCCTTATGTTCATTGTGATGCTGATCCAAAAGGAAATCAGATGGAGACAGGTAGGAACAGTTAGTGCTGATTGCATGTTGTGTGTTTGTTCACATCCACAGGAATACACAGAGGAGTTCAGGGATATTGCCAAGGGCAGGTCCAAGGAAGCTATTCCAGGGATCATGCTTATCAATCAGCGCCCTGTTGGAGAGGATTTGCATGTAAATGGTTTTTTTGTATTCTTTTTATTTTTGTGATGGAGTGTTGTAAGTGCATTTGTATATTAAATAATTGAATGGTGGCTGTGGACTTCATCTTTTGATTAAACTGAGGTAAAGAGGTCTGGGATGTCATTTCAGTGATACTTCTATTTTAAAAGATATGCAGCTCACATTGATACAAGACAGTATTTATTGTGTGTGTGTGTGTGTGTTATTTTGTTTTTGTTCAGATTGAGCTCGTGAAAATGTGTATTAGTTTTGTATCTGAACATGGCTTATTTAGAGCAAGTTTTCTATAAGGATCTTCCTCTGTCCTCTACAGTTCTTTCCTCCATTACTGCTAATTTTTGCAAATAGGAAGAATGCAGCATCATTTAAGAAAATTTTTAAATTAATAGGGAGGCCTCCACAGCAGTTTATCTCATTGGAGTTCTTTTAGGCAATCATCTGAATGAATTTTCCTTAATTTGGAGACTCTCTGCCTCTTAATGTTGGGGACTATATTGCAAATTTTAGATTGCAGTCTCTAAATTCTAACTGTTCATAAAGAGCTTAAGTTGCCATGAAGTTACAGACTGCTTGAGCTGGTTTGTACATGGGAGAAAGTACATTTTTTGTGGTATTACTTTGTGTTTAGATGTTACAAACCTTACTGGATAAGATGTTGCAGAAACATTGAGGCTCATTGCTGGTAGCTTGTGTCCGAGACACATGGCATTGTTTTGCGTATGTATATGTGTGTGAGATGTGATTATAACCCTTATATATGGGTGAGGTTGCCAGCTGATTGGGAAAGTATAATGTGTTACATTATGATCTTATGATTGTATAAATTATATAAAATGGTTATGCACTAGAAAGACAGTATCTTTCATGATGTTTTCACGTGGCATACCCATAGACTGTAGAATATGAAGCAAAATTATAGTCTGCTATGTTGGTGGGTAAGGTATTGTATGTTTTTATTGTCTGTGTATTAATGCAGCATGTGGCATGATGTCCATTGTAATGTTCAACCCTAGCTGTATGGTATTAATTTTAACCATCCTTACACTGAATGATATAAGTCATAAGAATTTGTCATTTTATTAACTAGTTTTTTAACTTCATATGTAATTCTTGAAAATTATTTGAGGATTGATTTGGAAGTAACATGGCTGATAAAATCATGAAATAAGTTACTTGTCTTTCCATATAATTTGCTTAATATCTTTCAAAATAATGTTAGGTATCTCATTGTACTTAACTATGAAACGGTTGTAGGTGACTTTGGTAACGAGTTTATTCTACTCATTTTCCAGTCATTAGACTGTAGTAGAAATTGGTTGAAAGGCCAGTACAGTGTGTGTTATTGTCAGAAAATATTTGTATATATTTGGTGAGGTGAAATCAGGTATTTGTTCTCATTCCCCCTCGCGAAGTAAAAAATGAGGTTTTTTCAGTAGATCTGCTAGTTAGTCTTTGTCTTCTTGGTATAGCTGGAATCTGAATGACTCTGGGTTTTTCAGCCAAGCAGAATGTGTATCATTTTGGCATTTCAGAAAATGTTTGTTGCCTTAGAGTAAGAACTTATGTATGTGTGAAACATGCATTTGCAAGGATATGTGTTGTGGCCTTACCCTAGAGGGAAGTGCAGTCCTGTTACTTTCAGAACATATGTAATATATTTTGGAATATAACTGTGTCTGTTTGACAGGTATAGGTGGCATCTTAATTTAGTTGTGTATGAGATTATTTGTTATCAAAAATGATGCATACAAATTCATTAACAAGTATTTGTCACAACCACACATTGGAGAGTGGCATTGTCATATTGTAATGACCTGTTAGTGTAAGACATGGTTAGTTTATTGTAATAAAGATGCTGATTGTTATAGTTATTGTATAGTTCTCAAAATATGAGTGCTGTAAACTCTTCAGAAAAACAGTTTAAGTGTAGCCAGGTGGTTCATATTTTAAGTGTGAGGATTGTAACATTCAGTCTGAGGTACTGGAGTTGAATGTTTAAGAAGAGCTGTTTCTTTTTTATAACATCATTAATATTCCACCTTTTCAGGAATTTCCTCCAGTCAACAATAAAGTAGCGAGAAAGCCCGTACCAAGGGTGATACCTACAGATGTCACATCAGAAACAAAAACCGAGGGAAAGCCAAAGGAGAAGATAGAAAATGCAAGCAGATCACCTGCCATCACGTAAGCTCTGTATTATGTCTGATAAATTCTAAATTGTGCATGATACATACAGGCATTTAGGTTGTCCTGACATGCAGTTGGATCCCTAGTTTGTTGATACACAATGTGATATTTTCAACCATCTACAGATTTATGGCTTGTTTTCATTTGAAGTACAAATTGCCATTTTACTTAGTCTTGTACACTTTTTAGCCATTTATGAGTGAATTTTTTATTAGAGTTAAATGTTATCATCTCTTAAACTGTCATGTGGTGTAACTGAAGCCATCTCTTAGGTGAGCCTGTGCTAGTTACATCTGGTATAAATTTAGTAAACTTGGCACCAAAAAAAACAGTGAGTTTTAAATTTGAACTGAAATTTATTGCTCATTTGGGGGTGCTTTACGGATATTTCCATATTTGTGGTGTTTCCTACAAACAAAGTTTTCAAAATAGCAGTGAAGAAGAACTTCTTAAAAGGGAGAACTCTGTACAAGAGAAGTGCCTAAATAATGATAATTCTTGGATCCACTTTATGTATTGATCACAAGCAGTTATTTGATAATATTTCGATTACACATGTCACAAATGTGTATTATGAGGGCACATATTGTGACAACAACTGAAGTATGTAATTTTGTTGTGTGGATTTGTTTTGGAAGTTCTAAAATTTTTGTCAGCTTTTTTTTTATTCAGTTTCCTGTGGACCCCTTGTGATTGGTAACAGATTGAACCTAAATTTGGAGTTGTGCATATGAGCTACTCTTTTTTTTTTAAACCAAAACTCAAGAGCTGTAAACTTGAATTACTGTATGTTTACTTACAATATCTCGTGGCATGCACAGGGACAACTTTGCTTTTCACTTGTATGTCTTACTTTCATTATTCTTTGCAGTAATGGTACAAGATCTGAAGCAAACCCATTTGAGGAAGAAGAATGGGATGAAGAAGGTGGAGAGGCTTTGGTGGACACAGGAGAGCCAGGCGTTCCTGTCAAGGCTCTGTATGACTATGACGGAGCAGAATCAGATGAACTCAGCTTCAGACAAGGTGTGAGAATTGTCTAAGAGAGGAGTAAAATATCAGTGACGTCTTTCTCAGTCATACAGTAACAGTCCATGATAATGAAATGAGAACAAGATTTACAAATTGCATCTCCCAGAGAATGGTGACATGGATGAATTTTATTATTCTTTATCACATTAATGTTTTCATAAGCCTAGTATATTAAAACTTCTGATTATCAGCTTTGTAAATTAACTGCAGTGCTTTTAGAAGCACAATGTCCTTATCATCAAAGATGCAGTTTATATATGTATTGACAATCTTGTATCTTTTCAGGTGTTTTAATGAGGGTTGAAGGGAACGTAAGAGTACAAAGTGAATATTTACACTTTTGGCAACTTTTTGTTCAAAATGGCATTTTTTGGGTTTCCATACAGTCACCCTGAAGGTTCTCGCATTGTCACAACATGTTATAAGGGAATATATGCTTGTGGCACAGAATTATGTTACAACTGTAGTGTGATTTAGACATTAGTTGAGTGTTCGTCTGTTTACAGGAGATGTATTTGAGAAGTTAGAAGATGAAGATGAACAGGGGTGGTGCAAAGGCAGAAAGGATGGACGTGTGGGTCTGTACCCAGCAAATTATGTGGAAATGGTGTCACAGTAACTCAGTTATTGAAACCATACACAAAGTGCTTCCTTCCCAAGTGGAATGCTGGCCATCATATAATATACTTTTCATACGTTGCATGATTTATGGGAACATGTTCAGCTGAATCTTGAAGAATAAGAAATTGCTTCATGCAGTTTTACAGCTACGTTGTCTCATAGACTGTTGTACTGACTAGATTACTTTAGATTGAGTGCATGGAGTTATTCACTGTGAAGAGAAATAATTTATGAACAATAACTTTGTAAGAGTAACTACGTGTTACATTACTTGTTGTGACATTCCATGTTTGTGAACCTGGGAAGAGAGAGGTTATAGCCATTTCCCTTTTTCCCACTTTTGTTCTTGTTTGCTCAACCAATATCGTGCTTGGGGGTTACTTAGGATCTACATTCTAGTAGATTGCATCATCATATATGAGCATAAAAATTAAATTTCAAGAGAAACCTTTCGCTCACTGTCTTTTGGTTAGAAAAAAACTGTGCTATAAACATACAACGTGCTGTTGTTTTTGTCATTGTTGATAAGCAGAAGGTACTTGTGCTCAAAGTTGTATGCCCAGGTTCTGCAAGAACTTTTGGAAATGGTATTTAATATGTTTATGGCCCAGAAATAGTTTTTGTGTGATGAACAAAGCAGTTTCTTGTTCTTGAGATGATGAAGTGATTGTTATATAGGTGTAAAATTCTGGAAGTGAATTGAGAGATTTTGACTCTCCTGATTGGCCCTGCCCAATTGTTCTATGGGCAGTGATATCCCATCTCCCCAAGTGCTACAAGAATACTGCGTTACCAGAACATATCGTGCATTAATGGACAGTTTCAGATAGAAAACAGCTGTTGCCAAGACTGTGTTACTCCACACCCAGTCTTGTGTAATGCATTATTCTGTGTATGTGACATTTTTGCCGTTCGGTCCAATGTAATGGAGCTAAATATAAATATTAATTCTGAGTTCTAAATATTATGTATGTGTTAAGTTTCAAAGCCATTAACTGAGATTAAAGCATAAAAGTAAGTGTAAAAGTGTACATTTTCTTGGTTTTAGGCAGGTCATCATATCACATCATTTCACCAGAAAACAAGAATGAAATATCAGTCTATAAAAAAAGTACATTAGAGTACTGAAGTTGGCTGTATGAATTGTTGATTTCAAATGGCTTATTGATTTATTTGATTTTGAAATATATTATATGGATCTGGAATACTTACTTCAATGTGTGATGTAAGTTTCAGGCACTGCAGTGAGTTTAGAAAGGTGATTCCACTGAAAGATGGACTCTACTTATGTACATAGTACATGTACTTTGTTCTTGTTTGATCCCCTCATAATTTCTGTGCCGTGCTCTTCAAGAGGATATAATAATCTTTGTGATGTGGCTATCTTTTTAGTATAATACCAGATGTAGTATTAGTTTTAAGTGAATGTACCAATTTCATAGAACTTTTTGTGATCTTGGTTGCTTAAAACTTTGTTTCAGCTTTTTTGGTTTTTAAATGGTTAAAATTGGGGACAAATCTGACAAATTCATACGTACAGATTTAATTATGCCTTGTGATGTGACTTGATTTGGCAATTCTTCACCTTTGCTCTTTTTTTTCTTCTTCTTTTTCTTCTTTTTTTTTTGTTGACAGCGTGACATTTTATATTCTTTGTGTTTAGGACTGTGAAGTATAAGAATTCGGAGGAGGAAGTAATGGGGGCTTAGTACTAGTTAAAAGCTTAGAGACGTTGAAAAGACTAATTTATGAGGCCACAGGAAACTAAATACATGTGGGGATCATCTTTAAAACAGAAGAAATGAAAACTCCAAGTTAATATATCATAAAATTTTCAAATACTTTGTCAATTTAAGTGCAAGCGTTTTACTTGTTGTCTGATAGGCCTACTTGCATGTTAACTAGCCAATGTGTGATTATGTAAATACGAATCTGTGAAATTCAGTGTATAAATTGTATGTGAGGGAAGGAACTGTGAAACTAGTAATTGTTACTATACCTTTTGCTGTGCCCCCTCTCCTTTCAGCCTCCAGTGAAAGAGGTGTTTGTATATTTTAGATAAAAGTGTTTAAATAAGATTGTCTTTGGCGATAATGAAGATTCCTAACTTAGTTTCTAATTGCAGACATTTTGAGAGTCTTGATAATGATAAATATTTACCAGTATGTCCTTCCCTCCATTGATTCCAGAAAACTTAAACTTTGTGGAATTAACCTTGGCATCTTGATGCTCTCTTCCTTACATCACTGCATTATTATGCCATAAGAAAATTCCATGGATATTTGGTTAGTGAATCCATATGAAATGATTGTGCAGATTTGTATACAGGATGGTTGATGTGATTTACCATATGTAAGCAACCAACCAACTTCGTGTTCATCATCATCATCATCATTGACGTATTTTGAAAATACTGTGAGTATAATAATTTAGTAAAGTTGCCAATTGGCTGTGTAAATCATTGGATGATATTGTGCTTTATATACAGATAATGTACACTAATGTTTGTGTGCTTAAAATTTATTTTAACCTTTCACTTCCTATTTTCGCATATGCACAGGCATATCTAAAATTTCTGAACACATTCCAAGAACTGAGACTGTGAATAGTACAGCTTTCTGCCACTAGCTGCCATAGTGTCTGTTGTTGTCTTCTGATTCAGTCTTCGTGAGTTTTGCGCCCACAACTTTCTTTGCTACCTTGCTTGTTAAGAGGTGTTAATTCCAAGCATGCAAAAATCCCAGGCAGCAGGTTGCCATGGCATCAAGAAAGTTATTCCTGGCACTTAGAATTTCAGAAGCGATTACAGGGGATTTTGTTTATTCTGACTGGGGAAGTGTAGGCAAAGATAACACATGTATGCATTCTGGGGAATGAGGCTATGTCACGTTTTAAACACCAGTGTATTGGATTGACAACAAAATTTTGCCTATCCCTGGCTGCTTTATAAATGCCATGCCATTTCCTTTACATATAAAATCAGGTGTGTAGTTGTTTGTTGTTTTAAGTGGGCATGATTCTTCTGGTCACGCTTTCTCAATCTGTTTTGTCAGTAGTCTACTGGTCTACAGATACCCCCTGACTCATGCAACAGATATGTTCCAGAAGGTCTGGCACAAGTCAGAATTGAATATGCATACAGTTGACTATATATATGTTTCTGTAAGAGTCCAGTTGAAATCGAAGCTCCCAACATGCTGAAATTCCACAGCATGACCACTTACTGCCTGTTTTATTGCCTAGAAGTATTATTCTGCCACCTTTGTCTAAGTTGGCTTTCATTCCCACATGGAAAAGAATTCATTACATGTTTCAAAAAATTATTTCAATTTTTGTTGCTTTTTTATGATTGTCTGGATCTGAAATTGCATAACGTCAAATTCTGTAACTTGAAATTGCGTAAGTGTGGGCGTGTCCATACACTGGTGACTGGAGAGGGAAGTTTTTCAAAATCATAAATTATTAAGAATTATTTGAGGACACCTGTGACACCAGAGTCTGGGTAAACTGGTTGTAGTAGTAGCATCCTACATTGAATACAGTACCTCATTAAGAGAGTTTGCAGGGTGCAGTTCACATAGGTAGTGCTGCCCTAGTGGCATACTTAAAATGTTTTTAAGGTGGAAAACTTTATTGTAATATCAAAAAAGAGAAAATGCATTGGGATTTCCAGTCTTCTGAAATATGACATGTCCCTCGATAATCATATCTCACCATTTGCTGTTAACATAGTGGTCTCATCTTCATGGGTCAAAATGCCCATGAAGAATGACTTGCAAAAAAATTTATTCATAAATCTTAGTGTTCTGCATCTTCCAAATATTTTTCTTCATTTTTCATTAATTTCCAACAACTATACTTATTAGGTAATATATGTACCTTATTCTACATTATAGTTTCTCTGACGTGTTTTGGCTATGAGACATGTGGGAACTCCAATTCAAGGGATTGTACAAAATATGTGAACATACAATTTCACTAAAAAGTGCAACTCATGTATGCCTCAGAATACAATATACTGTGGTACTTGACACAGATTGGTCAGTGTAGGAGTGATCCTATATATATATATATTCATAAATTAATAATTAAGAGTTTTATTCCTGTTTAGGAGTGATCCTATATCTGTATTCATAAATTAATAATTAGAAGTTTAATTATTAGTGAAGCAGAAGCTTGTGTAACATTTAGTCTTCATAAGATAAAAAGTTGTATATAAAACTATAAATTTAGTTGTACAGTATTTGCTTTCAGGTGGGTTGTCATCAGTCCTGTCTCTGAGAGTATCCAATCCCATAATGGTGGAAAACCAAGTACAGTCTTAGAGTAAACTTGGTATGTTAGTGTTAAACAAGCCCATTACCTTTTAATTCTCTTATAATTAACTAAAGTTTCGATTACTAATTTATGTAAATACAGGGTCACTTGAACTGACCAGTCTGTGTCTAGTACCACAATACCTTGTCCTTGGAGGGGTACATGAGTTACACTCATCAGTGATAATGTAGACATATATCTGATATGGCCAAACCCAGTGCCTGCGTGGTCTAAGGTGTGGATCTGTGGCCGCTTGCTTGCTGGGTCCAAATTCCACTGGTGGTATGGTTGTCTATCGTGAGTGTTGTGGTGTCTCTGAGTGTGATCGTGCAGCATAGATAAGGCCATGGCCCACTATGGGCTGTTGTGCTATGAAAAGAAAGTAGATATCTCATGTAATCCCTTTAATGTAGCTCCCTGATGATAGTTCAGAGCAGAAACATGTTAGAGAAAATATAATGTGAAATAACATGGTGTATTCATCATTCATACTGTAGTCTGTCTTACAACAGGTCCATAACCTTTTCCAGGTAAATTCATTTAATGGCAATGTAGTGCTTCCTCCTCAAATTACCAGTATCAGCTTGTTTCCTTGAGGTCATCCAATAGCTGCTTATGTCTTCATCTTCCTGTTACTTCTTTCCCGTAACTTTCCTTCAATAATGTTTTAGAAGACTTCCTGTGCAAGATGTGACCAATCCAGTTAGCCTTCCTCTCATTTGTGTGTAGGATATTTCTTTCCTCTTTGACTGTAGTAATACTTCATTTTCGACACGATCGGCCCTAATGAGCTTCTCCACCTGTCTCCAGCACCGCATTTAAAAACTTTTCCAGGTATTTCTGATCTACTTTAAGTGCCCATGTTTCAGCACCATACTAAGCTTGTTGCAACTGTAGCAATTTCTTAGTTTCTTCCTTAAATTTAAGTCTAATATGCTATTGAAAAGAATTCTTTTCTTGTTGAATGCTGCTTTTACCACGGCAGACCTGGATTTAATGTTACATGTGCATGTTGCGTTAATTATCATGCTGACCCAAATAGTTATGATACTCCACATTCTTCAGTTGTTTTTATGTTGTAGCCTGTATTGGGAATGGTTGCCTAATAAGCGTATTTTATTGGAATTTAATAAATGACATAATAACACCTATGCAGCAACCTGTTGTCATTGGTATTAAATGTACAGGTCGCGGGAGTTTTGTTTATTTTAACAAGAGCAACACTACCGAGACGGTTAACAACTATGCATCAATTCTACGTGCCTTCACCGGCAACCGACGGCGCGCTTGTGTGATGACAAGGGACGAGGTTGAAAGGGAAGTATTGAGGTTCTTACAGCGGTGTTCGTTGAAGATGCCACGCATATTCTGGGATGTTACTCTGTCCCTGTATAAACAGTCGCAGTTTGTTTCGAAAACATCATTTTCGAAGGATCGCAATGCCTGCTAGGGCGCTGACGTAGGTTTCATGAGTTTCTGAGATGTTAACAGATGGCAGTAACGTCGAATCATTTTTTTTCCTGCCTCATCCGTGGATCATCGAGTTGAGTTTCTCGTGGAAGTAGTAGTCTGTACACGTAGAAATCCAGCTCGTTATCTAATCCTATAATTGTGAATGAGGGGAGGGGGGAGTAGGTTGGAAGCTGAGTAAAATTGTAATTTGTATGAGGCAAGAGGTGTAAGGAGGACACTTTTAAAGAAGCACTGGAGACAGGCAGTGAAGTGAATGGCTGGAATACCGGAAGATGGATTGGTAATTAATACATTTTAAAAAAGATAGTAATGATGAAGCATTAATTTCATAAAGCAATGGATTTAACTAATTACGTGCCCTTAAAATTTATAACATGAATTGTAACCGAAACGTCATTGAAGGGCGGACGTATATGGGTTTATATTTTAGTGTTTCAAGTGGAATTTTGAGTAATAGAATCGTCTACATACGTTTTTTACGTCGCCCACTGGAAATAACTAAAAGAAGTAATTTTTCTCGCACTTTCCTATCGTAAACACTACAAAAGTCCCGAGTGTTCTGCGAAGGTACAGTCCGTATCGCAGTGCACAGTTTCCACGTGCGTTATTTCCCTAATACTGTTGCATGAAAGTGAATGAGTATGATGTTGAAAATCAAAATGGCCTGAGATCTTTTTGTATGTTTCATCACGTCAAACACAAAAGCTGCGCAGAATTTTGCAAGTTCAGACATAAGGGTGGAGAGATACACATACAACACAGAAGTTGGTGTTTGTTTTATCTGTTTCATGCAGAGAGCCAATTACATTTAATGTAGTCTGTGAAAATTGTTTTGGTAGTGCAGCTTGTGTAGAGGTCATCAGATAATTTGTCCTTGAAATTTATGAGAGTATATTTTCCATACACTGATAGGTACTTTAAAAAGCAATACTTCTAAGGTTGAAGTTGAGGGTTCATGCATAGTGCTAGTCAAAACTGTGCAAGAATGAGTATTGTCGATAGATGTTGTAAAGATCTTATAATAAGTATATAGATATTAATGGCCTTTACACTGCAGCACAATGCTAATGCTGATAAAATGCTCCTGTTTGTACACTTGAAGTTCCTCACACTCTAGCATATCTTTTAAAATGCTGGATTAGTTCTAGAACAAAAGTGAGTTTCATGTATCATGACTTTAAAACTGGATCCATAGACAAGGCAACAGAACTGAGTGACACCGGAAACAACAAAATATCTTAATAAATGCCAAATACAGTTGGCATGCAAGGAGAGTATCTCACCTGCTAGGAAATTATTTTTGGCATAGTGCATTCAGACCCATGTTTAAAGTGTGGATCTATAGGTTTCCCCCAACCACTGTACAGAGAGACTAGCCAAAACTCAAAACTAAGCCTTTAATGTCACTTGATTGTGTCTAGTGGAGAGACAAGAGACTTCCCTGTGGGACACCACTAGCTCAGTAGAGCATAGAGTGCCAGTTAATTTTTAGTAAGTGGTGTTACATTATTTCATACTGTACTGATTTAATTAGTACTGAGTATAACTTTAATCCCCTATCTGAGCTCAGCAGCTGTTTCAGGAGCTGTACAAAATATGAAATGTGCCTCCAGTAGGAGTTTGTAGTCCATATGTGATAAAGCTCCTGTGACAGCTGCCATGCTGAGTCCTGAGATTGAAGATATGCTGTATATAAATTTGTGTTAGGGTTGTACTTACTGTGTCATGAAGGTTATTGTCAATTTGTAACACACCTGATAACTTTTTCTCTAGGAAAATGCTCTGAGTGTTATTCTTGAAGAATCTTTCATTCTGTGTAAGATTACCAAATCAAATATACAGTGAAATTTTTGTTTTCGCCTACTGACATTGTATGAAAGCTAATTTAAACTCTGGTGTCCATTCTTATATGCTCCCCAGAGTCTCACATGAAGTCTGGGTAAGTTAAGTGTATGATGAACCTTCATTACAAAGTTTCTGGGCAAGACAACACTGATTATCAGTAATGTTATACCTGTCATTTGTGACTTGGATTATTAGTTCTTACTTAAAAACTCATCCACATTGACTGAATTGCTTTTAACCCTAAGCGTTGATATAAATGTGCAAAATTAAAGATGTCAACTAGCTACTTCATATGTTGTCACATTAGGACATGGTGATAGAGTATGCAATATGCTGCTTTGTCACACATGGGAAATGTCATGTGGTTCTCCATGATTTGGCATGAGATAGAAGTTACCACCCAAGACATATAATCTGATGTCTGAAAACCAACAACTAAGAGCTACTAGTATGTTTTTGTAAAAGATAAAAGCAAAGTTGTCCCTGTCCACACCATGATGGCATATAGGAGAAGCAGAGATATAGGGCCACTCATTTTTAACCTTGGAAATGATGAAGTTGAGTTTTCATGTTATGTGAATATTGTTAATGCCAGATCTAATAGTATTTGGTACATGCTTGAAAGAAATTAAGAGTACGTATCCTTTGCTGAAAATTTTAAGTATTAGTCATGATACAGAATACATAATATTTTTGTATGTGTGAGTTGTAAACATAAACTGTTCAAGCAGCTGGACAGTATGCAATACATGTGTGTTTCTACTTGCAGCTTTCCAGTCGTCTGGGTATGTGACATATAGGTCACTGGTGTTTTTGTCCTTATGGTGAGGTGGTGCACACGTAATGATGGATAAAAGAGATGTGCCAACACATGTGAAAGCGCGTGCACATACTTGTTGTTGCTGTGCATGATCCTGCTTATCAGTACATTATATTCAAAATATGAAATAGGTCTCTTGAGATTGAGAATCTTTAAGTGAAACATCCCCATTGTTCTTCATTCCAATATACATATTGCAAAACACTGTCATGCACAATACAATTTACAAAACTCCAGGCTACCAGTTTCATCTTTTCAGTTAAGCCATCATCAGACATGTTTGATATGAAGAGCCATACAAAAACTTATACTTGCATGTGGGATGGAGATCTCATGCCCTTACAATGTGTGTTATAAAATCTTCTGTTAAAGTACATAAAAGTTGTGTAAAATAATAGGATGAGTATAAAAAGTATAGCTTGAAGTAGAGGTGGTAGGCAGTTTGTAGTAATATGTAAGGCACACTTCAGTCTTGTATTTTCGCAACACTGGAACCATCAGTTTATTCGAAGATGAGTTGACCCAGTGTTCATTACAATTCTAATTTAATGTGTATAATAATCATGAATTTTTCTAAATATATTCATCTTCCTATTAATTTCTTTTGGGACTTGGGGTCTGTGAATGTAGAATTTAATTAGTTTAAATTAATTTAAGAAATTTTTATCAATTTTTGGTAAATTTTAAAAACTGTACCTTCTTGTTTTTCTAGCAAGGTGTGTGCCTTGTGTTTCCATGCCTGCAGAAGGTCAGTGTTACATAAATATTCATGAATCAGTGTATCTTTTTTCATTAAAATTATTTTATTTTATTAAAACTATGTACTAAAAATGTTAAAAATTTCTTAAAACTATTATAAACTTATTAAATTCTATAGTTACAGAATCATGTTTCAAAAGGTACTAGTAGGAAGAAGATGATTACTGTTTTTGAAAAATTTATGGGTATTATATGTATTATATTAGAGTTGTATGGAACATTGTGTTAAATCACCTTCGTATAAACTGATGGTTCCAGTGCCATGAAAATACAAGACTGAAGTGCATCTTATGGATCAATTATAAACTGCCTACCATGTGTATTTAAAAGTACAGTTTTTGTACGCATCCTTTAATTTTACACAACTTGTTTGTATTTTAACATATGTTTTTATGACAGTTGTAAGAGAATGAGATCTCGATGCCAAGTGGAGGTGTAAGCTTGTTGTATGGCTCTTGATGATATTGGATAGGTGTGATGATGGTTTACTTGAAAAGCCAAAACTAGTAGCAGGAAGTTTTTAAATTGTATCGTGCATGTTGGTGTTTTGCAGGATGTATAAGCTTGTATTCCACCTCTATTTCTGCATGTGCCTTCATGGTGTGGTGTGTAATTAAGATCATAAACATCCTTATCATGTAAAATATTTATGGTCACTGTTGAATCTGAATTGTAAATGACATGTACCAAACAAGAGGACAACTTTGTTACTAACACTGAAAAATGTCCAAGGACTGACAATAAAAGCGGGCGACCTTGTAAGCTCGTTACAACATTTACTTCATTTTGCAACATGCTACCTTGTAAGGGAGGTGTGTGTTGGACATCTTTGATATGGTGTTGACAAACTGAGCAGTCTATGTCGTTAGAAAAAGTAATATTTGATTAGATGTGTAGGTTTATGTATCATGTGACGAAAAGGATAAATCATCAGTCAGTACACAACTAATATGCTTTTCCTGTTGACTTTGGCTACATGTTTTGGATTGAATGAACCCATATTCAGGCCCCTAAACAGGAGTAAATGGCAGGTATATTGTAATTACATGTCGGAACGTTTGATACTTCTATCGCGTTTTTTGTGGGATTCCACATCACAATTAACATTACAAGAAAAGTGTAATAGTAAAAGATCCATTATTAGGGTTAAAACTATTAGAACTATATCAGTAACATGTAAAATGAGTAGAAGGTGTTAAAAATCTGTGGCAGAAGTGGAAGAAGTATGATGGAAGATATTCCTCCCTTTCTATCAAAAGATATCTATCAGAAAACTTTTAGATCTGTATTTTCCATTGTCATATATACATTATATATATTAGTCTGTGGGCAGTTGCATAAGAAGTACCAAGATACAAGGTTTTTACTTTCATTTTCTACATATGACATAGCAGAGGGTACAGATCAACAGTTCATTGCTGTGTGTATATCATATGGCATATATATATATATATATATATATATATATATTGAATCTGCAAGAATTCAATAAATATTGCTTTAGACTTTAAATTGATGTATAAGGACAAATTATTTTAGGATGTAGGTAATGTGAAAAAAGTAGTTAAATAATTACTGACAGAAGTGTTTGTATTCATTCTGTTGTTCTGTGTATTAATACATAGAACAATATTATAATCATATATTTCTCTATGTTGCGTGTGCGGTACTCTTCTTGTTAATGGTGAATCCTGATCCAGAAGTCAGATCTAGTGGAATGGTACATGCTGCAATGCATACCCTTGCTATAGACATGACTCCTGGATCAGAATTTGCCACTGTATATTCCCATATCTTTTCTTTAATGAGATGGAAACTGTGTTGTGAGAATTGTCAGTTCTTGTGTTTGCCAAATAGTTTATATCCATGTTCTTCACATAATTGTTTGAAAAATATTTAAAAATGGTTGATAACTAGTATGATGAAGAGAATCATGCAGGAAGTGCTACTGGGTAGAGAATAAGTATCTGCAGTTTAATTTAAGACATTTCCCTTAGGTATTATCATACAATAAGGAAAAGTAGAGTTATATAGATGGTATAAAAAAGACAAGCATATTTGGAAGTCTTTGTGTATTGTCTTACCTGTTCCAGGCCAATATATTCTTTCATTAATGAACTTCATTAGGAATAATCAGCAAATTTTCAAACAGATTCATCTATTGTTAATACAAGGAATAAGCACCATCTTCATAGACCAAATGCCAACCTGTCTTGTTTTCAGAAAAATACATTATCTACTGGCTTAAAAATTTTCAACATTTTATGACATAGCCTGATAATTCCTAAGAATGAAAATGCAAAATTTATAGTAGCCTTAAGAAAATATTTAAATACAGACTCCTTTTACTCTGTAGTTGAATTTTTTATGTGTAAGGATGATCTGTAATACTGTTTTGTAACATGTTTATGATATTTTATACTGTAAAAATTGTGTATTTATGACTGGTTTCACATCCCATTATCTTTGTGACTCATGTAACAGATCCATGGAGTGTGTGTGTGTGTGTGTCTTCATATATATATATATATGCATGTATCTGTAACTATTTCACTGTACTGATCGGCTGTAAGTGGAGAATTGAGTGAAATTGCCACAGAAGTTAATAATGTGGTCAGAGTCCTGCAGAAAAACAGCAGAATTGCTGTGGGTGTAGGACCTTTGTATAGGGAGCCAGGGTAGTGTAGGCAGAATAGTGACTATAGTACTTGCTGGATGATCCAGAGTTGGAATCTCAGCTGGGCTAAGAGATTTTTCGCTTCTCCAAATTGTCCAGAGGCTCTGAAGTCCACCCACCCTCCTCTTCAGTGGTTACCAGGGTTCTTTCCCACGGTTAAAGTGGCTGGGGCATGAAGTTGACCACTTAGCTCCATGTTGTGCTGAGGTTAAGAACAAATGGAACTAACTATACATCTGCTCCCTCACTGTGCCTTCATGGTGTGAACAAGGACAGCTGTACCTTCTAGGGCATATACTTTGACAGTCTGTCTACAAGGAAAAATAGACCATTTTATTGGTAACTGATATATGAGTTTAGGTGCATATGAATCAAACAATGGGAGATGTATTGCACCTTTTCGTAGGAAGGTTTTCTACACTTTGTATTGCAGTAGGAGGCAGCATGTTTCTCAGAAATATTGGTAGTAACCACTGGTAAGACCGTGGGTGCACAAAATTTCCAAAAGTCTAGGATCCACTTAAAAAATTCTAGGTGCCAGAAGGATGATGTTAAGCAATTCTATACTGAGGACCCACAAATCTTAGGCACCACTGTAGAAAATTTAGTCTCCTAGGAAATCTGGCACCCCAGATTTGTGCACCCCTTAGTAACAACACTATACAGCATCGCAACTGAAAAGACCAGTACCTGAGTGCACACTACTGCACAAACCTCAAAACCTTAAATTCATGTTGTATGCTTTGTACAAAAATCATCCGATACTAAATATTTCAATATAGGTGATGTAAGTTTGTAATAGAACAACAAAATTAAATTTAGCGGTGAGATTTCTGTGATGAGCCTCATGACAGAAGTTAAAATTATAGTGCAAAAAACTGAAATATGGTGAAGTTTGCTGTTGTGTTTATTACTGTGATGTGGTTGCAAGGGGCAGGACGCACAATACACAGCCATTCATATGTTAGTGTCAGCCTCATCTTTACATGGTACAACCTGTTCTCACAAAACTGGCTCTTAGAACTGTCATGCCAGTGTGAGCATTATAATCTAGCTGATGTTGAGGAATTTTCCTTATGAGCATTAAGGTTCAGAAGTTGAAAACTTTAGTTTTTTTCAGTTGGCAGTTGATATAACAAACTCCTTGTTGATGGAATTTGAGTCATGTTCTGATTGGAGTTAAAATGGGGCCCAGGGCACATTTAATTGGATTTGACAGCCAGCTGTGAATTTACGTGAGACACACCACATATATAAATACAGAGCTGTGCACTGTGATCAATAACAAATTGAACTCTGTACTCTATAAACTTGATGTATGTAGCATGTAGAAACAGGAAGTTGGACGAATAAGTGTTAGAAATCATTGCGTACAAAAGTTGCATTATAATTGTTCAAATCATTGTTTTGACCTCATTCAGGAACAGTACCTGATACATAATTATCATGTTTATGAATTATGATGTTATTGTTGGAATTGGCTTTGTAAAACGAGAGAATGCAATACCAAAATATATTTGACCACCAAAAAGTATAGGCAGAAGTGTCTTCTTAAATTAACAGAAATAGGTAAACAAGAATTGTGAAGGAAATTATTCAGGTCTTTTAAATGGCTTAAGACACTCCATCTTATCATAAATAGGATAGTAATGGTTTTTGCCTTTTTTATTCCCTATAATTTTTTGCATTAAGGGTTTTAGTCCCTTACTTCCAGTACTTGCAATCATGCCAGCTGTGTGAATTATTTAAAATTTAAGTTGGACATTACTGTTTTATTGGGGGGTGCTTGTTGTTGCCACATTCATATGTTGTAATGATCAGCATATTTTTCTCATCAAGCTGTTTGCCCTGTTTTATGATACTGAAACTAATGGGTGCATGATTCTATATTGGAGGTATGTTATTAATCAGTTAGAGGGGCATTTGTGTTTTTTTAAAAACATTGAATGGCTTATGGGAATTGGGATATGCTTTGCTGCTTTTACACTGGTGATGAGGTGAAAGTGTGTTCACTCTGAGCCACAGTTAAATGTGTGAGAATCACTGGCTGTTTTTGAGGGCAAGCCATTTGTCTCCATGTCTGTTGTGTCATTAATTTATTGTTTATAAATTTTTCAGCCATGCTTGCACTGAAGATGTTGCTTTGCTTGAATTCATTGAAGGACTGATCTTAATATAAAAATGCATGACATCGAAATGACTTGTTTTATAATGTCTGTTCTCTTGCCAGAACTGATTTGGACGTGGCTGTGGGTTTCTGCTGTCCCCCTGGGGACAACTAAATATTTGGGATATCTAGTTTTTTCAAGAGTACTTACTGTTTTCAATCCATAGGAAACTTCTAAGATGCAAGCACCAAATCACTGGGTAATATCAACACTGTGCATTTGTTTAACCGTTGTAACATATTGTCCTGCTTCAGATGTACTAACCAAGATTATCTGGAGTTGTGTTTTGCTTCTGTAAACTTATTCACAAATATGAGATTGTTGCATGCGGTTTTCAGCATTGGTTAGTATGTCCTAAATGCATGGTTATAACATACGGAAGATGCATGCATTATGGTGCCCGTTTAGGGCATCTTTGGGGAGCAGTAGATTTGAACACTAAACTACAGAAAATCTATGAGTGATGGTATTTTGGACAGGTATTAGGAACTTGGAGCCATTATAATTGAACACTGAGGGTTGTATTATATTTACATACTTGGAAGATAAATTTAAACTTTATACTTCAAAGTTCTTGATGCTGTTGTTGGTAGTGAATATTGTAGCTTCAGCATCCACGTGCTGTACACTTTGAAATCTGGCTCCTTGTATCAGGACACGTTCACAATGACATCCTTGAAGCTCATGAACTTTTTGCATTAGGACAACACACTATTTCAGCTTTTCTGGCTGTTCAAAGAAACAGGATGAGGTTTTGATAGATGTGCATAGGGACATAACCATAGTCCACCTGTTTGTACACAAGAAGTCGGTGAAAAAAACAATGGAAACATTAACAAGAATTCTGAAAAAATGCATTTAATGTTTATTAAAACAGGCAAGGATCACAGGCAGCATTGTGAATATATCTGTTGTCATGATTTATTGTTGATTGCACACAACATTCTGTTCGAGTTGGCAATTATTGAATAACAGAAAAATGTAATCTGTATTTAGTGATAAGTGCAGACATTTTGAGTGTCAACATGATTCTTGTTTGAAACTTGCCTTACTGTGATGGGATGTAATTTATTCCAGATACATGCCATTTTCAAGATTACGAACTGGCTTCAACAAAATGGTGCCACACATTACTCCAGTAATTCCATACTTCAGTTTCTTTATGATTTTTATCTGGGGGGGGGGAGTCCTAGTTGCTTTATGATTTTTTATGGGGGTGGGGGTGTAGTCCTTTTGAACATTCTTTGCTCAGTGGGTTTAAAAACTTCAGTTGATTCAAAAGTGAAAGAAATTTTACAGGAACGCTGACCAATTGCTCTACAGAATTTTGTCTGTGCAAAGTGTGTGAGCTTTGAGGATGTCATTGAAGCATTGTTTAAAACTCTAATTTTTAGGCATGTGTTTGCAAAATTGCAAAAAGCAACTATTAGCTTCATCATGTCTGCCTGTCTGTCTACCCATCCACATGGAACAGCTTGGCTGCCAGTGGATGGATTTTCGTGACATTTGATATTAGAGTGTTTTTCAAAAATCTGTCAAGAAGGTTCAAGTTTGATTAACCTTTTGGCACCAGAATTATTTTTTTAATTTTAGCACACCCTGTATATAAAATGTGAATAAAACAGGAACCAAATACGTTAGAATTATGAAACAAACTGCATTGTGGAGAGAAAAAAATGGAGAGTATATACCATGTTTAAAATATTCAGTAACTATATTTGTTATATTTGTTGAATAAATACATTAAATGCAACGTTTGGAGGTTACCGTCCTAGACGGTAGGACGCAAGGGCTGTAAAGGTTAA
>Ga0123355_10002643_pt1 | contig 25439 bp, 22 predicted proteins | sample TergutEmb28metaG_3_FD_89872 | JGI IMG/M metagenome (GOLD analysis project Ga0123355, IMG submission 89872) | Embiratermes neotenicus P1 segment gut microbial communities from Petit-Saut dam, French Guiana - Emb289 P1 | ecosystem: Host-associated > Arthropoda: Insects > Digestive system > Gut ...
GCGTTGTCTGTTGTGATTAAATCCTGCCTTTACACAATGTTGGCTTCCACACTTTGGGCATTTCATAGTTATCGCATATACAAAGAACTAAACCATCTTTAAAATCCTTTTTACAATACTCTCTTTATTTTTTCTTGCTTACGATTTTTTCTACACCGTTATCTGTACCGATGTAGGCGATGTCTGTTAGGTTCACAAAGAAGCCTGTTTCAGCCACACCCGGGAGCATTTTGATTTTTACTGCGAGTTCTGTGGGGTTTACTATCTCGCCAAAGTAAGCATCGATGACTGCATTACCATTATCTGTTATGACCGGGCCTAGTTTACCTTTTACTTCTCGTATGACTGGTTTGGCTCCCAGTTCTGCGAGTTTGTGTTTGATAGGTGTGAGAGCAAATGGAATGACTTCGATGGGAACAAACTGATTGTTTGCCCCTAGGTGCTGTGCTTTTTTGTTTTGATCAGCGATGATGACATTGAGTTTTGAGGCGGAGGCAACGATTTTTTCACGTGCCAGTGCAGCCCCTCCGCCTTTGATTAGAAAAAGCTCAGGGGTCAGTTGGTCTGCGCCGTCTATAGTTACATCGATTTGCGGATACTCCTCAAGGGTGGTTATGGGAATGCCGCAATCAACTGCAAGCTGGAATGCCTGATAGCTGCTGGGAATACTTTTGATGCAGAGATTTTCAGTTTTTATTCGTCTACCCAGCGCTTCTATGGCTAAGGCAGCTGTACTCCCGCTACCCAAACCCACAATAAAGTTGTCCCTAACATGCTTTACCGCTTCTGCGGCGGCTTTTTGTTTCTGTTCTGTAATCCGATCCATTAGCCTTCAATCTCCATCTGTCCTAGCTTATCGAGAACTTTTTCCACTTCACTTCGAATTGACTCAATGCGACGCTCTGCCTCAGTTTTAGCGGTAGGTTTCTCCTCGGGAGGTTTACGCTTCTTCACTACTACGGGTTTACGCTCGCTACTTTTAGTTACCGAACTAATTTCCTCTTCTTCTTCCTCTTCTTCGTCGTCTTCAACGTCAACCATATGGATAGATGTCGTGGGAATCGATCTAATGGGGATTTCTCGGATAGGTTTAACGTCGATGCGTGTACGGAGTTCTTCAACTTTGCTTGTTAATTCGCCGAAGCGTTCACTGAAGAGTTTCATGAGATCCTCTTGCATGCCTTCCAATTCATGGAGTGCAATGATGGATTCATCTTTAGCTATCGAGTCTTTGATAATATTCATGCGTTGCTTGTAACTACCCGCAAGTTTTTCCCTCTCCACCTCAGTGATTTTGCCTTCTGCCTGCGCTTCATAGAGCCGCCTGATTGCATCACCTAAAATTTCACGTTCCAAATCAAGCATACGAAGTTCATCTTTAGCGTTGGATGCCATAGTGCCCTGTACACTTTTAGAAAGCCTAAACGGCACCGCCATAGACCGACTGGTATACTGCAAATCAACAGCTGACGACTGGGTTTGTGGTTGTGTTTGTGGTTGTGGTTGGCTCTGGGTTTGTGTTTGTGGTGGGGTTTGTGTTTGTGGTGGGGTTTGTGGTGGGGTTTGGGTTTGGGGTGCTTTAATTGTTGAGGTTTTTTTGCGATTTCTATACATGGCAAAAATGACTGTGCTACAGGCAATGGCCATCACTATTGCAACTGCCAACACGATTATGGGATCATCAAACCAAGCCAAACCCTGCCATCCTCGGTATCTGATATAGCGCCATGCGTATATTAGTTATATCCTAATTCTAATTGATTGGTGTTCTTTAATTATAAGATATGGGTTAATGGGTTAGTTACTAAGTGTTAATCTGTTTGAAATTAGAGTTAGCTCAGTAGTTGTGGAATGTGATGTGGTATATATGCACAATTGTTCATTGGTTATGGGTGTGATTATTGAACGGTAAGCGCTAATAGGGTTTGTTGGTTGTTAGAGTTGGAAAAGCAGGTAGCCGATGCAGAAGCTCAGCACCGGTGCCATTATCCATCCTAAAAAGATGATCAGATAGGGTCTGAGTGAGAGAAATTTGGCTTTGTAGGAGATCCCAGCGCCGAAAACTGCGGCTGTAGTGGTCTGGGTGTTGGATAGCGGGATGTTTAGCAACGCGGCGGCTTCTACTATGATGCTAGATGCGGCTAGGGCGACAGTAGCGTTGGAGTAGCGCATGCGATAGAATTCTCCGCTGACGCGTCGGATGGTACCTTCGCCTAGAAAGATTGAGCCCACAAAGATTGCGCTCACAGCGGCGGCCAGTGTTGCTCCGCTAAACCCTGCGGTTGCCACAATCAAACCCAGTGTATTTGCCCCCGACACATATGCTGTGCTAAACGCCAGTACCAGTAACAGGGCTTTGTAGAAGCGGATTCTGCGCCAGATGTCTTTGACTGGGCGGCTGTTGATATAGCGGATAAGATAGTATGCTATGATCATGGCTACTATGGGTGCGATTACCCACATGGCAACCGTTTTTGCCATGAACGGTATTTGTGCGGTGGAGCCAATTGCTAGCGCATAACCTGCAAGTAGACCTACAAGCGACATACTAAATGACAGCGGCAGACGCGCTACGTGGGCAATGATAAAAATAACTATGGCAACGGCTAAGAGTTCAATTTGGAATTCGATGGATGCGCTGGGTATGAACTCGTTAACAGAATTTGCCATGCCTGCTCCCTGCACAAGTAATCCTGCGGTAAAGCCGCCTGCGCCTAGAAGGGCGCCTGTACGTTTTGTGAGGATTCTAGCACCTACTGCGGGTCCGACGCAGGCTGAGAGGTTGTTGCCGGCAACCAATGCCACAGCCAAGAAAATAAAACTAATCAAGATGATTTCTAAAATCACGTGCGTCACTTAAGTATGGAGGTTATGGTGGAGAGCACTAAATCGGCAAGGTCCTCACATCCATCCAAGATGTCGTCGAATTTGTGCACCAGTTCACCGTAGTGATAGAACTGCAGATAATGCATGTGGGGTGCTTCTTGATAGAGGATATCAAAGCTTTTGTCTTTGATTTCATCTCCCTGTTGCTCGAGTGTTTCGATTTCTATGCGTAACTCAAGAATCTGGCCTAAATCTGAGTTAGTAAGTATCTGCTGGACTTTTGCGAGTGCTTGGTTTGCGAGTTCAAGCATGCTTTTAAATATCTTGATCCATTGGGCGTCTTTTGGTTTCTCAGAATATGGAAATCTAGATTTGTGCATCCGCAACAGTTCTCTGCTCTGATAGAAGTATGTATCCACGATGTCATCGGCGACATGTACACATTCCAAGAGATTCTCTAAAATATTGGGGCTAACCGCACCAGCCGTGATGTTTTCGTTCACTCTAAAGGCCACATCATCGGCTTTGCGCTCTAAGCTCTTTATTGCTTGCATTCCTCTCTCAAGGACGGCCTCGTTTTTGTGATCATCAAGCATGTTGCTGAGGTTTTGGTTGGCTTCTGCTGCTATGGCAATGATTTGAGAAAGCTCGCCAAAAATGTTTTTCTCACCAACGATAAGGGAGCGTTTAAAGTTTTTCAAGTAAAACCCTTCAGATAAGATACTTTCACCGAGCGGTGCGCTATAAAATTATTGTTAACGCACAGGTGAACTGTGTGCTTTATATGTGTATAGAATAAAAAGCCCACAAAAATGGGCTAGATTTTTTTGGTCTGGGTTGCTGTCTCTAGTGCCTTTACGCCTGGTAGTTCTTTTCCCATTAAAAACTCGGTTATGGCGCCGCCTGCGGTGCTTATGTAGCTGAATTTTTTGGTTAGGCCGTATTCTTCGATGGCTGCGATGGTGTTTCCGCCGCCTGCTAGGCTGAAGGCTTTACTGTTGGCAATTGCAGTTAGGATGTCTTTTGTGCCCAAGTTGAACTGTGGGTTTTCATAGACGCCCATGGGTCCACTGACAACGATGGATTTGGCGTTTGCGATTATTTTTGCATAATCGGCTACTGTTTTGTTGCCTATGTCATAGATGGCATAATTGGTGGGTAGCTCTGTGAGGGGGATTTCGCATCGGTCGCCATAGACGTTGAGGGCTACATCGCTTGGCATCTTTATGTTTTGGGGGTATTGCTCGATGAGTTCTTTTATGCCTAGAATGTATTGGGTTAGTTCTTTTTGGTTTAGATAATCCATTACTGCTTTGCCTAACTTGACGTTATTTGCCGCTAAGAACAGTTGTGCGGTTACTCCGCCTACCAATACATCGTCGGCTATATGATGGCCCAGTACATAGCGGCTTATCTCAAGGCTGTCCTCTGCTTTAGACCCGCCCATAACATAGACACAGGGGTGTTCGGGTTTTTCTAAGATTTTGCTTAGGGATTTGAGTTCGTGTTCCATTATGCGCCCAGCAGCTGAGGGCAGAACCGCTGTGAATCCAACCATGGAGGCATGGCTTCGATGGGCCGTTGAGAATGCGTCGTTGACAAAGAGGTCTGATAGCGGTGCTATGTTCTGTACTAGGGGTGTTTTGGCTTGTTGGTCGGGGGTGCCGTTTTTGGTTTCGCCGTCCCAGCTGCGCACGTTTTCTAGAACTAGGATTTCTCCGGGTTGGAGGTTTTGGATGGCGGTTTGGGCTTTTTTGCCAAACACGTCCTCGACGTATTTTATTGGGCATTGGAGAATGGTTTGGAGTATTTGGGTGTGGGTTTTGAGTGTTGTGTAGTCTTCTTCGTTTTTGCGTCCTTGGTGGGTGATAACCACGACTTTGGCGCCTTTTTCTGTTAGTTCTTTTAGGGTGGACTCCGCATGTGCTCTTATGCGTACATCGCTTGTTACTTTTTTGGTTTGGGGGTCGATTTCTGAGTTAAAATCTACTCGTACAATTACGGTTTTGTTCTTTACATCGAAATCATCTAAGGTCTTATATTTCGCCATAGCATTCCACGTAGCCTTGTGTTTCTTGGCTAAAAGGAAAAAGCAATATTAAAGATTATTACCAAATTAGTTAGGGTTTGCTTTTTTGCCGATTAACTCTATGAAGTCAATCATGCGGTTGCTAAATCCCCATTCATTGTCATACCATGAAAAGACTTTCACAAAGTTGCTTTTTTCGCCCAGGACCATGGTTAGGCCTGCGTCAAATATGCTGCTGTAGGTATTGTGTAAAATATCGCTTGAGACGATGGGGTCTTCGGTATATTGAAGGATGCCTCTGAGTTTGCCTTCTGCTGCGGTTTTCATGGCGGTGTTGATTTCTTGTTTGGTGACTTCTTTGCCTAGGACACAGGTTAAGTCCACAATAGATACATCAGGGGTTGGTACACGAAGTGAATACCCATTCATTTTGCCTGCGCATGTTGGCAGTACTTCTCCTATGGCTTTGGCGGCTCCGGTGCTGGTGGGGATGATATTTATAGCTGCGGCGCGGGCGCGTCTTGGGTCTTTGTGGACGAGATCTTGGACTTTTTGATCGTTTGTGTAACTGTGGCAGGTTGTCATCAATGCTTTTTCTATCCCAAAGTTTTCTGCTAGAACCTTGCTGATGGGGGCTAGGGCGTTGGTGGTGCAGCTGGCGTTGCTTAGGATGTTGTCGGTTTGGGGATTATAAGTTTCTTCGTTGACGCCCAAGACGATGGTTCGGTCTGGGTTTTCAGCAGGTGCACTGATGAGGACTTTTTTGGCGCCCGCGGTCAAATGTTTTGTTGCACCCTCGCGGTTAGTGAATAACCCCGTGCTCTCCACCGCTAAATAAATGCCCATTTGATTCCACGGCAGATTGCATGGATCGCGTTCTTGGAGACACTTAAGGATTTTACCGTTAACAAATAGATCATTACCTTCCACTTCGACCGTGCCCGGAAAATGTCCATGCACAGAGTCATATTTTAAGAGATGCGCATTAGTCTTTGCATCTGCTAAATCATTAATTGCTATAAAATCAATGTTTGCGTTTTTTTCGATAGCTGCTCGATAGAGAAGCCTACCGATTCTGCCAAAACCATTAATTCCAACTTTAATAGCCACTAACATCACCATTAGGATAAGTTATATTCTCATTAAGACTCTGAGTCTTTAAGTTAATTAGGTTTTCGAACCCTCCCACACACAGCAGACACTGGTAACTTGCCGGTTATGGCATACACGCTTGTTGAGTATCACGTACCTCTATTCACTACCTGGTACTGTCATTAGACTGCAGAAAAGTCCCCAAACAAAACAAGAATCACCCAACACACAGACTTCCACACCCCATTGAGAGAACGAATTGGAAACACGCCAAAAACCTCTCTATAACAACCAATAAACCACCAAAGCATCAACTACTCCTTTGTTAGATAACGCTAAGCCTATTCTGCCTTTGTTGCTCCTCTAAGCGTAGAGAAAGGCAAGGCTTTAAGCGGCCAAACCATACCCTAACTGTGAACGCTTTGCCCCGAGAATTTATCCTCTTTTCACGCATGGGAAAAACTGACCCAAACTTTACCAGCCTCCACGATGCAGGACGCCTCGATATAGTGCATGAATGCATCGTGAGCAGCCTCTTTCTATCTCATGGCCTACGTCGGGACGTCACCTTCCATGCTATCCTCAACGGCGCACCAAATCCACCCCAACACATCCAGATCAACGGCGAAACCCTCTACGACGTTCGCACCAACATAGAAACATGGCACCAAATCCTCAAAAAAACCCTCGCAGGCAAACCACACCCCGGCATCACCAAAGACAAAACTGCCTTTGAAACACTACTAAAAAACAAAGCCCAAACCCACCAAATATATGTACTAGAAGAAGACGGCAAAAACATAGCCGACACTAAATTCCCCCAAAATTGCCTCTTCATCTTAGGTGACCACGTAGGCCTACCCAAAAAAGCAGAAGACTTCGCCCTAAGGTTCGGCGAAAAAATAAGCCTCGGAAAAACACCCTACCTAGCCGCGGCATGCATAACAATCATCAACTATACCCTTGACCACCCAATCAAACCTGACTCTTAAAATGTTCCCAACCCCGCGGCTCAACAGTCAACTCTTCTCCACCCAAAATGAGCCTAACCTGTTTTTTATCAATTGCCTTTCCTATGGGGATCAAGCAACCCCCAACAGCTTGAACCAACGTCTGCGCCTCACCCCACATAGAGGGCCTAACAGTTAAAACCAACTCATACTCCTCTCCCCCATAGAGCACCAGCTCCACCGGATCTAAACCATTTTGCACCGCAAATTCCTCTGCCTCAACCGCAACAGGCAGGACATCAAGCAGAAAACCAACCCCACTCTGCTGCGATAACTCATGAATGCTCCAAGCTAAGCCATCACTAGAATCAATCGAAGCCGAAACACAACCCCCACCACACAAAGCCAACCCCTCTTGTAACCGAGCCTTAGGACTATAAACCGCATCAACTAAAACCTCCCGCAACTCAGATGAAGCCTTATAGTCCCCCAAAAGCAGCCGTAAACCCGCTGCGGGCTTCCCAAACCGTCCTGTCACCGCCAAAATATCTCCCACTCTAGCACCACTACGCAACGGCAAACGATTACTGGTTGTGCCAAAAAGCGATATACTGATGACTAAATCCCCCGTCTCATTGGTATCACCCCCAACCACATATGTCCCGTATTCACGTGCCCCCGCGTTTAAGCCCTCTGCGATTTCTACAACCGACACCTCTGTTGCTAATGCTTTAGGTAAACCGACTGCCGCCAAAACCGCTGTAGGACAAATACCTTTGGATGCAAAATCACTAACGTTCATAACTATGGCTTTGCGGGCAGCGGCAAACAAACTCATACCTTTAGGCACATCGGTTCTGCCTACAAGCATATCGGTTTTGAGAACAACTGTTTGTGTGCCCTCGAGGGTTATCGCAGAAACGTCATCACCAAAGGGCACAGGCATATCTGGCATAGAACTTAAACGGGTTTGGATCAACCGGATTATTTCGTGTTCACCAAGAGGGTTATTGGACATGTTTTCGCCATGGTTATGGGCCGCTGGGCGGATTTAAAATTTCGCTTCTCTTATAGAGATGATCTTATGATGATTGTTTTAGCAATCTCTTTTCCTAACCTTTAACTGTTCTGACAATTTATTTTGATATCTCTGAAATACTGGAAAACACAAATACACTCAAACGACCAGCAAAGAATATAACGTTAATAACTTTATCAAAGTGCTTGTGAACGCTACTATGTTACACTTTATAGCTTATAGTAACTTTTATTTTATAGTTGAGGCGTGAATTGAGAATTGAAGCAGTGTGATGCCCCGATGGCTCAGCCTGGTAGAGCGGCTGCCTCGTAAGCAGCAGGCCGCGGGATCAAAGCCCGCTCGAGGCTCCACCCCTTTGAGTACAAAGCCCTTCCCATTTTCAACGTCCAAAAAACCAAAAAATTAAGGAATTTTTTTGTCGTATCTCAAACATAATCTTGTAAATTATCTATAAAAACGTGTTTAAGTTCCTTTTTGTTGTGTTCTGTGTGTTCTTCCAGCCAGTGAATTCCGGCACATAGTCAATCCAGAGTAGCTGATAACTGGTGATTATGTATGGTGGGCGTGTGTGGCTGGTCTGCCCTACACGTCTAGGTTATCTGAAAGTCACAGACTATTTAGTGGTTCGTTACCATTACACAAACTGACGACTCCCGACCGAAAACCCTCGTCAGTCGATATTATTACATTTTGTCGTAATTTGTTTTTTATTATTAGTAACCTTAACTGCACAAATTATGAGGTAATACAATGTTCAAAATCTTGTTATTGTGCTCTTTTCCGAAAAACAAGCAAGAATTAGCGCATAAAATAACTTTCAATGTATTACCCTATTACCGTAATACAGAATAAGGGAATTTTACCGCAAATTTGACTTATTTTTCAGAAAGAAGCGTAACAACAAGGTTTCGGATATTGTATTACCCCAAAACTGGGTAGTTAAGGTTAGTAAAAATAGTGGTAATAGTTAGTGACAAAACCTATAGCATCAGTAACTGTAACACGACATTCAGTTATGTATTGTTTTTATTTACTTGATTGTTGTTATATATTTTATGTAGTTATGTATAATCATGTTATTGATATTGATACTATTGGCGGAGTTTTTATATTTATTTTTTAAGTAGGCTGTTTTGGAGAGCGATTGCTTTCTTAAAATCCTATAAGGTAAAATAAAATGACTAAAAAAACATCAAAAATTTCTGGTAAGACCCTCCCTTACCATGGGAGAGACTAAAAATGCAAATAAACCTAACAACACCTAAACCAAAAAAATCACTATCAGTTGTTCTCACAGTATGCTTGCTTTTTAGCATGATAGTTGCCGCCCTACCCTTTGTAGCTGCCGCAACACTGGACGTAAACTACCTGACCCTGTCTCCAGGATCAGATGCAACCCAGATTAATTTCTCATGGCACACCCAAATCAAAACCAACAGCCCCACTGTTCGCATCTGGACACAAGACAGCAAACCAATCGAATACACCGGCACAAGTAGCGCCTCGGTGTCATCCCTCAGCACCATGTACTACAACAGAGTCACCGTAACCGATCTTGAAACCAACACCGCCTATACCTATCAACTTGGCGATGGCGAAGGCAACTGGAGCATTGAATACACCACCCAAACAAACAACCCGGCCGCTTTCAGTTATCTAGTATTTGGTGACCCCCAAGTCTCCAGTCAAACCTATGGCAACAACTGGAAAAACACTTTAGAATTGGCTCTCGGAGTGAACCCTAACATTGCTTTCATGGCCAGCACCGGCGACAACATTGACTCCAACACCAAGGCCCAGTACGACTACTTCTTCACACCAAAAGAAATCTTCTCAGCCCTGCCTCTGGCCACCTGTATGGGCAATCACGAAGGATCAGGAACAGCACCCCATGTCTTCTATAACCCACCCAACACCGACGGTGGAAGGGACGTGGTGGATTATTGGTACCGCTATGGTGATGTCCTCTTCATTGTTTGGGACTGCACCACCGGTAACGTAGCAGGTTTGAGAGCCTTTTTGCAAAATGCGATCGCCGCAAATCCAGATGCAACCTGGAAAATTCTCAATTTCCACTATGACGTCTACGGCCAGGGTAGTTCACACGCCCTCTCAGACGGCAAAACCTACCGGGATACCTATGTTCCTGTGATTGATGAGTTCGGAATAGATGTTGTATTCAACGGTCATGACCACTCCTACAGCCGCTCTTATCCGATGAAATGGTCCGGTAGTTCCACCACCTCAAGTAGTCAGGGTATGCAGCCCGAAAATCTGATCGACGGCAAAGCCACCGACTTAACTGGTACTGTCTATTTCTCCCTCAACTCTGCAAGCGGTCAAAAATACTATTCTCTTGTGGCTAAACAAGCCTACACTGCAATCATGCAACAGGCTAACCGTCCACATTTCAGCATAGTAGATGTGACCGTCAACACTTTCACATGCACAACCTATCAAATAAACGCAGATAACAGTCTCACACTGATCGATACCTACACCATCAAAAAAACCATAGCTGCCGATTACACTGCAGTTGACACTGCTATTGAAACCGCTATGGCCCTTGACAGAGAACTCTATGTGAGCTTCGATGCTGTTGATGATGCTATATTTGCTGTTGAGTATGACCTTGAAATCACTGAACAGCCTATTGTAGACGAATTTGCTAATGCTATCTATGATGCAATTAACTCATTAGAACTTAAGGTTTACAGTGCAACCCCCTCAGCTTATGTGACCCAGCTAAACGGCAATAAAAATGACCTCACAGTCATCATCACAGAAGAACTTTCTGATGGCACAACAAACACCCTTACAGAAACCTTCCCTATCAGTAGCAATGTAGCAGACACCTATACTGTTGGTTCCTACAGAGTTTATGTGGACACTAAAGGCAACACCCAAATTCGCGATTGCCGCATAGTGTAACAAACTAACAGCTTCTCCTTTTTTGTGATGATATGCAATTTTGATATTTTCCAGAAAATTAAACTATATGCTGATCTGCTGAATCCCGATTTTCCTTATTTTCTCTTATTTTTGAAATACCAAAATATGCCTCCAGTAATACCGCTCAATAGAGCCATAGTAACTACAGGCACAACATAACCATTCATACTGGTGTTGTAGTGATACACGTTATTACCTTTTAGGGCTGTATTATCATAAATCTCTCCTTTATCTGATAACTCAAAATTATTGTTGTTGTATACACCGCCACCACAGTTGTATGCGGCATTATTAGTAATCACACCCACATACATAGCAAAAAGGCCCTCGTTGTACACTCCACCGCCGCCACTGATCTCTGCAGTACCAATGGCAGTATTGCCCGAAATTTCGCCTCCATGCATAATACCCATAGAACCAAAACTCATGTACACACCTCCCCCCGTACCTGCGGTGTTGTTAGCAATTACCCCGCCACCCATACTAAACGGACCCGCATTCATGTTCACACCCCCACCCCGATGAGTCGCTTTGTTGTTAGCAATGACCGCACTGCCTGCTATTCTAAAAGAGCCCGTATTCGCGTATGCCCCTCCACCATGACGGGTTGCGGTGTTGTTAGCAATAACGCCCTCACCTGACATACTAAAAGACCCCGCAGTATCTACATATATACCCCCGCCATCAAGTGCCGCTGTATTGTTAGCAATTGCACCCCCTGACATACTAAAAAAACCATCATAACCCACATACACCCCCCCACCAGCACCCACTACACTATCTGAACTCATATCACCAGAATGATGCATGCCCCCCGAATGTTGCATATTATTGGCGCTTTGCGCCATATTGGCTGATTCTGTCTGTCCCTCAGCGCTTACGGTGTTGTTAGTAATTGTACCACCTGACATACTAACAGAACCATAAAACACATACACACCCCCACCAAACACACCATTGTTACCGGTAATTTCGCCGTCAGACAAAACGAGTTTACCCCCCGAAACAGTTACCCCTCGCCCAATGAAGCCGGTATCATGCGTTACCCTGATGCCCGCAAGCGTCAACAATCCTCCGTCATTAATTACAATTGTACTTGCGTTATCTGCACCAATTAACTTGAAAAATTCCTCACGATTACTTGTTAGGGTAATATCTTTGTTAGCAGAAATATCCAATGACCCTGTGAGTGCGATATCATCACTAAGCATAATAGTTGTGGGTTCTGTAGCATCACTAACTGCGACCCTTAGCTCAGCCTCAGTTTTAACTGGTACAACAACTTTCAGAGAAGAACCCTCAGCAAGTACCATCAATATACAGCAAGACGACAAAGAAACCAGTAGCACAACTAACAAAGAAACAACCAACAACCGCTCATAAACCCTCTCTAATTTGAATATGGCTTTTTTTGTCTTCATATGAACCGCTATCATACCCTAACCAACCCATCTTCTGTTATTGACTGTTCATCATTTTCATATTCTCCAACCAAAATAACAACATAGTTACTCTTCATCCTGTTCCTTATCTATGCATAATCCGCTATTATTGCTCCTAATTTAGTTTACTAACTTTAGTTGCATAAATTTTGGGGTAATACATTTTGAGAGACAGCTCTGGGTAGTGTTTCGACTTCTTGGAATTTCGGTTAGTCGCTCTTTTCATTTGTATGTTTGACGTAGGCCTTGGAGAGCAAAAGAGCCAACGATCCCTTTTTGTGTTTGACAATTTCATTGATAGGCGCGTAGAGTTCTACATTGGTTTCAAATTTTTATTAAGTCGATCTACGATTCTTTCAAAGTCCCTTTGTCGAGCTTCATCGCTTTTATTTGCATTATATCTGCCTGTGTACGCCTTTTGGACCGACGGTGACATTTTGTTGAAATTATCATAAGCAGGCGATAACCCGGCCAGTTTTTTTGCAAATGTTTCGATTTGTTCGTCTGTTATCGGTTCACCCTTTGGTATGTTCCACATTCCATTATTTTTTGCGGCTTCAATAGCTTTTTCGCCGAGTTCGGTCATTATTCCTTTTTTACGTAATATTTCAATTATTTTTTTGTTTTTTTCAGACCAGGGACTCTTAATGCGGCGTTGTGCAAAATATTTTAAGTATTTTGTATTGTCAACGCTCCGCATTTGTCCATCTATCCAACCGAAACAAAGTGATTCTTCCAAAGCGTCATTTGCCGATAAAGTGACGATAGTTTTCTTTTTTCCGAATACGAGCCAAACTCCTTTGCTCGTTTCTGCATTTTCATTTAGCCATGTACGGAAATCGTTGCGTGATGAAAAAATCAGTTCGGGTATATTATCTCTCATACTTACGTCACCTTCAAATTAAGATTACTTGCCGTCTATTCATTTTTCATCATAACAAACTCGATAATCTCGGCTGTACCATACAAACAATCGAAAGTAAGCGTTATTTTGTTTTTGGGTTCTTTACTCTATTTGGAGTCATGAAAAATCCGTGATGGCTTTTCAAGCAACGTTATAGCAGGATTAAAAATGCTAATGCCGTAAAAGCGATAAAAATAATGAAAGTCAAAGCGGGGTCGCTGAGAAAAATTTATATTTAAATGTTTGATTTTGAATTCCAGTTTATTACTAAGAAACTAAAATTGGTGAAATTTATGTCACAAGGTGGAGGAAACATTCCCGTTCTAGTATTAAAGGAAGGCACAGGCAGAAGCACTGGCCGCGAAGCACAGAAAAATAACATTATGGCTGCTAAAATCGTTGCGGAAGCAGTGAAAACCACCCTTGGACCCTGCGGCATGGACAAGATGCTGGTCAGCGGTATGGGCGACGTTGCCATAACCAACGATGGCGCAACCATCATGAAAGAACTCGACGTGCAGCATCCCGCAGCAAAGATGCTTGTTGAAGTCGCCAAGGCACAGGATAAAGAAGTTGGCGACGGGACAACAACTGCTGTCATTCTCTCAGGTGAATTACTCGCAAAAGCTGAAGCGCTTCTTGACAAAAACATTCACCCAACAGTTATCATCGAGGGATACAAAAAAGCAAGCGAAAAAGCTCAAGAGGTTCTCAAAACCCTTGCATTACCCATCGCATTTGAAGACGAAAAAACCCTCAAAGAAGTCGCCATCACCAGCATATCTAGCAAAAACATAAACATAGCCGAAGATCACTACGCAAAAATCATCGTAGACTCCGTAAAACAGGTCTCCGAAAAAGTCGACAACAAATACATCGCAGACATCGACCTTATCAAAATCATCAAAAAACACGGCCAAAGCCTCAATGAAACCGAACTCGTCAAAGGCATGGTCTTAGATAAAGAAATCGCCAGCAGCGGCATGCCCAAACTCATCGATGGCGCAAAAATCGCCCTACTCAACGCCAAACTCGAAATCGAAAAAACAGAGTTTGACGCAAAAATCAACATCGAAAGCCCCGAACAAATGAAGCTGTTCCTAGACGAAGAAGAACGCATGCTAAAAGATATGGTCACTTCAATCACCAAATCTGGCGCAAACGTCATATTCTGTGAGAAAGGCATCGACGATATGGTACTACACTTCCTAGGAAAAGCTGGAATAATCGCCGTTAAAAGCGTCAGTAGCAGCGATATGGAAAAACTCGCCAAAGCCACAGGCGCCCAAATCGTAGCCTCAGTCAAAGAACTCTCAACAGACGTACTAGGCAAAGCTAAACGCGTTGAAGAAGTCAAAATCGGCGACGACAAACTCCTCTACGTCCGAGATGCCAAAAACCCCAAAGCCGTAACCATAGTCATCCGCGGCGCATCCAACCACGTCATCGACGAAGCTGAACGCAGCCTCCACGACGGCCTCTGCGTTGTCCGCAACGTCATCGAAGACTGCAAAATCGTCGCAGGCGGCGGCGCACCCGAAGCTGAACTCTCAAAAGCTCTCAAAGCATTCGCCGTTAAAGTCGGAGGCAGAGAACAACTCGCAATAGAAGCATTCGCTGAAGCCATCGAAGAAATCCCCATCACCCTAGCAGAAAACGCAGGACTCGACCCCATAGACATAATCGTTGCACTCCGCGCCCAACACGAGAAAGCCGACAGCAAAAACTTCGGCATCGACGTCAACACAGGCAAAATCATAGACATGAAACCCAAAATGATCGTAGAACCGCTCCGCGTTAAACAACAAGTCATCAAATCAGCCACCGAAGCCGCCAACATGATCCTCAAAATCGACGACTTAATCAGCATCAAAGGCACAGGCGGCAAAGCACCTCCAATGCCCCCAGGTATGGGTGGCATGGGCGGTATGGGTGGCATGGGTGGCATGCCTGGTATGGGCGGAATGCCATACTAACCCTTCTTCTTTTCTTATTATCAAAAAATTTAACGAGACTTTAATAATATAACATATGTGCCTGCGAGCTATAGTCGCTCTTAACAGAAACCTAAAAAGCGCCTTTTCAATTTATTTACGATATTCAAGTGAAGCGGATGGAAATTAAACATAAAATCTTAATCGTTGCCATCGTGATTTGCTTCTCTCTTATTTTCACCATGGCCGTTTTAAATATTGTGCCAAAGGAAAATTCTGACGAAGAAATGGAACGTTTTAGTGCACAAGATTTTCCTTTGGAGGTAGATTTGCTCAATACAATCTTTAATCTGGGTGATAAAATGTCTTTTAACGCAACAATAACCAACAAATGTGGTAGAGACGTTACCGTCACTTCCACCTGGTATGTACCCTATATATTTTTTCACGAAATCAACGATACTGACCCCATTAAAGCTCTACCGTCACTAGGCTGTGACCAATTTTTGAAAGCTAACGATAAACTATCAAACTCTTTTGAGTATGAATTTGTTGAGCCAGGTACCTATATTTTTGAAGTAGAATATACTATGGTAGTTAATGGTATTACAATCAGCGATAAACTTGATGATATTATTGTTGAAATAAAATAGAACAACTACGTTAAAGAAACATCCGAATTGTATACAGTTCGCAATAGGACTCTTTTGTAATTAAAACAGTTGATATGTTATAGCTGTTTTATCAAGCAAATGCCTGTTTCCATAAGCTACATATAAAGCGGTTTAACCAATACCTTGAGGTTATAACTATCACGTAATATGCACTTGGGGGGCCATGCTTGAAACACCTAAAGATAACTGCATTTGACTGTCCTGATGCTTGGTTTAAAGCGCTAAGCGCGATTTGGAAAGAAGGTGACATATTTCACGTCGGTTTTGGTTCAGAAGAAACCGAAACCAAAAAACTCAACCTAACCATCGAAATTGCGCACCCCGAAAACCGTCCCTTGGTCAGCGATAAAGCTCCTTGTGATTTCAAGTACGTGCAGGGCTATGCATTGGAGTACCTCTGGTGCGGCGAAATGCGCGAAGATGAAGTCTACACTTATGGTAGTCGACTAAAAAATCCTCTCGACCAAGTTGAGGAAGCCGTCAAACGATATGTCGAAGAGCCACAGGATCGCCAAATTACCCTAGTCATAAGACGGCCTCAAGATATAGCCAAGTATGATGATAACGGCAACAAAAGCGAACCACCCTGCCTAAGCTTAATTGACACCGAACTCATTGATGACCGAATGCATCTCACCTGCTATTTCCGCAGCTGGGACGCATACGGCGGCTTACCCGCCAACATTGCAGGCCTGCAGCTCTTCAATGAGGCGTTTGTATCAGAGATAAGCGAACGTAGCGGCTTACAGTTGAAAACAGGTAAACTGATTTTCCACTCAAAAAACTGCCATATCTATCAGCGTCAGTATGGTCTTGTGCGGGAGCTTTTAGAACCAAAAGACAATACAAAAAACCTACGTTTAACAAAACCCCAAAGTTCTGCTCCTAAACCTTAATACTGATAGCCTCTAAATTTAAACAGAGGCAAAGTTATGAGCCGTAGTTTGGCGTCTTGGCACCTTCTCGAAGACATGATGCTTGAACTCAAAAAGTCAGGAGTAACCATCCCGCTTAAAGTGGTTGAGGATCTGCGCGTTGCCAAATCCATGATCGAATTGTCCTATATGGCGGGTAGTGGTGATGTTATGCAGAAAGCTGAGGTGCTTTTTGCTGTTGTGGAGGCCTATTTGGTAGCTGAGGGCCAGAAAAGATTTGGCGCGGCCAAAGTTGATGGCTGGCTTAGACAGCTTGAGAGTACCAACGCAGAAACCCCTCTGGTGTCGGGGGTGGCTCAGGACAGGTTTGTGACGGGTATACCCAAAGGCCAGCACTGGATCCGTATTGAACCCGTCGGTACTTTGACTGCAGAGCGAATTGGGCAGTTAGCTGAACAGCAGGGTATGCAGATAAAGCCGCAAAATGACGGTAAACTGGTCGTTTATGGCGCGCCTGAAAGCCTCAAAGGCTTTATCAAAAAGGTCACAACAGAAAAACTCTGAGAACTCATCAGACACAAATACCTGATAGACCCGCTTTGGCGGATACGTCCTCTTGGTTGGTGGGTGGTGTGTTTGCGGTGGAGTTGTGGATGGTTGTAGTGTTTGTTATCTGAAATTCAAAAATGGTTTGGTTATTTTTGTGGATGATTGTTGTGTTGTGTACCAAAATCTTTTTATGTTAATTTTCTTACGTTTTAAAAATCGGTGGTTAGAGGTATGAACATGAGGGATCGTCACCTCAATAGCTGGGATCGTCGGGTACACTTCTACTAGATTGTCCAGTTATTTCTCTAAATCATTCGAGTTTTTAACAAGTTTTTTCTTAGTCGAGAGTATAAACCTCAACATACAGGAGACCATGTGTGAATATGACTAAAATGAGCGGTGCACAAGCACTACTAGAATCCCTTGAGAAGCATAACGTTGACATAATCTTTGGTATCTTAGGTGGGGCCATCCTCCCTGTGTACGATGAACTTTGCAGTCACCCAAAAATTCGCCATATTCTGGCTCGTCATGAGCAATGTGCTGCCCACGAAGCCGAAGGATACGCTAAAGCCAGCGGCAAAGTCGGGGTATGTATGGCAACCAGCGGTCCTGGAGCCACCAACCTTGTAACGGGTCTAGCTGATGCATATATGGATTCTATTCCTATTGTTGCATTGACCGGTCAGGTTCCCACTTCAGGTGTTAATACTAGCTACATGATTGGTCGAGATGCCTTCCAGGAGGCTGACATAATCAGCATAGTCACCGCCGTAACCAAGTACAGCTACCAGCCCAGACATATCGCTGAAATCCCCGGAATGGTCAATAACGCCTTCCACTTGGCATCCACCGGTAGACCCGGTCCTGTGCTAATCGATTTACCCAAAAACATCCAAATGGGATCTGCCGATGTAGAATTCACCGACAAAATCAACATCCGTGGCTACAAACTCATACCCGAACCTGAACCCCAAAAAATCAGTCAAGCTTCGGATCTGCTGGCAAAAGCCGAGCGGCCCCTCATTTTAGCCGGCGGTGGAGCCATAAGCGCAGATGCATCTGATGAACTAGTCGAAATGTCAGATTTGCTGATGGCGCCGGTTGCAACCACTTTTATGGGCAAAGGGGCCTTCCCTGAAACCCATCCGCTCTCCTTGGGCAGTATTGGTATGCATGGCAACCCAGCTGCGAATCGGATCATAGGCGAAGCAGACGTACTCTTGGCCGTGGGCACAAGGTTTGGTGATCGCGCAACTGCTAATCTTGACACATTTGCATCCGATGCCAAAAAAATCCACCTAGAAATCGACAACGCTGAAATCAACAAAAACATAGCGATTGATGTACCCATCGTTGCAGACGCCAAAAAAAGCATGAAAGCCCTGCTAACCGCCACTAAGGCCAAACTGGCCAAAGGCCAAGGCACCACATGGACCAACCGTGTCAAAGAGGCCAAAGAACAGCTAAGTCCTCTGCTAAAAGACCGCCCACGCGACATCGTTCCTAAACATCTACTGATGGCCCTGCGCGAATTGTTACCCGAAAACGGCATCATAACAACCGAGGTGGGACAAAACCAGATGTGGTCAGCACTCTACTTCAAAGCCCTAAAACCCCGCACATTCATCAGTAGCGGCGGACTTGGAACCATGGGCTTTGGTTTCCCAGCCGCCATAGGCGCCAAAGTAGCCTGCCCTGACCGTCCAGTTGTGGACATTGCAGGCGATGGCAGCTTTATAATGTCTGAGCAAGAACTGGCATGCAGCGTCAGCGAAAACATCCCTGTGGTTGTCATCGTCTTAAACAACAGCGTACTGGGTATGGTCGCTCAGTGGCAACGCACTCTCTACGAGCGTCGCTACATGGCAGTCAACTTGGGCAAAACCCCCGACATGGTCAAACTTGCCGAAGCCTACGGTGCACAAGGAATCCGCACCCAGAGCATCGAGGAGTTCCAAAAAGCAGTTAAACAGGCACTGACCAGCAACGTTACAACAGTTATCGATGTACCCATCGGTTCAGAAACCGATGTAGTTCCGTTTGTGCCGCCAGGTTGCGGACTACCCCAACAAAGAGGTGACTACTAATGGACACAGAAAAAACACAGGTCATATCAGTTTTGGTTGAAAACAAGCCCGGCGTTCTCCACATGATTGCAAACCTATTTCGCCGCCGCAACTTTAACATCGAAAGCATCACTGTGGGCCCAAGCGTAGATACTGACAGCGCCCGCATGACCATAACTGTTAACGCAGATGAAAAAACCCTCGACCAAGTTGTCAAACAACTCGCCAAACAAATCGACGTACTCAAAGTCGCCGAACTCGAACACGGACACCTCGTCATGCGCGAACTCGCCTTAATCAAGGTAGCAGTTAAAGATGCTAAAGAACGCAGCGACATAATCAACTTAGTAGAGGTTTTCCGCGGCAGAATAGTTGACGTCTCTACTGATAGCCTAACAGTGGAAATCACCGGAAACCCCGACAAGATCGATGCATTTCTAAACCTCATGAAAACCTTTGACATCCTCGAACTCGCCCGAACAGGAATAACAGCACTGGGAAGGGGCACAAAATCAATAAGAATCGACGAATAAACCGCTTTAATGCCGCGGAAATGCTTAATTGTCGGCTCTTAAGCAATTGCCCCAATTATACTTACTTAAATAATTAGGAAACAGATAAAAATGAACATAACAGAAAAAATCCTGGCAAAGGCCTCAGGAAAAAAAATCGTGCACCCCGGAGAAATCATCGACGCCAACGTCGACATGGTAATGACGCACGACTTAACTGGACCTTTAGCCGTAGAGGCCTTCAAAAAAATAGGCTCTCAAAAAGTGTGGGACAACAAAAAAATAGTTGTAATACTAGACCATCAAGTTCCAGCTGAATCTGTGAAAGCAGCAGAATTACATAAAACCATGCGTGATTTTGCCAAAGACCAAAAACTAACAATCTACGATGTAGGCCGAGGCGGTGTCTGCCACCAAGTTATGCCCGAAAAAGGCCACGTTACCCCTGGCACAGTCATCGTAGGCTCAGACAGCCACACATGCACCTACGGAGCATTTGGATCCTTTGCAACCGGCATCGGCAGCACTGAAGCCGCCGCCGTTATGGCAACAGGCAAAATCTGGTTCAAAGTGCCCCCAACAATCAAACTCGACATCAAAGGCAAATTCAAAAACCACGTCTACCCAAAAGACCTAATTCTAAACATAATCGGCAACCTAGGGGTCGATGGAGCAATCTATCGAGCCGCAGAATTCACCGGTCCAACAATCAAAGCCATGAGTATAGCCGGCAGAATGACCCTGTGCAACATGGCCGTCGAGATGGGCGCCAAAAACGGCATAATCGCACCCGACCAAACCACCACCGACTTCTTAGTTAACCGCATCAAAAAAATGCCCAATATAGACAAATTACAAAGCGACCCTGACGCAGAATACGAACGCACAGTCGAATTCGATGTTTCCAAACTCGAACCCCAAATCGCATGCCCAAGCTCAGTAGACAACGTTAAACCCATATCTGAAATCGGCAACATACCAATCAACCAAGCCTTCATAGGCAGTTGCACAAACGGCCGCCTAGAAGACCTACAGATAGCCGCCCAAATCATAAAAGGCAAAAAAATCAAAGACAACGTCCGCGCACTCATCATTCCCGCCTCCCAAGAAGTCTGGAGCCAAGCAAACAACGAGGGCCTGCTTAAAATCTTCACTGACGCAGGCGCTATCGTATGTGGCAGCGCATGCGGCCCCTGCTTGGGCGGACACATAGGACTACTAGCCGCAGGTGAAACATGTGTGGCATCAAGCAACCGAAACTTTATCGGCCGAATGGGCAGCACCCAAGCCAACGTCTATCTAGCCTCACCTGCAACTGTAGCCGCTTCTGCCATAGCTGGCAGAATCATCAGCCCCTTGGAGGCTAAAGCCTAAATGGAGAGTAAAATCAAAGCTAAAACCATAGTATTTGGCAACAACATCGACACAGACGTCATCCTACCCGGCAAATACCTAGTTATAGTTGACCCCTACGAACTAGGCAAACACGCCCTAGAAAGCCTAGATACCGACTTTGTCAATAAAGCCAAAAACGGCATTGTTCTAATCGGCGGCAAAAACTTTGGCTGCGGATCGAGCCGTGAACAAGCCCCCCTTGCCCTCAAATATGCAGGCGTCAAATGCGTCATCGCGGAATCATTTGCACGCATATTCTACCGCAACAGCATAAACATCGGCTTACCTGTCATCGAATGCAAAGACATATCCACCACCACAAAATCAGGCGACACAATCTCTGTGGATCTAACAACAGGCAAAATCCAAAACCAAACCAACAAACAAACCCTACAAGGAACAACCCTACCACCATTTATCATGGAAATCCTCTCCGATGGCGGACTAATCGAAAACCTACACAAAAAGATGATGAACAAACCATGACCCACTACAAAATCGCCCTCATGCCCGGAGACGGCATAGGCCCCGAACTAACCCAAGCAACCCTAAAAGTTTTAGACGGTGCCCAGAAAAAATTCGGCCTAAACCTAAACCTAATCACCGCCAACGCAGGCGATGAGGTACTCAAACAACACGGCGTCGCACTGCCCGAAGATAGCCTACAAACAATTAAACAATCCCACGCCTGCCTAAAAGGCCCAGTAGGCGAAACTGCCGCCGATGTCATTGTCAAATTACGCCAAATATTTGATCTATACGCCAACATACGCCCCCTAAAAGCCTACCCTCACGCACCTGTTGCCAACCCCAACATCGACATGATCTTTGTGCGAGAAAACACTGAAGACGTCTACAAGGGCATAGAATTTACCATAGGAACCGATACCACAATATGCCTAAGAGTTATCACACGCAAAAACTGTGAACGTATAGCCCAAAAAGCCTTCCAAACCGCCCGGCTACGTAACGGCAAGAAAAAAGTAACCGCCATCCACAAAGCCAATGTCATGCGGGTCACTGACGGCTTGTTTAAAACAGTATGCGCAGAAACCGCCAAACAATACCCCGATATCCAATACAACGAACTGTATGTGGACGCCGCTTCCATGCACCTCATACGCAAACCCGAAGACTTCGACGTATTGTGCACCTGTAACATGTTTGGCGACATATTAAGCGACGAAGCCGCCCAACTCATCGGCGGTTTAGGCATGGCTCCAGGCGCAAACATAGGCGAAAACTTTGCCCTCTTTGAACCCATCCATGGCTGTGCCCCTGACATCGCAGGCAAACACATAGCCAACCCCATCTCAATGATCCTCTCAGCAAAAATGATGCTTGACTGGCTAGGCGAACGCTACAACGACACCCAATGCCTAGCAGCAGCCTCAGCAATAGAGACAGCTATAATCAAAACCTTAGCCAACGGCCCAGTTGTTGCAGATTTAGGCGGCAAAGCCACAACTGAGAACATGGCCCAAGCCATCGCTGACGCATTAACCGCTGAACCCAACACTAAAACAACAACAACCACCACCACATAATTGGTGAATCTATGACCGCAGCATCAACAACTCAAACTCGAACTATCCGTATCTTAGACACCACCCTGCGTGATGGAGAACAAACTCCAGGGGTCTCTTTGACAACCGATGATAAAATCGAGATCGCTCAGCAGCTAAGTAAACTAGGCGTCGATATTATCGAAGCCGGCTTCCCCAGCAGCTCCGAGGGTGAAAAAAGAGTTGTTAGAGACATCGCCAAACTGGGTTTAACCTCTGAGATCTGTGCTCTATCACGTGCAAAACGCTCCGACATCGATGCAGCCCTGGATTGTGATGTGGATCTAATTCATGTTTTTATTCCAACCTCCCCGGTACAGATGAAATACGCTGTCAATCTAACCCCTGAACAGGTCCTAGAATCCGCTGTTGACAGCATCGAGTATGTAAAAAAACATGGGGTTAAATGCGAATTCTCTCCCATGGACGCCACCCGCTCTGAGTTGCCCTTTATTAAACAAATCTGCCAAGCCGCACAAACCGCAGGCATGGACAGCCTAAACGTACCTGACACCGTAGGTATAATGATACCCAAAACAACCACCCAGCTCATAGCTGAGCTAAAAACCGTTGTTTCAGTTCCCCTAAGCATCCACTGCCACGACGACTTTGGTTTAGCAGTTGCCAACAGCTTAGCCGCAGTGGAAGCAGGCGCCTCTCAGATACACACAGCAGTCAACGGCTTGGGCGAACGCGCAGGCAACGCCGCCCTAGAAGAAGTCGTCACCACCCTACATGTCGTCTACCAATACAAAACAAACATCAACACCCGACTACTCTACAACACCAGCCGCCTAGTCTCCTCTTTAACAGGCATACAAGTACAGGCCAACAAAGCCATAGTAGGCGAAAACGCATTTGCCCACGAATCAGGCATTCACACCCGCGGCGTAACCGAACAACCCCTAACCTTTGAACCCATCAACCCCGAATTGGTTGGCCGAACCCGCAAACTCGTCGCCGGCAAACTAGCCGGCACACGCGGCATCCAAGCCACCCTCACAGAAATCGGCATAAACCCCACCGAAGAACAACTAAACGAAATCGTCAAACGCGTCAAAGACCTAGGCGACAAAGGCAAACTAGTCACCGACGCGGACCTCCTCGCACTCACATCCGCAGTTATGGGCGAAGTCATCGGAGAACAAAAAATCGTCGACCTATGCGACCTAGCCGTAATAACCGGCATAAAAGTCATCCCAACCGCCTCAGTCCGCCTAACCCTTGACGGCAAAGAATACATCGCATCAGAAACCGGCGTAGGCCCTGTTGATGCAGTACTCAAAGCCATATCAAAACTAACCAACAACCTCGAAAAAATCCGCATCAGCGAATACCGCCTCGAAGCCATAACCGGAGGCTCAAACGCAGTCGCAGAAGTCATCATAAAAGTCGAAGACGAAAAAGGCAACATCATCAGCGCACGCGCAGCACGCGAAGACATCGTCATGGCATCTGTTGAAGCCATGATAAACGGTATAAACAAATGCCTACTAAAAAACCGCAGCACAAAACAGGAAACCAAACCATGAAAGTAACCTACCAAGGCGAAACCGGCGCCTACAGCGAAATGGCCGTCTACAAATTCTTCGGCCCCAAAGCCCAACCCCTACCATGCAAAGACTTCCGAAGCATCTTCGAATCCGTCAAAACCAACACCGTCCCCCACGGAGTAGTACCCATCGAAAACTCCATCGAGGGCAGCATCAACCAAAACTACGACCTCTTCTTAACCTACGACCTAAAAGTCTGCGGCGAAATCGCCGTCAAACTCGCACACGTCCTAATCACCAAACCAAACACCCAACTCGAAAACATAAAAACCATCTACTCCCACCCCCAAGCACTAGCACAATGCCGTCTCTACCTCGAAAAACACAACTGGGAAACCATCCCCGCCTACGACACAGCAGGCGCAGTCAAACTTATCAAAGAACAAAACCTCCCAAACGCCGCTGCCATCGCATCTGAAAAAGCCGCCGACCTCTATGGAATGAAAATCATAGCCCGAGACATCGCCGACAACCCCTCCAACTACACCCGATTTCTAGTACTGGGAACCCAAGACGCAGAACCCACAGGCGACGACAAAACAAGCATCATCTTTAGCGCCAAACACGCACCCGGAACCCTCTACCACGCACTAGGCGAATTCGCAACTCGAAACATCAACCTCACCCGCATCGAATCCCGCCCTACCAAAACCACCGCCTGGCAATACAACTTTTACCTAGACTTCGAAGGACACAGAACCGAAAAACGTTGCACCGAAGCCCTAACCGCCATAGAAACATACGCAACATTCGTAAAAATTCTAGGAAGCTACCCCCGAGTAATCTAACTTTTAGCTGAACCCTATTTATTATACCAGGCTCTCGTCCTCAGAGACAGGCTTTAGGCGCTAAGTATCACTAACACTATATACCTACAAAAAGTTTATCATAACAAGTTATTGCTTACTTGTCAGGGGACAATCAATGAGCGGCGTTAGCAATTCCAGTAAGCGTGCTAAAATCCTGAGTTTTAACTTGATTTTATACACTACAAATTGGGGTTGCTTTGATGGCGTTTTTCCATGTTTGATAGTTGAACTGCGAAAATTTTAAATGTGTAGTGTATAATATTTACACTA
>Ga0123355_10002644_pt1 | contig 25433 bp, 12 predicted proteins | sample TergutEmb28metaG_3_FD_89872 | JGI IMG/M metagenome (GOLD analysis project Ga0123355, IMG submission 89872) | Embiratermes neotenicus P1 segment gut microbial communities from Petit-Saut dam, French Guiana - Emb289 P1 | ecosystem: Host-associated > Arthropoda: Insects > Digestive system > Gut ...
AAGGGGCAATAAAGAATGCGCCAATCATTTTTTTTCGCTGCTCGATTGTCATTTTTTTCATCATGGCACGTACACCTGCCCCTCTCGTCTAATGGCAAAATCAAGCGCGGGGATAGTTACCCCTTCGTAAACAAAAGGTGTGTTACGATAGTTAATAATTATTTGTTGTCCGTTTTCGTAGGTCGTACGGAACACGCTGTCTGCGATATTCTCGTGATTGACTATAAACTGCCCCTGTACCGGCGCAAATACATAATTCCAGCGGTGGTACATCTCCAAAAAGGCATAGTTAAAATTATCGAATTGTGTGCTGGTTAAAAACCAAGAGTTAAATGCCCAGAACAAATTTTCTGTTGGCGCGTATGTCAGCATAAAACTTAGGTTCATGCCGTATTCTGCCGCACGGAGTATGGAAACTTGAGGGTCTGCCATGGTATTGACAGGTACCGTAACCAAGTTTATTAGCCCGTTTAGCGCAATATGATAAAACGGAACATATTCATTTATTAATGGAGAAAAACTATACCGCGCCACAGGGTCTACCACCGTTGCGCCGTCTACCAGGCCAAAGGTCATGCCCTGCCATAGGCGTATGCTTCCAAGTTCGTCTGCAAAACGCTGATATAGTGCATGAGTCTCGCGTTGCACTTCTGTTCTGTGCATTCTGTGGTTAGTGCCTTGGTTGGATATCAAATAGTTTGACGAAAATTCCATTATGCCGTTTATACCTAATTCTTGAAACTCCCTAATGCTTTGCTCGGCAATTCTTGTTGCGGCAGTGGTATTAAGCACATACATCGGGTTCAAAAATGTCCCCCAGTTCATGGGTGTATTTTGTATGTCATAAATAACGTCTCTGGAACGCACGATGCCCCTTGAAGAATGTACATGAAAGTTCCAGTCCGTCAGGTAAACATTAAATCCATACCCATGCGCAAAGTCCACAAAAGAACGCAAGCCATCCCTGCCCCCAAGCTGCCTTGCAGGAGGGAACCTTCGCGGAAAGTTAACAGAATTACCATCCCTGTACCAAGCGTCGAATACAATATTCATTTCGTTTACGCCATTGTCTACAAAAAATTGCACAATATCTTTTCCCTGCTCAAAGGTAGTCATAGAGATAAATGGGGAAACAAGAAATGTAGATTCTCTGTCGCCGCCGTACAGGCTAAGCTCCATGGGCAAGTCAGTACCCGCCGGCCTGCGCGTTAAGCCTTTTATGTCCATAAGGTATTGCCTGTATGCCGCCGCCATGCCAACATAGCCCGCATCGTCATCGGTGAGGAAAAAGTACCGTATATTACGGGTGAAGTTTGCGGCGTCATCTGTATACAGCATGGTTCCGCCGCCTATCATGTTTTGGAACCGCAGAAAACGCGCACGATAATTGAACTGGGCATGTACGGAATTAAAACTTGTACGTATACCGGAAGGATACGCATTGATATCCGCATTGGCTTCACCTTGGTGAATGATGGCAAGCATAGAATCCGACCCTCTGTTTATGCCAAAAACTGGGAAGTGAACCCTGGGGTGGAAGCGCTGCATTGCCAATGAATTGTTAAGTACACTAAAAAATGAAAAGTCATGACCATAAACCCGGCCTGTAAAAATATTAAAAAAATCTCTGTTTTCATCAAAACGGATTAAGGCCCCGGGCCCGTCCGGTACAAACATAAACCCATCTATTACATCGCCATAAACATCTCTGTCTTGGCTCGCGCCAAAAAACGGCAGCACACGCAGGTTAAATATCATTGCGCTGGGAACCGACCGGTCAAGCACAAGCCGCCCGCGTTCCACTACAAATGTCATAGGCGTTTCCCGTACCATATAATTGGGAAGGTCTACTTCTAAATGGTCAAGATGCAAGTAGAAATCCAGCGCAACCGCAATCCCTTGGTTTGTAAACTGATAATCTACGCGTATTCCGTTTGGCATCCTGTAGACATCTACCCTATAACCGGCCGAACCGATATGCAGTATGTTTGACAGCGCATCGTACCTGGTGTTTATATACTCGATATAAAGCGGAGACTGTGCTATGTTCTGCCACAGGTTATTGCTGTCGTCTAAGTACATTTCTTCGGGGGTTGGCTTACTGCGCCAAACATATCCGCTTCTTCTATTGGTTACTTCAATATTTCCATCACTAAAGTCTACAGCCAATTTCAAATTTTCATTTTCTAAAAGTACGACTAGTCCTGTGTAATTTAGCCGCTCTAAATCCTCGTTAAAACGGATGGGATGCTGGCTATCACTTACAATATCACCAGTATCAAGGCGGCCTTGCTGCCCACGGGTAACTATAGCCCTGGTGCCAAGCAATATCAGCACTATTACAGCTATAGCGCCCCAAAAGCGCAGCTTAGCCAGCCAAAAAGCCTTAATGGATTCCAACTGGTCTTTAGACATAGCCAATGACCTCCCTTATAAACTCGTATAAAAAGTTAAAAGACTGGAATGTAATGCCGAAAAATGCCGCACTGAAAAGTACCAGCATAACCGCGCCAAAAATTATCCACAGTGTGTTTATAAAAGCTTCGGGTATGCTGTATCCATGCACTTCCATCACGCTTAGATAAAAGAAGAACCCCACCCATATATACACAAACGTTATCGCAATTTCATAAATAGCCGCTTCCGCGTCTGTAAGTATGTTGGAAACCAAGGATAAAGGAAAAATAAAGACAACAACCGGAGCCAAAACATAGGCCGTGGTAATAAACACCGCCTTGGCAGTACCCTGTCCCTGTTTAATGGCACTAACCAGACAGTTTGCAATAATTAATACGATTACGGGAAGTACATTAACCGCAAAAATTTGCGGTATTGGCACGAAATTAAGCCCCGCAAGGTTAAAAATAAAACCGGTTACAATGGCTTGCAAAATTAACACGATAAAATACAGTAAATAAATGGTACATGACGCAAGAATATTTCCTTTGCCTTTGTATGCAAGGTCATAGAAAGAATCGATGGGATGCCAAAGGACTTTCCAAAGGTAGGACATACCCACAAGGTAGGATTTCACTGTAACACCCCTTTACAAGTTGAAAGCGTTCTTCGTAGGGGCGACCGTCCCGGTCGCCCGCAGATTACAAATTTGTATGGATATTTCTACGAAATTAGTGTGTCACGGGCGACCGAGGACGGGCGCCCCTACGATGTATCGTTCATTCAACTGGCCCGATAATCGGGCCGGTTGAATATACTACTCACGTGCTTGCTTCCGCTTTCGCTGTACAACGTTCTTCACACCAAAGAGGAATACGATAACCAATATGATTAAAAAACCATATACAAAATTCTGCTGAATAAAAATTAACCTGTATTCCCAAAAAGCTTCCGAATACTCCCTGGCGTTAAACGCCCGTCTAAAATAACTGCGGGCCAGTTCCCATTCCTGGTCTTGGAAATATGCCATTCCAATAACCATATGCGCCGTCATGAAAAATACATTTTCCTGCAAGATTTCACGCGCCAAAGGCACTGCCTCATGCCACCGTCCATCTGCACTTAAATAGTTCAGTTCTTTAATCTGCGAAGCAAATGGCGTTGGTGTAAAAACCAATACGCCCCTATAAATCAAATCCGTAACAAATAAAGTTCCTGTGGAGTTTACTCTCATACTGGTTGGGTTACCAAAAAGCCCTACGGTAATATTTCCCCTATCATGCATTTGCGCTCCAAAAGAGAACACGGGTTCGCCAAACGCGTCAAACATAAATATCCGCCCGGCACCGGAATCTAGCGCAAATACATTACCTCTGGCGTCAACTGTCACACCGCTGTAAGCTGTTCGTATGCCTTCAAACCAACCCTGCTGAACCGTTTCGATAGGAGCCACATCCATTTGCCTGTCCCTAAATAAATTTTGCGCGCCTATGTTAAATTTCTTAATCTGCTCGTTATCCGCTGCCGGTGTAACCGTATATATGAATCCCAAATTATCTATATACATATCACTGACGGAATTTTGCACCGTTTGGGTTGCAAGCCGCTGCTCTATTGAATAGAACCTTGATTGTATTCTTTCTATAATACCAAATTGGGTTCTATTCGCCCCAAAGAACCCGCTAAACTCTTCGTTGGGGGTAAGCAGCATAAGTCCCCTATTCTCCCCTTTTAATTGGATTACATAAAAACCGCGCGAATCAACACCAATTCTTTCCGGCCTAAACATAATATCCTGAATACGGGCATCATCGGGGCGGGTAATTTCCCGCAAAAATTCACCTTCGGGGCTGAATATCGCCACACGGAAGTTACCGGTGTCGCTAATATACACCTCACCGGTTTCGCGCCGCACAAAAACACCTTCTGGGTTATTTAACTGGCCCGGGCCGTACTCGTCGCCAAATTCAAGTATAAGCTCGCTTCGGTCTGTCATTTTTACAGCTCTGTTTTGGTTCATATCTACAACAAAAATGTAATCGTCCGCACATATAAACAAATCCATTGGGGTATGAAGCCCTTGAACACTTTCGCCGTCCACAAACAACGGGTTACCTATCACAGGCATTGGGCTGGCGGGTTTATATGGTGCCTGCATAAAAAATCGTCCAAAACTATTGCCCTCTTCGTCCAAACGCCAAAATCCAAAGCTGGCATACGGAACAAAACCATGGCTCATATATGGTATAGCGGCTGAAGCAGACGTTGGAATCAGCACGATGCATACAAGAAGCAATGCGATAAGCTTTTTCATAGTGGCGATGACCTCCTTTGAGCGATTATTTTATTCCCGAATTAACCATCGTACTCATCATAGATTTTTGCAAAATAATAAATATGACTATATTAGGCAAAAACATGAGCAAGCCCACAGCAGCGGACGCACCTTGCCGCGCTACCGCCGCCCCGCCAAGCAAACCCGCGTTAAGGGTATCCACAAAAAACGGCAGTGTGTTCATACTTTCGCTGGTCATATACAGCCTAGATGTTTCCACGTTTCCCCATGCCGCTTGGAAAGCCAAAACAGCGGCAGTGCCGATAGCGGGCTTAATGTTTGGTATAATTATTTTACGAAAAATTTTCCATTCCGATGCCCCGTCAATTTTTGCCGCTTCGCTTAATGTATCAGGGATTTGATCCATAAACTGTTTTATAAGGAATACACTCATTGGCGCAGCCAAAAGGGGCAAGATATGCCCAAAATAAGTATTGGTAATGCCCAAGTTAGATACGATTAGGAAGCGGGTGATACCCACCGTGCTGGGTTCAAACATAAGGGAAAGCAGAATGGTGCTGAATATGACCGTTCTGCCCTTAAACTTAATTTTAGACAAAGGATACGCACCCATGGTGCTAATTAGCACCGTCAGAAATACCGCCGCAACCGTAACAAAAACGCTGTTTAGCAAGTAACGCGTAAACGGAACAGCCGACAGGTTTAAAGCAAATGCCAATTCCCTAAAATTGTTAAACGTGGGATTGCGCACAAAAAATTGCGGCGGGAACAGAAACAGTTCGGAAAATGGCTTAAACGCGTGGTTGATTATAAATATAATAGGAATAATGGAGATGATGGCATAAAACGTAACAAACGCAAGCTGTCCGAACCTGGAAGGAGTCATTTTATCTCGCATGGCTATTCATCCTCCTTCTTGCCCAACAACTTAAAGACCACCCGGTTAACCACAAGCATTGTTGCCAGCATGGCAAAGGTTAACGCCGTAGCGTACCCCAGCTCCATGCGTATAAAACCAAAGTCATCTATATGGTTTTGAAACAGCTGCCCCGCATATCGCGGGGTGGGGTTCATCCCCGACAGCTCCACGCCTATACCGCCGGCCCTAAGGGTACCCACCATGGCCATAACCGCGGCAAACAACATTTGCGGTTTCATGGCGGGAATAGTAATATACCAAACTTCTTGTATCCCGTTTGATACGCCATCAATAACACCGGCTTCATACAGTTGCGGGTCTACAGAAAACATACCCGCTTGCAGGGAAAGAAAACCGATACCCATGGAACTCCACAGGGTAACAAAAATCATGATAACCATAAGGGAAGTTTCCCGTTGGGTCCAGTCCAGCGGGCCTGATATTGCGCCAAGCCAGATAAGAAAATTATTCAAATACCCATAGCGGTCCCCGCTGAAAGCAACGACCCAAACGACCGCCATCATCGCTCCGCCGGTTAGGGAGGAAGAATAAATAGCCATGGTATATCCGCGCCTGAGTACACGAGGTATTTTGAGTACCAGCCATGCCATAAGGAATTGCAGCGCGTAACCTACAGGCCCAACAATCAGCGCAAAGCGCAATGTGTTTGGGATAACATAACGCGCAAGCACGATGTCACCGGAGAACATTTGTATGAAATTGTTAAAGCCGATAAACCTTGGCCTTTCTATAGAGTTAAAGTCTGTAAACGCCAGGGCAGCCGCCATAATAACCGGCAGCAAAATAAATATAACAAAAAGAATCAGATACGGGCCTATAAACAAATAAGCCAGTAAATTATCCTGCTTTGGGCCTTTTATTGCTTTGGCAGGCATCGTATTGTTTCGTTCCCTAGATAAAAAACGTTTGAACATGGATTAATCCTCCATGGGTACGGCAACTGCCGGTAATGGCACCGCTAACATATCAGCCGTTCTTAGTACATTGCCGTCGTCATCAATGAAATTAAATAACCGCTGTACACGCTGCATTTCCTGCCGGATTGTGCGTATGGCACGTTGCAGCGTATCCCTATAATTGTCTCCGTCTATTACTACATCGCTTAAGGCGTTACGCATTTCCCGCTCCAACAGATATGAGCCGCCCGGGGCGAATGGTATGCCTTTGAACCAATCCATTTGTGTCATAATTGTACGACGAGTATTTTCATCCCAAGGTATGGCGGCAACCACTTCCGGATTTGCGGAAAACCAACGGAACTCTTGCCCCAAAGAAAATTCCAGATCCAATGCGAAATTTGTTTGTGTTTCTGTATCCATCCACCACTGTATAAACTCCCAGCCCTGTGCTTCACGCACTTCATCTGTTCTAAACAGAATGATACCTCTTTGGTCGCCGGTTTGCCAACGTACATTAATGTTATCCTCATTGACCATGCCGGGCAATGGCGCAATACCCCATAAGCCCGCCAGTTCCGGCGCAGCGATGCGGAACATGAAATAATCTTGCATCGTGGAGATACCAACAGGTATGTGACCATGCCTAAAACTTTGATAAAAACTACCGATGCGATGCGGGAAGTTGAAGCGGGTATATAAATCGGACCAATACTTAAACACTTGGAAGCCCGCTTCCGAGTCCAACGCCAAATCCAACCCGTCACGGGTATAAGCAGGCACCTCAAACTGATAATAAAACGTAAGCCAATCGCCCCAAGCTATCCAAAAATTCATATTATTTTGTTGCAATGTTGGAAGAATATTTTTTGTATCATCCCATGTTGCGGGCGGCGCGAGATTAAACTCGTCAAATATATCTTGGCGAAAAAACAATACGTTAAATATAAGCTCTTCCGGCAGCGCGTAACTGTTGCCCGCAAAATTGTACGAAACCATAGACCCCGGCGGAACATTTGCCGCAAGTGTGTCAAAGCCATCCAACTGACTAAGAGGTACCAGTGCGTTACGCAACGCAAAGTTAAAAGGTACATCCCGCTCGATACCGGAAACTACAGCAGGCTGCGTACCGGCGGCATTAGCCAGAATAAGCAGTTCTGTGCCGGGTATAAAGGTAATGGCTACTTCTATACCCGAATATGGTGTGAAAAATTGGTTGGCGTGCTGCTGCATAAAATTAATGTTGTCACGGTTACGCAACGACCATACTTGAAGCACTTCCGGGTCCCTCACCGCCATAGTTCCCCTGTCGTCTGTAAAGGATGAAACCAGCTGCCTTACCATAAAAGACGCAGTCGCAAAAGCGCTTGGCCTGGCTCTTGGGAAGTCTTCACCGGCCGGGGTTACCATCACTGTATCCAGCAGCAATGGCTGCTCTGTTAACGTTACCGCAAAGCTTGCCACATTGGTATGAATGCGAACCAATGCATCGTAACTGTTTGTAATCAAGTCAATATTATTGGAAAACCTGTTGAGATTGCGTACTTCATGGCGCAGTTGATCAAAACTGGCAGACGGCGCACCGGTTATATGGGAAAGCCTAACCATTTGCGCTTCCACATTGGCGGCCAAATTTGCCAGGCGGTTGCTTAAATCGGGAATGTACCTGTCAAGCTGGAAAATGCGATGGCTATCCACTTGCCTATCGTTAAACACACCGGTGATACCTTTTATATAAAGATCCAATGCGCGTATTGCTTCCGCTATGTTCAAAAGATCGTAGAATATCTCGAAGTATGGCTCATTTACACTGGTCAGCCTGATAACATGCTCCCCCGCGGGAAAGAAAAACATAAACGGCTCGCTTCCGCCAAGCACAAGGTTGCTCCAAGACGCGGAAAAAGGAAATGGTACATTTAACAATTCTGCAAAAGGAACCTGGCCATTAATTTCCACCCTGCGGAAGGAGTGCAGTGCGGGGGTTAAGCTCATATTTTGCTGATACTTGAAAGCAATATTATAGTAGCCGCTTTCGGGGACGTTTATCGTCCACTCTATCCACTCCCCGGGATGCTGCCAACTTTGGCCGCCAATGGTATTAAATACTGTGCGTCCATATGTTTCCGGCGATAGTCCGGCTTCTGACAAGCTGTGAAGCTGAATGGTGCGTGTGGAGATACCCCCGACATTTTCCGCTTCAACAGTAAGTAACTGACCGGCGGAAGCCGCCTGCCCTCCTCTTAAGGAACGATAAGCAGCATAGTCCGGTATGCGCACGGCTTCCACAACTGCCATATCTCTAAGCGATACAGCACCTCCAACGCTTTCTACGGTGATCGTATTTGCGCCGGCAGTCATGTCAAACATGATAGGCGCGGAAGAAGCACCATCTGCCCTGTAGGCCGCAGTCGTCATCCACGACATATCTTTGATCAAACGCGGGCGGCGTTCATCCCCTCTTTCGTCTTGCGAAAAAGGAAATTGATCGAATGTATAGGATTGCTCAAGCGCAACGATGTAAGCGGAATCGTTAACGGTTACCAGCAATTCCATTGGCTGCACCGTATCAATGATGGCGCGGTAAGTAAATACCAGCATGTATCTGCCGGCAGCCGGGATTTGAACTTGCTGAGAAGCTGCTCCCCGGTTATAGGCATGCCACTCTACTTCGCCTAAATCTATGTGAGCTACTTCATCTCCGGCTCTGTAAGGCGCAGCAGACGGAAATGAGCCTATATCTGCATAAGTCGAATGGCTTTGATTCGGAACGATAAGAACAAGCACCAACACCAAAGCAAGAACCGCACAGGCAATGCCAATGTTTCTTTTATGGTTCGTCTTTTTATCCTCCACAGTTCGCACCTCCGTTTAGCCGGCTTTAGGATACCAAGTTACCATTGTTCATATCGTAGAATAAAATGCGGTTTACGTTTACACGTAAAGTAATAAGCTCTCCGTCACTGACAAACATATCTGTAGGCATACGTACAATTAAACGGTCACGCTTGCCCAAGTCTACATGTACATTTTGGTCTGCGCCAATAAGTTCCGTAAAGCGTACCCGCCCTTTTATAACATGCGCACTGTCTTCTTGGGCGTCCACAACTGGGTGGACATTTTCGGGCCTTACGCCTAAGTAGATACTATGTGCCTTGCTTGCGGACACTTTATCAAATTGTTCTTTTGTAATTTCTATACGTATAGATTGATTATCGAAGTATGGTATGTTATTTATCATTTCCAAACGCCCTTCGATAAAGTTCATAGGCGGTGTGCCGATAAAGCTACCGACAAATGTATTTGCGGGGCGCGTATACACTTCCGACGGAGTGCCTATCTGCTGCACGATACCCCTATCCATAATAACTATGCGGTGTGCCATGGTCATAGCCTCTATTTGATCATGGGTTACATATATGGTGGTGGTGTTCAGCTTTTTATGTAGCTCTATAAGCTCGTAGCGCATTTGCACTCTCATTTTTGCGTCTAGGTTAGACAATGGTTCATCTAGCAAAAACACTTGAGGGTCCCGCACAATAGCCCGGCCTAAAGCAACCCGTTGCCGCTGCCCGCCGGAAAGCTGACGCGGATATCTATCCAGCATACCGTCAAGCTCCAAAGATCTGGCTACCCGGTTTACTTCCTCTGTTATTTTGTACTTGGGCACTTTTGCCACACGCAAGCCAAAAGCAATATTTTCAAAATTTGTTAATGTTGGATACAAAGCATAGTTTTGAAAAACCATTGCGATATTACGCGCCCTGGGCGTAAGGTCGTTTACCAAAGTATCCCCAATGTAAATTTCGCCGCTTGTTATGCTTTCCAGGCCTGCAATCATGCGCAAAGTTGTGGACTTTCCACAGCCCGAAGGGCCTATTAAAGCAACAAACTCATGGTCATTTACATTAAGGTTTATAGCATTTACAGCAGGGGCGGCATTTTTAACCCCAGGATATACTTTGCTTGTATTTACAAGTGTCACACCAGCCATACAGGCTCCCTCAATTCCATTAGGGTTTGTACCATATGTACCCTTGTTTGATATATCATACTATATATTATTCACATGCAACTGTCAAGATTTTTTTACAATCCTATTACATTGAACAAATGGAATAAAACCAAAGCGGCCATACCGTTTATTCAACTGGTCGAATTCTTCGACCAGTTGAATAAATGGTGAATCATAAAAAACGAGAGTTAGCAAATAATATGCTTTCTCTCGTTTTTTATGATAGTAATATAGCTGGAAATTACCAGGAAATAATCGCAGCCCTGTTCGCACTGTCCCATTCTACGGTTGCGTTAAGTGCATACATTACAAAACGCAATGGAATAAATACACGGTCGCTTACTATTATTGCCGAACCCATACCATCCGGCAGCATTTCATCTGCAGGAATGATTAAAGTGCCTGTGGGAAGGAAGACAATTGCGGAACGTGTTGCGCTGTCCCAATCTACTTCTACACCCATTGCCTCTGCCAGTGTGCGCAATGGAATCATCATACGGTCGGTAGCCGGGTCGATAAACGGTACGCCAACGCTTGTGCGCGCATTGCCGTTTAACATGTATTGTATATTGCTAATTGTAAAGACCAGCCTGCTTTCCGTTGCTGCCGGCGGCGGTAGCGGTATTGAAACAGGTATTATCGCTTCAACGAACTCTTGAGCATCGGCACTATCGGGGCCATATTCTATATATGCGTATGCATCAGGAGCAGGATATACCTGCTCCGGTGGCTGTGGCTGACGTTGTACCAGAGGAAAAAATGGCGGCGGTGATGGTGATACATAATCAGTCGATGGTGGTTGCGGTGGCTGTGGCGAAGGTGGTTGTGGTTGTTGTGGTGGTAATTGCTGGCTTCCAAGGCTCACGGACACCAAAGCATTTACTGCTAATTGCAATGCGTTATGCGCCGCATCAATTTCTGCTTGAGTTGCATTTTGCCCGGCAATCAACGCCTGGGCCGCTGTTCTTGCCGCCAGCAGGTTTGCCCAGCTGTTTTGGGTGTACGCAATCGGATTTAGTCCAAAGGTTTGGTTTATCAGGGTTTGTAACGCAGAAAAATCCGATGCTTCAACACAGTTGCAGTTTGGGTAGTCTTCGCAGCACGGTAGTTCGTTGCAGTTACAGTCCGGATATTCTTCACAGCATGGCAATTCGTCGCAGTCGCAATCCGGGTAATCTTCACAGCATGGTAATTCGTTGCAGCCGCAATCCGGGTAATCCTCGCAACATGGTAATTCGTTGCAGTCGCAGCCTGGGTACTCCTCACAACATGGTAGTTCGTTGCAGTCGCAATCCGGGTAGTCTTCACAGCATGGTAGCTCGTTGCAGTTACAGTCTGGATAGTCCTCACAGCATGGTAGTTCGTTACAGCTACAGTATGGATATTCTGCACAGCAAGGCGGTTCAGAGTCATTGGCTAACTCCAGCGCCACATAGGCAAAGTTCCATTCGCCTTGCACAAATACGGCGTATACATCCATTAACCCTTCGCCACTGTTGGCAATGATATCCGTATAAACCGTATTACCCGGTATTCCCCAGCCGCCGGTATTTGTGGTTGTCCAAGTAATTCCGCCAACTTGCACCGCTTCCACAGGCAGGTTCATTATTCCTCCGGGGCCGGGTATGGTTGGGCTGCCTGGCGGTGCTACCCACAGCTGGAAGTTTGCGGGGGTTGGGCCCACTCCTCTGGCATACCTAACCATAAAACTTTCTATTCCGTTTTGCAGGTCAACATCTTCAAAACGTATCCATGCCCATGGTCTAATCCAGCCCACGACGCTATTGCCGGCTTCCCATTCCATATCACGGTCTGCTCCATTGTGCCGTGCATCCCCTAAATCCGGTCCCGGTATAAGCCTAATGAGTTCCACATCTCCGCCGCCCGTGTCAGCTTCATAGTAAGTGACGGTTAAATTAAAGGTTACGGGCTGCGAATTACCGCCTACCGATATTGTAGCTGTAAGCGTTACATCCACGCTTGCATCCCTTGGGCGCGTAATTATACCGCTTGTGGATATTATATCCGGGTGGGAGGATGCCCATGTAACAGTTGCATCATATAAGCCTTCTGCCGCAAGGCGTATGGGAAGGCGCAAATCCGTGGTAACATCGCTTTGTGCGCTATTCTCTAAACGAATCCGGTCCCATGTTAGACTTCCAGCGGCAGCATATACCTGTTGTTCCGATGGAACATTTACGTCTATAATCCCGTGAAGCACAGACAGACTATGGATATTAAAAGCGAAGCTGTCTATTCTTATTGTGTTTTCGGTTCCCGGTTCCAGTTCAACCATAAGCATCGTGTCGGTAAAGGCGTACCAGCCGCCTGATGGCGCAACGCGCATGGCGTGTACATGCGTACCATTTACGGTTACACGTGCCAGCCCTCCGTTGCCTCCAAGCCCGTAAACAACTTGCAGCAGCGCATTACCGCCCATGCCGCCGTCCACATTGGTAAACTCCACATAAGCGCCTGCGATATGCAAATTTTGTATGATTTGGGTACTTGAGTTTTTAATCGCTCCCCCACCCACAATAACGGAATCATGCAAAACACTATACACATGATTTAACACAAAATCGTCAAAGTTTACATCATCGCCCACAAGATCGCGGAAAGGAATTTCCATTGTCCAGTTACCCGCACCAAATCTATTATCCAGATAATCCGTGCAGGTAGGCGGCCCAACGGACGGTACGCTGGTTTCTGTCCGCGTTACAGGTAAAATTCTGCCGTCCGCATCAAAGAACAGCCTATCCACGCTAGTGGAGCGTAAGTTGTTTTGCCCCATGGACAATACATCTGTGTGATAAAAGAGATACCACTGCCCTAAAAACTCTACAATGGAGCCGTGGGTAGTATCTGTGGTAACGGAAGGTGCCAGTATTGCGCCCCCGTATGTCCATGGGCCAAATGGGCCATAAGTGCTGAACGCGTAAGCCAATGCGCCCCCATGTGGGCTTACGTTTGGCCAAGCGGCGTTATCTGCGGCATACATTGCGTAGAATATCCGCTGGCCGTGGTCGTTTACACGGTCAAACATCCACGGGCCTTCATGGAAATGGGGCAATTGCGTATTATTAAATATAGTCCAAGGTTCCGCCAATTGCGTCATACACGGCTCAAGCCTTGCTACACGCATTTGAGCCGAACCGCCAACCACCAAGTAGTGGTTTCCTGGGTTCCCATCTTCCGTGCAGTAAGGATCCCAAAAAATGCTTGGGTCTATAAGCACGCCTGTGCCACGTATTGGGTTTCCGTTATAATCCCTAAGGCTTACTATTTCGTTATCCCTAAAGCCCGATACCGGGCAATTACTATGGGCTACGCCTATTTTCCAGTTGTTGCCCCAGGTATTGCCCTGGTCGTTAGACGCCCCCACGTTAACGGGGAAGAAAAAGAAGTAAGGCCCTGTGTCACCTACAAAACGCGGCACTCTGTAAGCCGCATCCGGTGCCCACATGAAATAGGAGTTGGGATACATTTCGCCCCAATAATCCGTACATAAATCCGCACGTCTTAAAATTTCCCCGTGGTTAACCCAGTCCACCATATTATCCGTAGAAAATACATGGTAGCGGTCCATCAAGTCGCACCCTATGGCCGGGAACATATCCTGTGAAGGGTATACAAACAAGCGTGTAGGGTCAGACGGCCAAACATGGGCAGAGGGGTCTGCCGTAAATATGCTGGTAATAATAGGGTTGCCTGCGGTTCTGCCATCATAGCCATCATCTGCATTTACGCTATAGGTGGCAAACGCAAAAATTAGCATAATTGCAAGCATGCTCATTAAAATTTTAGATACTTTTCTCACAACGTCCCTTCTTTCTTGTGAAATAGTTATACAAACCGGGCCCGGTTTGTTATATATAAAACAACGAACCAGGCCCTGACGGCTTGTCAATTACGGTACGTAATTACCAAGAGATAACAGCAGCTCTATTTGCGCTGTCCCATTCTACATTTGCATTAAATGCGTACATAACAAAACGTAACGGTACAAATATACGGTCGCTTACTATTATTGCCGAACCCATACCATCCGGCAGCATTTGGTCTGCGGGAACGACTAGCGCACCTGTAGAGAGATGAACTATTGCAGAGCGCGTCGCACTATCCCATTCCACATCCACACCAAGGGCTTCTGCCAGTGTGCGCAGCGGGATCATCATACGGTCGGTAGCTAAGTCGATAAACGGTGCGCCAACGCTTGTGCGCGGCTGGTCATTGAGCAAGTATTGTATATTGCCAACTGTAAAAATTAGATTGTTCGATGATGGCAATGGTGGTGCGTCATCATCTGCCTCATCTTCCTCATATATTTCGTACAGCACATCATCTTGCTCGCCGTCGTATGCTTCATATTGCGTCGCATCGTCTGTCGTTTGTTGTACCGCTGTTGTGCGCGGTGTCCACGGTATATAAGGAGCGGAAGGTGGAGTTTCCGTTATTGCCGGTGGCAATGATGGCGGCTGTGGCGGTTCAGGCTGAAATGATGGAAGCGAAGGGGGCACCCCAGCCGATACCAAGGCGTTTAATGCCGCTTGCAGTACAGCAAGGGCTGCGTTAACTTCTGCTTGGGTTGCGCTTGGGTTTGCAAGCACTGCCCGGGCAGCAGCCAAAGCATTTGCAAAAGCTGACCAGCTTGCCGCTGTATAGTTGGCTTGAATACGTGTTGCGGCCTGGCTTACTAAAGCTTGCAAAGCTGTAAAATCGGTAGCGTCAACAACATTTTGCTGCCACGTGGCCGTTACTTCTACATGCCTTGCAGGCATAATGAAGCTTGTGGTTCTACTGTTTGGGTCAGCAAAAGTAATTCCGTCATTGGTAGTCCATTCAATAAAGGTATACCCGGGTTTTATGCCAGCGTCAATATACACCGTATCTCCTGCTTGGAAGTTATTAGCACCTGAGAATTCCGCAACACTGCCTACTACGGATACAGTAAAGTACCCCGGTATTTGCGGCGGACGTATAGCAATTACAAAATCTTTCCAGAAGTCCGTTCCGATTATGGTGCCGCCGCCAACTACAGTGGCTCTTACGGTCACATTTCCGCCTGCAGTGGCAGTGAGTACGTTACCCGTAAGGGTTGCATTGGTGGTTCCGGGACGGATGATGCTCCACACAATTTCTCGAACCGCTGCGTCACTTGGTAATACCGTACCTGTAAGGGCTAAAGGTTCCCCAGCATAGCCGACACCAGGCACATCTATAATTGAGTAAACGCCGACTTGCACAAATCCAGCTAGTTTAGCTTCCAGTTCTGCTCTCAAAACAGGATTTCTTACTAAGGCAATAAAGTTAAGTGCAGTGGCAATGTCTTTCGGTGTTTCGGTTAATAATGCGATGTCAACCATGTCGATGGCCGAGGCTTCAATCATATTGTCATATTCACCATCGTCAATCAGGTACAAAGCAGTAAACAATGAAGGGTTTTTCAAATGTCCGGCCATTACGCCAAGTTCCTGCGCTCTGGCACCGTTTACAGCGTCGTTAAGAAATACGGATACACCTATTCTGTCCAGTTCATACCATGGTGAAACTGCCAAACTCGTAGGATTTACCACGGTTTCAATTGGAATGACCAAGTCATAAGTGGTGGTTCCCGCGGTTTCGTCCCGCGTGATATTCACGGTAATGCCATCAATGCTCCCGGCACCCGGGGAACTGCTCCAACGGTGGCGATGAACACTATTGTCCTGTGAGTTAAGCGCGAAGCCCAGTTCATTCCGTCTTGGGTCGTCGGCAGTGCCATCGGTTATATTTAGTAAGTCAACCCCAAGCTGTAGGGAGTCACCATTCCAAATATTTCCGCCGGTTTGCTCATTGTGATGCTGTCTGTCTCTAACCACAATGTAGGCATACAAGTTTTCGTCGCTGAACGCGAAACGGGATACGGAGCTAAGGTCCTGTGGCCCGGTCCAAGAAAGCGGCCCGGTATTTACCGCTACATAATTTAACTTATCCTTGACCAGTGGAGGCAAAGTAGAACGGCTGGCCGGATTACCTGTACCGGGAACAGCTCTTTCCATATATCCACGGTCAATCATAGCAGACAATTCGAATACTCTGCCGTTTTCCAGTACAATCTCCAATCCAATGCTGTGGACAGAATAATTTGGGAAGTCTATAAAAATATGATCCCCCGCGCTAATCGGGTCAAATGGTACCGGCAAGAAATTTGCCGCCAAAAGTGCGGGCGAAACCAACCGCACAAAGCCAGCCGGGGATTGACCACGGATGATATATTCAATTCTTAATCGTGGGTTGTCACCTGTGAGAATCATCTCAAAATCAAACGGTTCGCCGTCAATATCCGCGCCGAAAAGACCAAATGGTACGGCACTGGTCACATTACCTGCAAGCCCGGACCGATAAAAGTTATTGGTTAGCTCAAGCGCATCGCCGCCGGCACCTAAACGGGCGTATAAATCTGCGCCTCCGCGTGTGGGTGCAAAGCGGGATGAATACACATGCGCGCGGCCGCCGATTACATCAATACCGATACTTGGCAGTTGCGAGAAGTTGGCTTGCTGGAAGCGAACGATACCGCCAAATACCTGTGCACCCACAGTGGGGCTTCCCCAGAACGCACTGTTAAATAAGTTCAACTGGGCATTCGGGTGAATAGACCAACCACCCGGAGAACCGCTGACGGAAGGGCCACCCATCCTTACATAAGTGCGCTCTGGCTGGGTTGCAATATTTGTATTAACCAACTCCGAGTTAATGGCGTTGATTACTGTATATGGCCCCGCATGTTGCACATACAATGCAAAGGTACAGCCATCAGAACCATGACCGATAATGTTTATGGTACCCGGATATCGGCCTGTATTTGGATCTCTGCGGAAATGGATACCGTATACAGACCCAAAGACGAAATTGTTAAAAATCGTCTGGTCATATACTTCACCAAACATCAACGCGCTGCAGAACCCTTGAGTAAACGCGTACAAATCGCCGCTTGGGATATGGAACCCTTGATGGCCTTCCGGCAAGCGCATAGTATAGTGTGGGTTAAACTGCATATTTCTGATATATCCGCCGCGTGCGCCGCCGCCTACCCAAATACCCCTGCGCAGCAGTGTACCGCCAAAATAATCTACATAGTGGCCGCTGGTATCGTGAGTAAACAGGTCGATACCATTATCCCCAAGGTGTACGGTCATATTAATGATATGCACATCAGGCCCCAAGCCGCGAACCAAGAATGGGAATGTAGGGGTGTTTGCCTGGTTTTCATGCGTTACCGCCGTAACATTTCGTTGGGTAACGGTAATACCTCTTAGGCCAGAACCTGGGCTAAGGCTGATTAAAGCTTGGGCAGAGTAAAGCTGATTAAAGCCATAGTCGGTAAAAATAGCCGTACCGCCGCCGTTGGTATGATGCTGCACATCCCAAGTACCGCGCAGCTCTACGCCGCTTGGTACAGTAATTGGAGTGTTAATTAAATATCTTCCACCCGGCAGCAGCACGGTTCCGCCGCCTTGGGTTGCTAAAAAGTCTAAAGCCGCCTGTAACATGCCGGAAACATCAATTTCCGGTTGGTTAGCGTTAAACCCGGTGGCACGAGGTAAATCCACGCGAAGTACGTTTGTGCTTGCCGGACGCGGGTGTACGGCAATATCCGTTCTAATGTTTTGCGGTATGGTTGGGAACAAATATTCACTGCTTACGGTCACGGTATAACCTGTGCCGGAGATATCCATGTTCACGTCATAGATATCCGCTAAATTAAAACGAGAACCTGAGTTTACCACACGCACATCATCAAAGGTAGAAGCCATGCGGACATGCATATTGCTTTGCAGAAATTTACTTTGATTGATTAGCGCAACGCCCCTATTGTTTAATTGAAGGTTGTAGCCGTTGTAATCGAAAGTACAACTTTCAAAGGAGATAACGCCATGTTGATACGTACCATTGTTGATAATAGGCCCATTAAAAGTTACACCGTTAAACTGTAACGATTGCCTAAAGTACTCATCAATATAAACAGACGCGGTGCTGCCTTCAAAAGTAGAGTTAGAAATCAAGAAACCATAGCTGTTTACACCATCAATATGAAGCGCTACAACACAGTCCAATACATGTGAATTAAAAATTTGGCCGTTTGGTGTTTCATTTCCAACTATTTCGCGGCCTATCCATATACCTATGTTATAGCCGCTGATGTTTAAGCCATAAATTTATTCCCAGTCGGAACGGTGCATTCTAAACCCTACGCCATGAGCCCTTGTAAAATCGCGAATTTCCCCGTAAGAAGGCGACCCAGGCAAGCCGGAACGCGCCCAGAAACCGGGGTTGATGTTAACGCTTTCGATACGGCCTATGTCTGTACAGGTATGGACAACAATACCATGGGACAATACGGTCATATTTGTATTCACGATATAGTGCATTTCTGCCGGGAAGGCAATAAATCCATTCCAGGCATTAACCAAAGTTACATTGTCAATGGTCGCGCTGTTGCCTGTACGTTGAACAAATGTCCAAGGGAAGGTTACGCCGCGCACAACTTCCTGCTGGCCTGTTTTGCGGCCGTTGGCATCCCTTGCGGTAACGGTGGTTGAAGCATTAAGGTCTTGCTCCGGATACCAAATGGAAAGATTAGTAACACCGGTACCTTCTTCCATACATATAAACCTATCGGACACGTTGGCGGCCATAGGCTGGCCGGTTTGGCTTTCTACTTGGTCACTGTCTACATAGGTTTGGAAGTTATCTGTACCTGCGCCGGCGAATACAGCTAAAATGGTTCCGCCCAGCGGGTCGCTTGAAGTACCTTGCCAGTTGGGGTCGTTAATACGATAATCCCATTCGCCGCGCAGCTGCACACTTTGGTGAAGGGACAGAACCCGCTCAAATTCAAACGTGGTGCCGCGCTCTGTTCTTGTGCCGGTTACAGACGTGCGGAAGTCGTAAATACCCGCGGGGGCATACACAACACCGCCGCCATTATGGAACGCCGCATCAATGGCCGCTTGGAAAGCTTCCCTGTTACAGAAATCGGTAACCCCCGCTTCTTCCGCCATTGCTCTGGTCATTGCGCCAAAGCCCAATACGTTAAAGTCGGAGATTGCATGATCTTTTGCATCAAAATCTTGCGGAATAGCCTGCCGCATATGGTTTGCCCAGTCGAAGCGTCCGGGTACGGTTAATTCAAATGCTTTGGTACGGGAAACAGCACCCCGTCTAATAGTTGCCGTAACGGTTACGTTATGTTCACCATCAGGGCGCGTAGGCTGAATAACGCCTTGGCGGCTGACAATATCCCTGCCGCCCCTAAAGCGGGAGAGGGTTGTTGCGTTTATAACCACAGGATTGCTGGACACCCAAGTGATATCTGTCATGTGCAAGCCCATATGCGGGAGTATCAAATTAGTGGTTACATTGTTTTGATATGCGTTTACGCCTCTAATCATATCCCAAGTCAGCGCGTCATACATGGCGTCAACCGCATCTTCATCTGTGCCTATACCCGCACCGCGTACGGTAATGACAAATTCTCTTGTTCTGGATACGTCGCCCCTGCTGATGGTAGCGGTAAGCGTAACCGTAGTGTTGTCAAGCTGGCGGGTTACCTCACCGGTTTCCGGGTCAATTGTATCTTCACAGCTTGATTCCCACGAAATATCGGTTCCGCTGGCTCCTGTTTCTATCAGATTCAGGTCGTTTTCCACCAGTGTTTGCAGGGTATTCGTTGCCCGAATTGTATCCCAAGTCAGGCCATTGAAAGCGGCGTTTACGGCTTCTTGGTCTGTTAATAGTATTTCTGTCACACGAATGCTCCTTATAATAGGTGCGCCATACGCCCCAGGTCCGGTTATACGGAAAGATGCGCCTTGGTTATGCCCCCCCGGTTGGGGGTCATTTCCAAAATTAGCATTTTCAAGAATGCCACGGGCGGTTGACCATGCATTGTTAGCGGTATTATATCCTGCTTCACTTACACGGTTTAGTGTTGCATTTGTAAATGAGCTTGCAGTAGATGCATATTGCAAAGTAATATTGGCATTGCTGCCTGTCTGCCAATATACAATTTCCACTTCTACTCTGCTGGCAAACCTTATGTCTGGGTTAAGCACATGAACGTATATAAAGTTACCGCGCGCCATGCTCCAATCGCCATTCGGGTCGGGCCGGCGCTGCATAAGGTTTGGATTTTGGCTGCCGCCGTCTCCGCCGGCGCCAACTGCTATACCAAAACCTTCGGCTCGTATTGCGGCATAACCATCACCCGGTGGAAGCGGTAAAACCGGCTGCCCCACCTCGTGACTATTGGTGGATACATTGTACATTGTGTCGTTGTCGTTAAAGTCGATAAATACAGATTCACCAACATCCGGTTGGCCCGGGCCGGTACCATATGTGGGGTCTGTGGCCGATAAGCGTATGTTTCTAAAATACATGTTACCTGTAGCCCCGGCACCAAATGACATATGGAAGCCCATTCTGCGTACCGTATCCATAGAAGCAGGGTTGAAATTTCCTGCTGTGGCATTGCCTGAAGTCATAGGTACAGCTACAGTAAACCACTCATTAGGCTGTTGAACCCTTAAATACGCCACGGGAAGTTGAAGGCGCGTATTATTGTTCCAGTCGTCAGCGGTATCTATAACAAGCCAGTTATCGCCCGGGAAACTCAATAAACTTGCATCACTGACACGCATATCAAATACAAAAAACTGATTGGCATAGCTTAACAAATCAACCATTTGCGGTGAACCTGTTGCACCGATTTGAGCCTGATTTAAGATATGCATGACATGGTAGTTGCCCCAGGTAGTTATATCAATTCGGCGGGCCGGTTCCCCGTCCACTATTGCTGCCGATGTGTTTGCTAAATTTTGACCTGTAACCGGGAGCAATCTATCTACTGTTGCTGCAGGTACGGCAAGCATCCGCAAATCAAAAATTACATTTCGCGGCGTTGCAGTACCACGGGATATGGTTGCCGTAAGCACAATATCTTTATCCACATTTTGGTCATACAAGCGGTTTGTACTGCCCGCGTTGCTTATAGCCCCGGGAGTGTCCGATGACCAGGTTACATTTACGCTAACTCCTGTACCGCCTATGGATGTGGGGAGTGTAAGCGGCCTTCTTACGTCAAGCTCACCCCAGGTATTAGCTCCCCGTATTGTGTCCCATGTAAGCACTGCATTATCTACAAGTTCTTGGTCGTCTGCAATGGCTACTACAACGCTTGCAGCCACACCGTTCCAGGTATACAAAGCGGCATTTGGGCCGGTTCCGCCTACTGCGCGGGCGTATACAAAATAGGTCTCTGTAGGCAGGTTTGTAAATGTGTGCGTAAAGCCGCCGCCATACGGAGTTCCTTCCACCCAGGTAAGGCCGGAATAAGTCGTACCTATAGCAAACTCAACATCTTGACCTGTTTCCGGCGTTATTGCCGTTGCCACACCTGTTGTTTCATCGAAGGTAAGCGCCACAACCTGGGAGGCAGGAATGTGAGACGGTGTTACAAGACGCGGGTTATTTATAAAAATTGGGCTGTCGGTGATACCCGAATGCCATCGCAAGTACATGCCTATATTGCCTACGCTTGCAAAATTGTCTATGCTGTTGCCGCTATCGTTACCGGGGAAACCAACATCATTCAACGGTACAGAAACCGTAGCCCATGTACCCGGTGCCGCGCTCACTGCATTGTCCATGTTCATCCTTGTACGCACACCGCTGAAAATAACCCAGCAATAAGCGCCTGTGTAAAAATTGGTGAAACTCGCATTGGGAATAAAAATTTCGTAAACAAAATGACCGCCCCAATACGCTCTTAAATCCACCGGAGCGCCGGGGATATTAATGAAAGGATTCCAACTGCGAAAAGCACCATCGGTACCGGTACTGCCCGACATCTGCCGCGCAAGCTGCCCGTCCGGTGCGGCCGCCCATGAGGTATTGCCCGCAAAGCCCGCATCAAACAAGTACACAGGAGTATCAATGACTGTAGCCATAGGCACGACGGGCTGATATACGTAATCATCCGGAGTTGCCAACTCATACTCCGAGTAGGATTGGCCGTACAGGCCGTAATCTACATCGCCTCCCATTTCATAATCTGCCGCTTCATATGCGCGTACAGATATTGGGAATACGAATACTTGCAACGCAAGTATAGAGGCCAACAAAATACTAAGCGTTTTTTGTAACTGCTTTTTTGTTTGCGTTTTAATGACACACACATCCCTTCTTAATTTTCAATTCAATCGACTATAGAAACACAATATGTTCTTTGAAGCAAAGCATATACGACAGTGCCACCTCCCTATATAGAAGATTTGAATTATGGCTGTATTTGATATGCCAAAAACGATATTGACTTTATGCAATCGCATGGCAAATACAGCCACTGAATTATTTTTTTCCAGTATAAAGAAATCATTCACAATTGTCAACACGATTGATATGTCAAATTTGATGGCAAGAATAGCATAACAAAAAGCCCATGCATAAAAAATACATGGGCTTAATTTCAACTAAATGAATATAATTTCTCCTTACTACACAATTTAAGGTCTTGCCAGCGTACCATCCGGGCGGCGGGCATTTGTCCAGCTTGGCAATTTTGCATCACACGGGTATTTCGCCGCTAATGCTTCATCTATATCCATACCCAAACCTGGCTTGTCATTTACATACACATATCCGCCTTCAAGCCATGGGCAACCCGGGAATACCTCTTGAGAACGCGCTCCAAGTCCAGACCATTCTTGTATACCAAAGTTCCAGGACGAAAGGTTCAGATGCATATTGGCAGCGTGGCCTATAGGCGATACATCTCCCGGGCCATGCCATGCAGTACGTACAGAGAAAGGCTCGCAGAACAATGCAAGCTTACGGGCAGGTGTTAGCCCGCCAATCGCGCTAATATGGCATCTGATGAAATCTATCTGACGTTTTGCAATGATGTTGCGCCACTCCATTGGGTTGGTAAATAGTTCGCCCATGGCGAGCGGCATGTGGGTGTGGGTGCGCATATGGTCAAACCAATCGACTTGCTCCGGGGCTAAAGCATCCTCTAAGAAAAACAAGCGGTACGGCTCAAGTTCTTTGGCTAGGCGAATAGCCTCAATTGGCTCAAGACGCTCATGAACATCATGACAAAATTCGATATCAGAGCCGAAGCGGGTACGCATTGCGTCAAACAGTTTTACTACACTGTTTTGATAGCCCAGCGTATCGTAGTACGCCCCTTCACACGCGCCAACCGGTTTTGCGGGAAGCATTGCCTTTCCGCCATATCCACCAAATTGTACACGAACTACCTGTATGCCTGCCTCCATTAAGGCTTGGGCCCTATCGCCTATTTCCTCTAATGATTCGCCATCCGCATGGCGATACACCCTTGCGCCTTCTCTCACTTTACCGCCAAACAATTCATATACGGGCATGTTAGCCAGCTTTCCTTTGATATCCCAAAGCGCCATATCTACCCCGGACAGGGCATTGTTAAGTATGGGGCCGTTGCGCCAGTACGGGCTAACCATTGCCATTTGCCATATATCTTCTATGCGGGAAGGATCTTTGCCTACAAGCAGAGGGTGCATATATTCATCCACCGCATGGGCGACTGTAAGAAAACGCTGGGTATAAGTGGCGCAGCCCAGCCCGTATAACCCCGGCTGGTTTGTCTCAACTTTAACGATTACTAACGGTGTGCCTTCCGGTGCGGTACATATTGCACGCACACGTTCTATTTTAATGTTCATGATTGTCAGCTCCTTTCAGTATTTCCATAGCTTTTTCATAACGCTTTTTACTCCATTGTTCTGTTTTCCATTGCGTTGCCTCATATTGCTCAAGCATTCCGGGCAATGCGAGACCGCCGTCTACCAGCAGTGTTGTACCTGTTATATAGCTGCCCTGCTCGCCTGCCAAAAATGCGACTGCTTCGCCACAGTCTGTAGGGGTACCAACGCGGTGTAGCGGAATACTCTCTCTAACAAACGGGGTGTCTTGCCTATTGCGGTCCGGCGGCCATATTGCTCCCGGGGCAACACAGTTTACGCGTATGTTAAATTCACTTAAATCCAATGCCATCGACTTGCAGGCCCGTTCCATTGCGGCTTTAAATCCGCCATATAAAAAATCGTCCGGGTGCGCCAAATTTGCCCGTACGGAAGTTATCATTATTATGCTACCAGGGGTTTTGTCACGCACCATTAGCCGTGCGGCCGCACCTGCGCACAGCATATAATGGCGCAAAGTATTTGCATATAGGAAATCATAATCTTCGGCAGTGAATGTTAATACGCTGCCGCGGCGTTCCCTGCCTGCGTTTGCCACAAGCACATCCAGCCTGCCAAGGTCTTGATGCGCCTGTGTAATTACCTGCTCCGGTTCATGCGGGTTTTCCAGATGCGCCTCGTAAATAAAGCAGCGCTTGCCCAGTGCCTCTACTTGTGCTTGTGTCTCTTTAGCGCCTTCTATGCCTTGGGCATAGGTAATGGCCATGTCATAACCATGTTTTGCTAAAGTTATGGCTACGCCCTGGCCAATATTGCGGCTGCCTCCTGTAATGAATGCACACAGTGCCATTAAATCAATCCTCCTTTTAATTGCACCCCCTGATAGCACATTCAATGTGCTATCAGGGGGTAAAGCTCAATGCCATTAAGTTAAGCGAATTGTTTTTCGAATGCGGGCGACCGAGACGGCCGCCCTTACCATTTTTAACTAGCACAACGGGTTAATTATATTCCGGATATTAAACTTTCTAGGTCTCGCGCGCCGTGCAATATCCTGTGTATTTCAATCAGATTGTCGCCAATTATTTTGTAAAATATCATGTAATTGTGAATGCCTGTCCATCTGTACTTTGGATTGTGCGGATATGATGGATAACGCATGGGC